>Ga0326514_10002996_pt1 | contig 10697 bp, 4 predicted proteins | sample 3_2548_0518_D_FD_203653 | JGI IMG/M metagenome (GOLD analysis project Ga0326514, IMG submission 203653) | Bovine rumen microbial communities from UC Davis, California, United States - 3_2548_0518 | ecosystem: Host-associated > Mammals > Digestive system > Stomach > Rumen | place: USA: California... | reverse complement strand
CGCATAGATGATAGTTTCCGCAAAATAGTCATCGTCGGCGATGACATTGCCCCATGGACTGATGAAAAAGGCATTTCCTATATAGGCCTATTCCAATTCTTGCGAGAGGGGTTACCGAAATAAACGACATCAGGGCGACGACGATGAGAGAGTTTGGCGAGGAAGCGCCAAAAAGTGGACAGCCATGAGCGTGTTAATTCTTCGTTTTGTTCGCGGGTCTTTAGCCCCGCGTTGATAATTCTTCTTTTTTTGCGTCCGATGCCATCGGACATGTTATTTTTCTTTGTTTCTTGTCGCGGCATCAAATGCCGCCTTCGGTGTTCTGTGCGCGCGATTTCCGTGAGCGCGTTTTTCTTCGTCAATTAGCCCGGCATTGTATGTCGGTTCCCGTGCTCGCATTGTCCTGTGTCCGGCGCCTCCGTCGCCGGAGTTACCGTCCGCGGTGTCCTGTGCCCGTGAGTTTTGCGAGCGGGAGGATTACCGTTTCCGACGACAATATCACCAACCGCTTGCATTTTTTGCTGCAATAATTTGCATATGTCCGAAAAAAGCACTACCTTTGCAAACCCAAATGGCGAAAAGATCCAATAAATGATAAAATGCGAAAATGAACAAATGTGAAAATGCAAAAAATGTTGTATCTTTGCAAACCCAAATGACGAAATGTCTAAATAAATGATAAAATGGTAAATGACAAAATGGTAAATGACTCGATGGAACTGCGGATTCGCGAGGTGGCGCAGCAGCTCTTTTTTGAACAGGGCTATGCGGCAACATCGACCACGCAGATAGCCAAAGAGGTCGGCTGCACGCAGGCACTTGTACATTATTATTACCGCACGAAAGAGAACCTTTTCCGGCAGATTTTCTTGGAGCAAGTCTTGGCAGCTCTGAATGTCATCGGGCGCTCTTTGGCGAACGAAGAGTCGTTTGACCGCTTCATCGAGCAGGCTATCTCTATGTATTTTGACGCGCTGTCGAGCAATCCGCGTTTGCCGTTCTTCGTGCTGGAGGAGTTGGTCAACAACCCCGAACGCCGCAAGTACATGCGGGAGAATTTTGTCAAGAATCCCACTTATGCGATGCTGTATATGCAGTTTGACGCACGTCTCAAGCAGGAGCAGCAAGCCGGGCATATTACCAAAATCGACCCCTTCGATCTGATGATCACTATTGCTTCGCTGACGGTCTTTACGTTCGTCTCGCTGCCGATGTTCCAAGACCTGCTTTCGCAGACCGACGACCAAGTGCGCGAATACATCGCCCACCGCAAATCCGAGATCATCCGCATGGTCAAAAAGATCCTCAAACCGTAATTAATTTAAGAAAGAGAAATCTCAAATATCCAAAATCCTATGTCAAATAAAAAAGTAGTTGTTATTTCTACGAGTCTCCGCCCTGGTTCAAACAGCCACGCGATGGCGGAGCAGTTTGCGGAAGGCGCCAAGAGTGCCGGACATGAAGTGGAATTGATCTCGCTGAGAGGCAAAGAGATCAAGTTCTGTATCGGTTGCCTCAAGTGTCAGGAGACAGGCGCGTGCGTGCTCAAGGACGATGTGCCGGCAATCATGGAATCGGTGCTCAACGCGGATGTCGTCTGCTGGGCGACACCTATTTATTACTACGAGATGTCGGGTCAGATGAAGACGCTCATCGACCGGATGAACGCCATGTATCCGAAGGATTACAAGTTCCGCGACATCTACCTGCTGACTACAGCAGCTGAGGACGAGGACTTCACGCCCAAACGCGCTGAGAGCGGCCTGCAAGGATGGATTGATTGCTACGAGAAATGCGCGCTCAAAGCCCATCTCTTCTGTGGCGGTGTGAATGACCCGCGCGAAATCGCAGGCAACAGCAAACTTCATGAGGCGTACGAATTAGGCAAAAATATCTGATAAAATAAAACGACAATTTGGCATAAGAATAGCCAAATTGGCAGATACAAACAGCTTGGCACACTTATTGCCTCTCTACGGGTGTAAATGCAAGTATGTTTTTAATTCTATACGTATGAAAACGAGTACTAAAATCTGGATGTGTCTTGCGGGTGTTGCACTCGTAGCACTCGGCGTAATGTGTATCCTCTGCCCGGGAACCACATTGTTAAGCCTGGCTTGGGTATTTGGTTTGATGTTCTTCCTCGGTGGTTGCACGGAGATGGCAGCCTGGTCGGCTACGCGCGGGTTTATCCCCATGAGCGGACTGATGTTCCTTTCGGCTTTGTTGCAGATCATCCTCGGCGCAATCATGGTTTTCCATCCGGCTCCGTTGATGGTGGCGCTGCCGTTCATCTTCGCTTTCTGGTTGCTCTTCGAAGGCATCAACCTCGCTGTCAGTTCGTTTGATTTCAAGCGCGTCGGTTTCCGCCGTTGGTGGATTGTCTGCTGCTTTGGTGTGCTGGCTGCATGTTTCGGCGTGTACTGCCTTGTGAACCCGAATGTGAGCGCAGAGACCATCGCTTGGGTCGTCGGCTTGGGTATCATCCTCGACGGTATTGGCAACTGGGTCAAAGTGGCTGTTGTCAACAAAGTGGAGAAACGCTTCGTCAAACTCCATGACCGTCTCCGTGAAGTGGAGGATATCACTTGGGAAGACGTTCAATAATCGCGCCCTTTAGGGCAAAGAATGAGCAATCTCCGCAGCAGTGCCCGCTGTTGCGGAGATTGTTTTTTTGTTTTTGGCACGGTTCTTGCGGACGGAGTAGTGAATCCACTTAAATTTAGGAGAAACAAGTATGAAAAAACTAATGATTTTGGCCATGAGCGTCCTGATGGTGGCGAGCATGAGCGCACAGGAAAGTAATGCCCGGAAGGCAGAGTGCAAAAAAGACAAGAAAGAGTTCCGCATGAACAAGGAACAGCGTGTCGAGATGGACATCAAGAACCTCACGGAAGAACTTTATCTGAGTGATGAACAAGCCGCTAAATTCGCCGTAACCTACCGTGAGTTTGTGGCAGCGAAAGAGAAGTTGAATAAGGAGTTTGCCGCTAAGTTCGGCAAGGACCTCAACGAGCGTCAGGTGAAAGCCGTTCTCCGCTATCACGGTCCGAAACAACACGGCCCGAAAGGTGAATGTCAGAAAGCCGAATGTCAGAAAGGCAAAGAGGGCTGCGAGAAACGCGAAGGAAGATCCCTTCCGAAGAGAGACTGAGAGACAAGACAATGACCTGTAAAAAAGGACCCCGAAAGTTGTACGCTTTCGGGGCTCTTTTTTTGATGTCTTTCGGCATCCGGCTCTCGCCTTACGCCTTACCTAACCCGTATTCCGTGTACATCGTACATCTTTCCGTCGTGGAGGATGTAGAGAATGCCGTCGATCATCACTTTGACATTTCCGGACGGATCACTGAAGGTTGGCTCTACTCCGGTCGGCGTATTCTTCGGAGTAACCACGATGGAATAGATATACGCACCGGCATCTTCTCCTTCTTTCTCGGACCGTGCGATACGTGCGGGTGCAGCCGCTTCGGACGTACCCTCCAGATAAATGACGACGTAGGTCTTCTGTGTCACGGAATAGGTGACGGTAGCTTTGCCACGCAGCGCCTGTTCGACGGTGGAAGTGATATACGCTTCGCCGTATTCGGCTATACGCACTTTGATGGTATATCCGGGCAGGGTCTGGCAGTCTATTTCAATCGTACCTTCTCCGGCTCCCAACTCAAAGGTGATGGTTCCCGGTAGCAGCGACTTGAGCAACGCGGTACCTTCGAACGCATCATTCAGTTTCGCGTCAATCTCATCGACGGAGTTGGTAGTGGTGATCTCCACGCGGTCTTTGTCCACGTTGAACTTGTCTGTTGCGCCCAGTGTAATACCCAACAACTCCGATTCGGACGACGGATCATATACCGAGAAGTTGAAGGTCGTTACCTGGTTATTCGGCAGCGGTTCCAGATCTTCGGGCATCATTACCTGGAGGTTATAAGTGAGGTAGTCGAGCGGACAATCGTCTTTGCTGATACCCTCGACGGTGACATTGGCGGTGATTACCGTCTCGCCAGCTCCGATGAGCTCTATCTCGCCCATATCATTGATGGCAGCCACTTCATCGTTGCTGGAAGAATACGAAACGGAGAATTGGTATCCTTCGGTCAGCAGTTTGACAGTCGGAGCCGCGAACGGTTCTCCGAGTACCGCATAAAGGGTTTCTCCGACCGGCTCGCCTTTCTCGTCCACCAGCATGAAGTCCGGACAAACGACGGGTTCGGGTTTGGAGAAGACATACTGCGCGGTTGCTGTTTCTGACGGTACACCGTCATTGTCGGCGTAGGTGAGGATGGTGACGTATTTCGTCTCGCCCTCGCCGACATCCGGCGTAACGGTAAACGGATCGGTATATTTCTGCCACGAAGCGCTTTCTATGTCGGATTCGGTGGGTTTCTCTTCGGTGACGATGACCTTATACCATATCTCCGTTCCTTGTCCGGCAGTGACGGTTACCGTTACCGAGCCGTCTTGCGGATCCGAGTAGTCGGAGGTGATGACCGGCACGTCGGGTATCGCAGGTTTGGAGAAGATGTATTGCGTTGTAGCCGTTTCGGACTGAACGCCGTTCTTCTCACCGTAAGCGAGAATAGTGACATATTTCGTCTCGCCATAATCCACTCCCGGCGTGACGGTAACCGGGTTGGTGTATGGTTGCCACGAAACGCTTTCTATGTCGGATTCGGTGGGTTGCTCATTGGTGACAATGACCTTATACCATATCTCCGCGCCTTCTTCGGCAGAGACGGTTATGGTAGCCGACTCGGCTTTCGGGTCTTTGTAGTCGGAGGTGATGACGGGCGCATCAACCACTTCGGGCAGAGCAAACTCAAAGATTTCGGCAGAGTAGCCGCTCTGTACACCTTCTCTCTCGGCGTAAGCCACCACTTTGTATGCCACCGTTGTGCCGTCTTCGCCTTGCGGCACGATGCCTAACATATGATCATACTGCGCGAACTCGACTTGGCTGTAGTCGGTGATGTCGATGAGTTTGCCATTCTCGTCGTACGACAGCGGGATTACTGCATAGTATATCGTTGCGTCATCTTCTGCGGAGATGAGAACGGTTGCGGATTCTGCTTCCGGCGATTCGTAGTCGGAGATGATGAACGGATCTTCCGGTATGCTGGGTTTGGAGAAGGCATATTCCTCTATCTCGATGTCCGACTTGACTCCTTCGTTCTCGGCGTATGTCATGACGGTGACATACTTGGTCTCGCCGTAATCGACTTCGATATTTATGGTAACCGGTTCACCGTATTGTTTCCATGCGTCGTCATCCTCTCCGGACTCGCCGGAACCGCCGGTGATGGACGTCTTATACCAAATCGTAGTGCCTTCTTCGGCATTGATGGTGATGGTTACCGAACCTGCACCCTCGCCGGTATAGTCCGAACTGATCTGCGGAGCGGTAGGCGGCACAGGATTGGAGAACTCATATTTCACTATCGTAGTCTCCGATTCGATGGCGTCTTTGCTCAAGGCGTAAGCAACGATAGTGACGTATGTCTTCTTTCCGAGCGGCGTTGAGGGAAAGACATAGAACGCTCCCTGATACGTATCCCAATAATCCGATACGATGAAATTCATTATTACATTGTCGGAGGGCTGATAGTCCGTGATGAGCGTCTTATAGCGAATGGAGGCGCCTGATTCGGCAGACATCATTACCAACATCGACTCGTCCAAGGAGGAGTTATAGTTCGTAGTGATAACCGGCTCTTTCAGTTTCGGGGGCATCGAGAAGCCATATTCTTCCGTTGCAATATCCGACTTGACGCCATCGGCGCTGACGGAGTAAGCAAGGATGGTATAGTACTTGGACTCGCCATAATCCACGCTGGGGTCAATCTCAAACGGGGCGGTATATTCGAGCCAAGGCTCAGCGGACAGATCCTCGCCGTCATACTTGGTATCACCGAGAACAACCTTGTAGTAGACCTTCGAGTCTATGTCAGGCGGGGTGATGGTCACCGTTAACTCCACAACACCTGATTGTTCTTCGACCGTGATCTCGGGCTTGGATTCATATGCTTTGACCAGACGAACGGATCGGCCGTAGCTGTTGTAGTAACCGCTGCTGGTGCTGGCATCGGAGGACATGAAGAAGAAGTAGAAGCCATACGCCGCGCTGCGGTGTCCCGACCAATAATAGCCGTAATTCTCTATGCTGCCTGCATCCGTTCCAATGCGGAAACCTGCGGCGGGCAGGAAGATAGCACCGGCTTCCTCCATCGCTTCCCAGTCTTTGCCGTTAAAGACATTGGCATACCAGTCGGTCGTACCCGGATATCCGTCAGTGCCCCATTCGAACGAGAGGCAGTTAGGCGTGATCCAGTCATCGGGCAGCAGGATATATCCGCGTACTCCGTTCACGACGCCGTGTCCGCGCAGGTTACCGGCTAACGAACGCTCGTTGAGGAGGTATTTCCACTCCGAGGTAGTGAGTGTGCGCCATGTGCCCGGTGCATCGTCGCCAATCTGGTTATAGACACCCCAATCGGCATATTCATGTCCGTCATTGAGATCGAAGTGGGCATCCAGATAGTCGGTGTAGTCCGTGCTGGAGGACCAGGGTTGGTACGCTTTCGCGCCGCTGTTCCATCCGCTGGTAGCCCAACCGAAGAGGTCAATCCATCCGTTGTAGGACTCGGAGATATTACCGTTGTCATAACCTACGCAAGTCCACTGGTTAGGAGCGAATCGCCATGTTCCCTTCTGGGTCGTACCGTCGGCACATTCATGCGAACCCTTAGCGGCATTGAACTGGAGGTTACCCGGCGAGAACTGAATCTGATCGCCTTCTTCGTTGATAGTGAAGAACCCTTTTCTGCTCGAAGCGAGGGACTGGGTAAAGTAACCCGGGTTACCATCAATGCCATCCGGACGGGCCAGCATATTGGTTACTTGGTCATAGCCGTTGCAACGGGTGCCCTTTCTGCCGACGAGCGACGTACATCTGAAGAACATGTCCGTACACGGCATACCGTATTTGCTCCAGTCTCTGTCAGCCCGGAGCGTCTTCAGTTTCGTACAGTAAGCGAACATGTTGGACATATCCCTGGCGCTGCCGATCTCGAAACCGGTAACATCCAGTTCCTTCAAGGACGAGCAGCCGTAGAACATGCCGTTGAAATTCTTCACGCGGGCTGTTTTGACAGGCGTCACATCGAGTTCCTGTAAGGACGCACAGTTACGGAACATAGCGTACATATCCGTTACGGCGCAGTAGTCGATGAAATCCAGACCTACAATCGATTCGAGCGCGGTCATGCCGTCGAACATATTAGCCAGGCTCTTGAGCCGGAGTTTGCGCATGGACGGGTCAATGACGACGTACTTGATTTTGTCGGCATATCCTTTGAAGCGCACAATGTCATGTCCTTTCTGCGGGGTGTAGTACTCCAATACGCCCGGGTGTAGCGCGAGCTCGTTATCGTAATAATAGGTGAGCGTAGCGATCTCTTCCTCAAAGACGGTGTAGAGCTTTTTCACCGCCGTGAAGTATCCGGGTCCTTCTATTCCGTCAGGACGGGCATAGGCCTTGTCAATCGTGTTCTCACCGTCGCAGGAAGTGCTTTCGCCTCCCACGAGGACGTAACATCCGGCGAACATATCGTCCGAGCTCGTCAGTCTCTCGCTCGCGCTCCAATTCTCGTAGCAATAGATAGTGCTCAAGTTGCTACAGCCCTCGAACATGTGGTCCATACGCCACACGTTGGCGGTATTGAACGTAACGAAGTCCAGTTCCGGTAAGGACGCACAGCCGTAGAACATATAACTCATATCCGTCACCCTGTCCGTAACGAGGAGGCCGAATCCGTCTATTTCCTTGGCATTGGAGAGCGAGTAGTGGATATAACTTCCTGTCGGCTCGTCGAACTCGCTTCCGCCGTAGAACATGGAGCGCATGGATGTCAGCAGTGCGCCTTTCATCGACTCATCCATAACAATCGTCTGCACCTCTTCATTATAGCCCTTGAAGCGCACTGCTTCCACATCGTCGGGGTCATAGAGTTCGACAATTCCGTCGGTCCGGAACAGGCGCTGGTCGTCGCAGTAATAGGTGAGTGTAGCGGTCTCGGAGTCGTAAACGGTATAGACTTCGTTCGTCGTGGAGAAGTAACCCGGTTTGCTTTCTCCGCCATCGAGACGGGCATAGGTGATATCCGTCAGATTGCCGTTGCAGGCGGTACCTTGGTAACCCACCAATTCGAAACAGCCGTCGAACATGTCGTACGAGTACGGCAGCTCCTCGCTCGTAGTCCAGTCGTCCAAGCAAAGGATGGTGGTCAAGTTCGAACAGCCCTTGAACATCCAGTCCATCACCCTCACTTTGTCGGTCTTGAATGAACGCAAGTCGAGCGTCTTGAGCGAAGCACAGTCCTTGAACATTTCGCTCATCGACTCCACATTGGCGGTATTGAACGAAGAGAGTTTGACGGACTCCAGCGACGAGCAGCCGGAGAACATACCGGGCATCCATTCCACTTTTTCGGTGTCAAACGAACGCATGTCAAGAGAAGTGAGCGAACTGCAGTTGAGGAACATAGACCCCATATCCGTCACATTGGCGGTGCTGAATGCATAGAGAACGGCATTTCTGAGTGAAGAACACCCGGCGCATAGGCTGTACATGGTGGTGACGTTGGCGGTGCTGAGAGCACTCAAGTCCAAGTGAAGGAGCGAGGAGCAGTCCTCGAACATAAAGGACAGATCCTGCACTTGTCCGGCATCGTGGAGCGGGTCCAGGTCAATCGATTTGAGCGAACTACAGCCCTTGAACATACGGTACATACTCGTCACTTCGGAGAAATTGATATTTTCCAATCCGTCAATCGTTTCGAGCGCGGTCAGGCGGGTGTTGTCGCTACCTCCGTCGAACATGTTCGCGAGCGAGGTGACAGGGGCAGCCTTGAACGATTCATCAATGATCACTCTCTTCACTTGGTCGGCATAACCCTCGAAGCGCACCAGATCATTTCCTTTCTCCGGCGTGTAGAGTTCGCATATATCTTTACGTCGGGTACGCAAGTCGTCGTAGTAATACGTCATTACACCGGTCGGGACCTCAAAGGAGGTGTACATTTCAGCCGTATTGGTGAAGTATCCGGGTCTGCCGCTTCCTCCGTCAGGACGGGCGTATGTTACATCATATTTGTCTTTCAAATAAGTTGTTCCTTGAATACCTTTGATTTTTGTGCAACCACAGAACATGTCTTTTGATTTTTCCAAGGTCGGAATCTTGCTCCAATCATCGTTGCAACAGATAGTGGTCAGGGAACTACATCCTTGGAACATTTCATGTGTATCCGTCGCACTGGCTATATTAAAATGACTCAGGTCCAAAGATTTCAAGGAAGTACATTCCAGGAACATTCGCCAAAAATCTTTCACATTTTCTGTATTGAAGGTGCTTAGGTTAACAGATTGTAGAGAGTTACAATTGTAGAACATAGCGCTCATATTCGTCACCTTAGCGGTATTGAATGAACGGAGGTCAAGAGATTTCAGCGATGTACAACAACTAACCAAACCGTGCATATTCGTCACATTGGCGGTATTGAATGAACGGAGGTCAAGAGATTTCAACGCGTAACATTGGAAGAACATGTCACTCATATCCGTCACATTGGCGGTATTGAACGAACTGAGGTCAAGAGATTTCAATTTTTCGCACCCTTCAAACATATGGCCCATGTCCGTCACATTAGCTGTGTTGAAATTTTTCAAGTTAAGCGATGTCAGAGATTGACAACCACTGAACATCTGGCCCATATCCGTCACTTCATCCGTAACGAGGTTTTCCATACCTTGTATTTCTGTCATATTTAACAGCATGCTTTTTTCGCCCCCATAAAACATCCTTCTTGTCGAAGTGAGCAAAGTATCCTTCATGGATACGTCAATCTTGGCTTTTTTGACTTTATTATTATACCTCCTGAACCGCGCAGTTGGAGTGTAGGGTTCGGTAGTTTCTCCGTCTAAAGCACGTAACAAACGTTGGTCGTCATAGTAATAGGTAAGCGTACCGTCCTTGAATGAGGTATATACTTCTTTGCATTGTGTTTTGGAAGTGAAGTATCCTTTTCCGCCTGCGCCGTCAGGACGAGCGTAAGTCTTGTCGATATGATTCAATCCATTACATACAGTGCCATTGCCTCCGATTAACGAGGTGCAATCTTTGAACATGCCCTCAGATTTTACCAAATTTTCGCTTTGACTCAAGTCTTCATTACAAAAGATAGTGGCTAATCTCTTACAGGCGTTGAACATATCTTCCGCATTCGTCAAATTGGCGAGGTTGAACATACTTAGGTCCAGAAAAATGAGGTGATCGCAGATACTAAACATATCGCTCATGTCTATCACTTTTTCAGTATTGAACGAACTCAAATCAAGAGACATTAAAGCATCACATAGAGTGAACATTTTTCTCATATTCGTCACATTGGCAGTATTGAACGAACTGAGGTTGAGGGATGTTAATTTAGTGCAAAAGGAAAACATCTCTCTCATATCTTTCACCTTGGCGGTATTGAAATGGCTGAGGTCAAGAGAGGTCAGGGATATGCAATAACAGAACATAGAGTTCATCTTTGTCACGTTGGAAGTATTAAAATGACTGAGGTCAAGAGATGACAGACTTTTACAATACAAGAACATTCCCGCCATATTCGTCACACTGGAAGTATTAAAATGACTGA
>Ga0326514_10002994_pt1 | contig 10700 bp, 15 predicted proteins | sample 3_2548_0518_D_FD_203653 | JGI IMG/M metagenome (GOLD analysis project Ga0326514, IMG submission 203653) | Bovine rumen microbial communities from UC Davis, California, United States - 3_2548_0518 | ecosystem: Host-associated > Mammals > Digestive system > Stomach > Rumen | place: USA... | reverse complement strand
CAACAAAGCAAATTTTGCATTAGCTAATTTTTGCTCTATTTCCATTCTTTCTTTTGTTTTTAAATATTGATAATCATCCCATGTAGCTTTATCAACTTTTATCCATCCATCTTCAATACCAGTAATTAAATACTTTTCATTTTCATTCATTTTTTACATAGTTCTTGCCATTGATTAATAGGCTCCGCATCTTCCCATTTATCATTAATTGCATTTTCAATAGTCTTAATTACAGCTTCGCCGCGATAATTATATAATTTATTAAAAAATGTTTTTAACTTTTTACCATCTATCCAATTTTCAGGTGCCTTGGGTCTTTCTTCATAACGCGGTCGAGTAGCAAAATTACACCTATTATTTTCCTCTTCCGCACAACAAACTTCTCCACTACTATTATAATAAATATGTTTGCACATTGTACAAGAAGGTCTCAACTGTTCTCCGCAGCTATGACAAACTGGCAATTCAAGTGGATATTGTTCAATTCCCACAAATTTTACTCTGTAATTATACCATTCTAACCAAAAAAGTTTATTACAAATGCTACATCTTTTTGGAGTCAATGCAAATTTATCATAATAAGTTATTTTCATTTGTCATTCCAAAACTCTTCCATTTTCATCTGCTGATAAGAATAATCTTTCTCGTTTTCTTCACCTTTTGTTTGCGGCGGCAATTTATACCATTCTATAACCGTATAGCCAACTATATCAAAAGGACAACACCAACCATTTTCATCCCAAGTTCCTACAGTCCAAAGATTATAATCCGTTCGCCCAATATCAATAATCATTAATAGTTCTGTATTTTTTGGCGGAACTTCATCTATTGTATGTTTCTGTAATATCATTCCTATTTTCTCTCCTGGCGCAACAATCTTTTCTTTTGTAAAAATAAAATCAGCCATTATATTTTTCCAAGAATATCTTCTTGTTGAATATGATAAAAACTTTGCGGGATGGTGTAATAAATATTTGGTTTTCCATGATAAGAGTCCATATCACTATCATAATGAATATGAACACTTTTTATTGTTCCTGTTTTTTCATCTTCAACATTTAAATCTCCCTCATGTACTGTACCATCCCCATTACACTTAGGACATTCATATTGTTCTCCATCTGCACCAATAATATATTTTTCACCCTCACAACATGGACAACGACCCCAAACTGGATGAGATATTTTTTCAATATATCGAATATTATCTCCTATATCATATTTTACATCAATCGTCATTTCTTTTTTCCTTTAATAATTAGAAGTGATGGCGGCGACCATCACTTCTCCTCCGGCTTGTGCGGATTCTTCATTAGACCATGGTCATAAAGATTATCAATACACTTAGAAATACCATTAATATAAGCCTTCAGTTCAGTATTAACATCCACCTGTCGAGCGCGAGCTGCCCTATATTCAGCCAGCCTCTTACCATAAGTCTCATCCCAAACATCTCCAGGCGCGCACTTCGCAATTCCCTTATAGGTGCGGATGTCGAGGTCAATAGCGTCATAATCCTCATCTGCCAGACCATACTTAGCCAGTCGCAAGGGAACATCATTCACCGTTGTCATGATGCACACCACTGTGCGCTTCTCTTCATTTACCTTATACTCTGTCGTTACTCGATTCATAAAATATGTAGTATCAATCATGCGGTTTTCGCAGGTGTATGACCGTCACATACCTGCTACTGCCTCCTTCTTTAAAATAAGTTTTTTTTGTTTTTACATTTATATTATATAATAATTTTTTTAATTCTTCAAGAAAGTAAAAAGCATATCAAATTCAGAATAGAAAAAATCTTGCTCCGTTCCTTCGTCTGTAACTGCGAATACTTTTTCTTTTTCCTTATCATATCTGTATTTATATACTTTTCCTTGTTTAAAATGTCCGTTATTAAAGCCCATATTATAATTAGCTTCTGCTTTACTGTAATTCATGTGGCTCCTTCTCCCAATCGGGATCACCAGGCTTTTTCCCACCAAATCTATAATGATCCGCAGGCCACTCCATCTCTTGAAGACGATCAATGTATAAAATCATTGCAGTATTATATTCAGAAAGAGAAATTTCTGTTAGTTTATCTCCAACTTTAATATATTCTTTTCCATGTAAATCATAACAATAGAAAGGAAAATCTTCTACAATAATACTATCAAAATCATAATGACCGAAATAATAATCTCCTGCTCTACCAATTTTAGAAGCCTGATAATTAAACCAATAGGTAGGATACTCATCAAATCTAAGTGCGGAGACGCGATATTCATTTTCTGCGCGGGCATTAATAATTTTATAATATCTCCACATTTCTGGAAACATGCCTGCATGTGGTTTTATACGAACTTTAAAACATTTTCCGACCAGTCTAACGTGTTCAGCGACTGCCGCCCGCATCCTTTCTTCTTCTTTTACTCTTGTTTGATGTTTAATTTCTTGCATCAAATCATTTAATTCATCTGTTGGAAGTTCTAAAATCGTTCCAACATCAACTGTAGGATTTTTTACCGTTGCAGTCATGCCATTAAACCCCCATAATCAATAATTTCTTTTCCTTGCTGAAGAGCATAATTTCTTGTTAAAAAAGTTCCTCCCCAACCAATACCATCCCATACACATAATAATTTATCTGCATGGTCTACCATAAATCTGTCTCTTATATTATAAACATCTTTAGAATATCGCGGAGAAACAAAAATAACTTGATTATTTTCTGCAATCCATTGTTCAACTGGATGATAATATTTTTTAGGAAAAGGATAACAACAAACAACAGGTATATCTAATTCCTTTGCGGCGGTCGCTATAATTTGATCGGCACCTTGTGCCATTCCGTCATATATCACAGATGGCTGAAGGCGAGTAAGCTGCTCCACCGCCCATTCTTTTATCAGTTTCTCTTGTCCTTTTAATCGTTGCGGGCGATGCCCAGTTATTGCTAAAATCATTCTTCTTTTCCTTTATTATATCCGTCTATAAAGCCTTCTTGATAAAAATCATGCTTTTTATTAGTTTCTCCGACACTGGCCATGAATAAACCAATAACAACTCCTACGACAGCACCAAAAATAAATGACACAATACAAATTATAGTTAAAGTTATCATTTTTTTATTCCTTTCCTTTACTTAAATATATTATAATATATTTTTTAATAAAAGTCAATAAGTGGATCTTCTAAATGAGATTGACAACTGAAAATTTTTTTGGTATAATATAACTATGAGATTGATATGAAAGGAGTATTTCATGGAAGAAGAAGTAAAAAATATACAATCTACTTCTACTGTTGTTGATGAAGAAGATAGTAAAAGACCTTATCCTCGATTAGATTATACTATCACAGATCCTCAAGAGCGCAATCAAAAAGTACATGAGATTGTAAACAGTGTTTCTCCAGAAAAACTAACTCCTTATTATTTAGAGTAGCTCACAAAATATTTAACTGAAACTCCTGAAAATAAAAAGGAGAAGAAAGTTTTAACAGACAATAGAATGGTCACCATAAATAAACGAGAAACTTCTTATGAAGGCCTTGTTGCAAAATTAGAAAATGGCGAAGATGGCATTTATAATTTTATGACTGGTGGCGATAAAAATATATTACTGGTTCCGAAAATTCAAATTACAGAAGATGATATAGCTACAATACCAGGTTTAAAAGAATTAAGAGAAGAAATTAAAAAAGTAGAAATTAGACAAAGGGCGGCAAGAGGAAAACAAAAATTTTTATTAACTAAACAATTAATAGAAATGCGGCAAGATCAATATGTTTTAAAAAGCTCTTATAAACCTCCTGTTGCTATGATGAAAGTGACAAAAAGTGTAAACCAAATTGATTTAGATGAACATATAACAGTAGATGAAAATGGTGACCCAGTAAGTGATTGTTTAGTATCTTTATTTGATCCACATCATGTTTGTTGTCTTTTGTGCAATTATTCTAAATTGAAGGAGGATTGCTGGGGACACTTTGATAGTGATTGGTGGTATTTAATGGAGGATTTTGATAATTTATCAGAAAGAGCTTTAAAAGAAGATTATCCTATTTTATATGATATTATGATATATAAAATAGATGGTTTACAAAATAAAGATATTGCTGCACGTATTAAACAAGATTATGATGTGAGTTATTCTGTTGAATATTTATCTGCGGTTTGGCGTAAAAAAATTCCAAAGATAATTGCTGATAAAGCTAAAGAAGAATGGATTGTCTGGCATTATACATATGAAGAAAAAGGGAAATGGAAAAGATGTTCTCGTTGTCATGAAATAAAATTAGCACACCCATATTTTTTTACTCGTAATAAAACAGCAAAAGATGGTTGGTATAGTATGTGTAAATGTTGCCGTAATAAAAAGAAAGATAAGATTGAAAAGGACAAAAGCCTTTAATCCATAATAAAGTTTTTTAAAGAATATAAAATGGAGAAAGGAGGCTCTTTATGGCACAAAAATTAAAAGGTCAGCAAGAAGATGCGAATGGCAAATGTCAATGTGAGAGATGTGGCAAACGAATTGCACAAATAAATTTTTATACATATAAAGATGGTAGTAAATGTGAAATTTGTAAGCCATGTTTAACTGCACATATAGATAATTTTGATCCTAATACTTTTGAGTGGATTCTTGAAAAAATGGATGTTCCTTATATTCCTACTGAATGGAATGTTTTAAGGGATAAGGCTTTTGCGAAAGATCCCTATAAAATGAATGGAATGTCTGTTATTGGTAAGTATCTTGCGAAAATGAAGTTAAAACAGTGGAGCAAGTATGGATACGCAGATACTAAAAAAATTCAAGAGGAAATGGATGCAGAGAAGGCTAAAAAAGAGAAAGCTGAAGCTGATGAAAAGGCAAGATATGAAGCCGAATTAAAAGTTAAATTAAGTGAAGGAAAAATAACCACTGCTGAATATCAAACTTTAGTTAGTACAGAAACTCAAAATAAAGAGCTGCCGCGGTGGGGAGATAATATTACTGGTGAACATCTTGGTCAGATGTATCAAGTTTATGGTCAACCGCAATCTTATGCGGAGGCGCTTAGTCAAGCAAAAAATCCGTTTCAAGAGCAGAATTTTATGTCTGAGAATGATTTGATTGATCCTGGTGCAGATTTAGATGATGAAGATAAAATGTATCTTGCGGTTAAATGGGGCAGACTTTATAAACCTAGCCAATGGGTTGCTCTTGAACAATTATATAATGAGTTTATGAACTCTTTTGATATTCAAGGTGCGGCTCGTATTGATACATTAAAAATGATCTGTAAAACATCTCTTAAAATGAATGAAGCCATTGATTGCGGCGACATTGATTCCTATCAGAAATTATCTCGTGTCTACGATTCTATGATGAAATCCGCAAAATTTACAGAAGCGCAAAATAAAGATAAAGATGGCGATAGCATTGATTCAGCTTCTGCTATTGTTGATTTTGTTGAAGCACATAGTGGAGAGATTCCAAGGTATCACTGTGATGAACCACAAGATATTGTCGATCAAATTATTGCTGATTTAAAGGCTTATAATAAGAGTTTAATTTATGAAGATAAATCATTAGCTCAAGAAATTGAAAAGTATCTACAAGATAAGCGTATTTCTGATGAAATGAAGAAAGATAAAAAAGATGCTAAAGCAAAAGGTTTAGATGATGTTGAATTAGATGATGATGATTTTACAGACTATAAAGATTCTTTAAAAAGGATGCGTGATCATGATGATACTCTTGATGATGAGTTAATTGAAGAAGAATATCAAAGTAGGAGGATTAATGCAGAATGAATTTAAAAGAATTATTGCAATTATCCTCTGATAGAGAATATAAAAAACAAGGTATTTCTGAATAGCGATTAATGGCAGATATTGATGAATTAAGAAGATTAATTGCTTATTTTAGAGAATATCCTGATATATTTGTAGATTTCATTAAAGGTAAAGATAGTACATTTAATTTTTTATTTTATCAAAGAATATTTTTAAGAATTGTGATGCGGCATCGGTATGTGTACGCCACATTCCCGCGTGCTTATTCTAAATCATTCTTATCCATGATGGCACTAATGATTAGATGTATTTTATATCCTAATTCACATTTATTTGTTACAACAGGTGGTAAGGAACAGGCGGCATCTATTACTATTGCTAAAATAGAAGAAATTTGTAAACTTATTCCTGGTTTGAATAATGAAATTAATTGGGATCGCGGTGTATCTACAAAATCAAAAGATAATGTTAAATATGTGTTTAAAAATGGTTCTACTATTGACATTTTGGCGGCAAGGCAGTCATCCAGAGGTCAGCGTCGTACTGGTGGTTTGATGGAGGAATGTGTATTAATTGATGGTGATATTTTAAATGAAGTTATTATTCCTACCACAAATGTTGATAGACGTCTTTCTGATGGAAGTAGACATAAAGAAGAGAATGTTAATAAGTCTCAAATCTATATTACAACAGCAGGATGGAAAAATTCATTTGCTTATCATAAATTAATTGAGATTTTAATTAATTCTATTATTGATCCAGATGAATATATGATTATGGGCGGAACATATGAAACACCTGTTATTTCTGGATTATTGGATGAAGATTTTGTTGAACAATTAAGATTGCAAGGTACTTTTAATGATGAGTCGTTCAACAGAGAATATAGAAGTATTTGGTCTGGCGATGTAGAAAATGCATTCTTCTCTTCTGAAAAATTTGATAAATATAGAGTGTTATTGCAACCAGAGTATGAATACAGTGGGCGGTCTTCAAAAAATGCTTATTATGTATTTGGTATAGACGTTGGACGTGTGGGATGTACTACAGAGATTTGTGTTTTTAAGGTTACACCGCAAGTCCAGGGCGCAGCTCATAAGACTCTTGTAAATATTTATACTTATGATGCAGAACACTTTGAAACACAATGTATTCATATAAAACATTTATATTATAAATATAAACCTCGTAGAATTGCAGTCGATGCTAATGGTCTTGGTGTTGGTTTAATTGACTATTTGGTAAAGGCTCAAGATACAGATGATGGTGAGTATTTACCACCTTTTGGGGTTTTTAATACAGATGAATATCCAGAATATAAGAAATTCGTTACTCCTGAAACAGAACGAGATGTGTTATTTTTAATTAAAGCTAATGCTCCTATTAATACAGAAGCATATAGTTATGCACAAACTCAAATGTTTAGCGGTAAAATTAGATTTTTAATTGATGAAAGTTTAGCTAAGACAAAATTAATGTCTACTAAACAAGGTCAAAATATGAATATAGATGAAAGAAATGAATATTTAAGACCTTTTATCTTAACATCTATTCTTAAAGAACAAATGTTAAATCTTGTAGAAGAAAATGAAGGTGTTAATATTATTCTTAAACAGAGTAATAGAAGTATAAAAAAGGATAAATTTTCAGCTTTCATTTATGGACTTTATTATATTAGATACGAAGAAGAATTAAACAAGAGAAAGAAAAAGCGTAATATCGCCGATTTCTTGTTTTATACACCGAGTTAAGGTCAAAGTTTGTTAATTCTATTAACGGATTTTTTATATAATAATAGTGAAGGAGAAAAAATATGCGAGCATCTAGGGGAGAAATTAAAATAGAAGAAATTCTACAAGAGTCTGGATTAGAGTTCGCAGAAGAATACTCTTTTCCAGATTTAGTTAGTAACACTGGTCGTCCATTAAGATTTGATTTTGCGGTGTTTGATGATTAGCATAATATTGATTTTTTAATTGAATTTCAAGGGATTCAACATTATGAAGCTAAAGAAAAATTTGGTGGATATAATGGGTTAAGAAAACAACAATATAATGATATGAAAAAAAGAGAATATTGTCGAGATCATAATATTACTTTAGTGATTATTCCTTATTGGGATGAAGCAAGAGTAAACTATGATTATATCTTAGAGGCGGCTGGATATTAAAGAAGGAGAGGTATCTAAAGTTGATTAATCGAATGGCTTAGATTAAGAAAAAGGGCTTCGATATGATTGGAACTGAAGATTACCAAATTCCGAGTTAGGCTACTGGTTATGTGCCTGTTGACTTTGCAAAAATTAGAGTTGGAGTAAAGTCAGTATCTGATGCGATTCTTAAACTGGGTGATCTTCGTAGAGTAAATCCACAATTAGCTGATAAGGAGCAGGTATTAAGAGCCATTCATTACGGTGATCTTGAAAGAATGAGAGATATTTCTAATTATTTTTACAAGATTAGTGGTATTTATCAAAGATTATGTCGTTATATGGCATATATGTATAGATATGATTGGCTTGTTACTCCTTATTATTCTGATTTAATTAAACCTGATAAGTTACTTGATGGTTTTAATAAAGTTTTAACATATTTGGATAAATTTGAAGCGAAGAAGTTCTTTGGTGATGTTGCGTTAAAAGTAATTAAAAATGGTTGTTATTATGGTTACTTGATTGCGCGGGACGGGACTGTAGTAGTACAAGAGCTGCCACCTAAGTATTGTAGATCGCGTTTTATGGTTAATGGACAACCTGCGGTTGAATTTAATATGAAATATTTTAATGATATGTTTACTGATGCAGAACAAAGAATGAGAATGTTAAAAGTTTTTCCGCCAGAATTTGAAAAAGGATATAAACTTTATAAACAGGGAAAATTAAAACCTGATTTTCCTGGCGATGAATCTGGTTGGTATTTACTTGAAGTTGGTTCTGTAATTAAATTCAATTTAAATGGCGAGGATTTTCCTCCTTTCATTGCGGTTATCCCAGCAATCATTGACTTGGACGCAGCACAAGACCTCGATCGCCGCAAGATGCAACAGCAGCTATTAAAAATCATTATTCAGAAGATGCCTATTGATAAAAATGGTGATTTGGTATTTGATGTTGATGAAGCACAGCAGTTGCATAATAATGCGGTACAGATGCTTTCTAAAGCTATTGGTATTGATGTTTTAACCACTTTTGCAGATGTTGAAGTTGCGGATATGGCCGATAACAAAACGTCAACTACCACAGATGATTTGGAGAAAGTAGAGCGTACAGTTTATAATGAAGCCGGTGTTTCACAAATGCAATTTAATACCGATGGTAATATTGCTCTTGAAAAATCTATCTTAAATGATGAGGCTTCAATGTGGAATTTGATTCAACAGTTTGAAACATTTTTAAATGTTCTATTAATACCTTATAATCGAAGTCCAAAAAAGGTAACTTATAGAGCACAAATTCTTCCTACTACAATCTATAATTATAAAGATTTAGCTAAACAATATAAAGAACATACTCAATTAGGTTATTCAAAAATGTTACCGCAGGTAGCATTAGGGCAGTCACAAAGTGCTGTATTGGCCACTGCATACTTTGAAAATGATATTCTTGATTTAGTTAATGTATTTATTCCTCCATTAATGTCTAGTACCATGAATGCAGATGTGCTTAATCGTAAACAAAATAATGCGGAAAGCGGCGATGGTGCGGGTAGACCAGAGAAGGAAGATGACGAAAAGTCAACGAAGACTATACAGAACAAAGAATCAATGAGTTAAAAAATTTTCTAAAAAACTTTGGACAAAAGTTGTTAAAAGATTTGCCCGATTTTTTATATTATATATGAGGGGATGAAAGGAGATTTTACTATGCATCAATCAGTTGCGACTATTGACTCTCCTGAGTTCTTAAATCTTCAACCTCTTGATATTAATCCCTTAATGTCAAAATGTGAAATTAAGGTTCTTTATGTAGGAGCTAATAGAAACCATACCTTTATTACAGAAGAAGTCGCGGCTGAAATTGGTAAAACTCTTCGCGGCGCTCCTATTGTTGGTTATTATAGAGATAGTAAAGAAGATTTTACAGACCACGGAGAAAAAATTATTATTGATGATGAAGGAATTAAGTTCGAATGTCAGACCGTTCCTTATGGATTTGTGGCTCCAGATGCTAAAGTCTGGTTCCAAAATTTTGAAGACAATGATGAAATGGGTAATACAGTTGTTCATAAGTATCTTATGACTACTGGTTATCTTTGGACAGATCAGTTCCCAGAATCCAGCTTACCTGTGGAAGAGGGTCGTCCGCAATCAATGGAATTTCAAAAAGAATCTGTACAAGGACATTGGGAAACTAATTATGACAATGGAATGGATTTCTTTATTATAAATGATGCAATTATTCAAAAAATTTGCATATTAGGAGACGATGTTGAGCCTTGCTTCGAAGGCGCTTCTGTAACGGCTCCAGATGTAAGTACAAAATTTACATTAGACGACAATTTTAGGCACACACTTTATAGTATGATGCAAGATTTAAAGAATGCCTTGAACGGAGGAGGACAACAGATGGAGAATCTTGAAAACACTGTAGTTGTTGAAAATGAAAACGCTGATCCTGTAACTGAATTTACTCAGGTAGAGGAAGTGAACACTGAAACAACTCCAGAGGTTAATGATAACACAGAGGATACTTCTGCTCCTGCTGATTACGTTAAAAAGGATGATGAAGAGGATGATAAGCCCGCAGATAATGAGGGTGAAAATGATCCTGATGATGATCCTGATGATGACAAGGATGACGAAGACGATGATGATAAGAAGGGTGCTAAAAAGTATGAGTTACTCGAAGAAGAACTTAATACTTTAAAGGAAAGTTATAGTGCGCTTCAGAGTCAGTATCAAGAACTTGTAAATTTCAAGAATGAAATTGATA
>Ga0326514_10002991_pt1 | contig 10706 bp, 15 predicted proteins | sample 3_2548_0518_D_FD_203653 | JGI IMG/M metagenome (GOLD analysis project Ga0326514, IMG submission 203653) | Bovine rumen microbial communities from UC Davis, California, United States - 3_2548_0518 | ecosystem: Host-associated > Mammals > Digestive system > Stomach > Rumen | place: USA... | reverse complement strand
CTTCTCTTTTTTTAATTCTGATATTTTGTATTCTTCATCTATTATTGATAATTCCTTACTAAAATTATCTTCTTCAATAGTAGTGTTAATAAGAGCTTTATTGGATAATTTACTTACATCTATTTTGTATTCCTTAATCTGTTTTTGTGTAAATTGATATTGATAATAACAAGATTTTTCATATATATTACCTTTTAAAAACTCATAATAATCATCAAAAGATTCAAACATAGTTGGTATTGTTCTTAATACACTATTATCACTAAAATCTATTATATTTTCTTCAACAAAAAATCGATTTGAAATAACATCATATCCTCTGCTAGAAAAAACACGCATTCCTGCTTTTCTCTCTGCCTCTATAATATCAGGATTATCTCTTAATTCTAGTGGTATATCTCGATAATCAATATTCTTCTTTTTTATGTTTTTAATTATCATTGATATTTCTTTGTTCATAAATTCTCCCTACTTATAATTTGAATTATTTATATACATAAACTATCTCATCATCTGCATTATTAATTCCTCCCGCTTTTTCATAACATTTACAAGCTGAAATATTACTTTTGTTTGTTATTAAAAACATTTTTCTACAACTTATTTCTTTTACATAGCCTTTAATATAATTCATAAGTTCTGTTCCATATCCATTTCCTTGAAAATCAGCCATTATATCAATAGCATGTAAATAAAAATCTTGTTTTCCATCTGGTCTTAATAATGTATATCCATAAGCAAATCCAATAATTTTGTTTTCATCTCTAGCAATAAATCCATAAGCATTTTTATCATTTATAAAATTAATAAGATTTTCTTTTTCATATTTTGTATTTTCATCATCAACAAAATTTCGCATTAAATCAATATCTTTTTCTTCTAAAACTTTATATTCCATTAATTCTGCTCCTTTGAATATTTTATTGTTTCATCTTTACTCAAAAATTGTCATATTATTGTCATCAATAAAAATTGCTTGATTATTTGTTAAGCATATCTTTTCATCATTTACTATTTTTCCATTACTTGTTCCAACATCACAATGTACATCTAAAACATTTTTTATAAAGCCTAAGCCATTTTCAAACTTTCCACTAGCACATACACTACCTGCACTTACACCTATATAAATTCCACCATTTTCTATATACTTTTCTACAGACTTTTTAAAATCTATTTCTTCCATTCTTGATACTAAATGCTTTGTTGAACCACCACATACATAAATTGCGTCAAATTTATTCAATTCTTCATCTGACATAGCTTTGTGTAAATCATATATAGCTATATTTTCATCTTTAATACCACTATTAGTTAAATCATCAAGACAGCCGGATAACATTCTAATAGCATCTGGATCAATTGCAGCAGCAATTATGAATAAAACTTTAGCCTCATCTACTTTTTTATTTAATAATTCTAAAAATTTATTTTCAATACTTCTATTTTCAAAACCAGTGCTTGTTAATAATATTTTTCTCATTTTAATTCCTCATTTCATTTATTCTGTTACTTCAAGAGTAATAACTTCTATATTGGATTTTTCTATTTCTTCTTCTATTTCTGTTTGCATATTTTTTGCATTTATAAAATCTACATTTCTTAAATCTGTTCTCTTTTTCAATAATTCATCATTTATATGTAAATAGATAATTAAATCGCAATCAAGTAACACCGTGCCAAATAGTGGCTCTCCTGATTGTATTTTTAATTTTGTTTTTACAAGATAAGTCATTTTTTCACCAATTTCTTTTGTCCAAGGCGTTTGACATACATAATCAGATTCTTCTTTTGTTAATAATGGAAATATAACCTTGTCCATATCTAATCCTATGCCTAAACTTTTTATAAGTGTAGTTTTTCCTGTGCATGTTGTACCTAAAACTAATATTCTTTTATCTTTGTTATTATCAAATATTTCTTTTAATTCTTCTACATATTTGTTATTCATCATTTTCTCCCAAAATTTCTTTTTGAATTTTCTTTGAAAAACTTTTTACTACAATATCATACGAATGATCTATCATTTCTAATAAAACTTTTTCATCTATTTCGTTTATATAGACTGTATTAAAATGGGCAGCTTGAATTGGTGGACAATGATACCCTTTTACAACTATATCTTTATATTGTTTCCTATAAAGTTCAGCTAATAATACATCACATTTCAAAGTTATTTTATAGTCATCTTCTAATGGATATAATTGTGCAAATAATTTGTTATTTACTTTAAAACATATTGGTATATCTCCAAATGGATAATCAATATATGCTTTATTCTTGTTTAAACAATATTTTGTTATAGCTTCTATCTGCATTATTATCACCTTTTTACTTTATATATAACATCAATTTCTTCTTTGCTTGGTTCTTCCCATTTTGATTCTAATTTTTCAAGTAATCCTTCATCTAAATAGAAATCAGAGCCACCTTTTCCCTCAGCAATTCTATTATTTCTTTCAATAATATTTTGTTTCCACGTTTCATCATCTATACATACGTAATGGATTTCACATTCTATACCTTTGTTTTTATAGTATTCTTTAATATTCTTTCTATCTTCCTTAGACCAAAGTCCTCTCTCAAAAATAACATTTGCTCCAGCTTGTGCTATTTCTCCTACTTTCTTTGTTAAATACTTATTCAATCTTTCTGAAAAGACATTATAAAATTCTCCTTGTTCATTGTTAATCAATTCATAAGTTGCTTCATCTGGAGAAATTATAACTGCATTTAGAGAATTCTTTATTGAATTTGAATAATAGCTTTTACCACTACAAATTTTACCACATACAATTACTACTTTTCCCATTTAATTCATTCCTCATTTTTTATATTCATAGGCATTATATCATACATTTTATTATTTGCAACCATCCTAAAGCACGCAATTATAGGCATTATAGCCAAAAAAGAGCATAAAATAAGCTAGGTTTTACCCTAGCTATAAAATCTAATTATTTTTCAAATTCATCTTTACCTTCTAACTCCGTAATAGTTGGTCTATCTTTCATAAATTTTTCCTTTAATTCTTCCCAATCTTCACTTAATAACATTTTCCTTGATAAAGAGGCTTGATATGGATTTTTGAACCTTCTTCTAAACATTTCTTCTCCTTCTCTTACATCAAAGCCTAAATCTCTAAAGTATCCTTGTAACATTTTTAATTTTAAAATATCTGATACAGCAAATATTGTTTCAACTTTTTCAAATTCTCCATCTTTAATTTTTGCTTTTAATTGTTCTAAAGCATCTACCAAGTATGAACCACTATTTCTAATCTGTCCAGTTGTAACTTGTGTCGGTACAACATGTAAAGCAATGGTATCTTTTGAAATACCTGCAATATTATATGAAACAAAATTATTAAGTTGAACAAATTTTGTACCTTGTAGCTCTGGTTCTTGTAGTTTTGCCATTAACCAATCATTAAATGCACTTAAATCAGGATTTTCCCCTAAAGTGCGATGAACAATCCTGCTAAATTCTTCTTCTGGTATTGAATTAAGTTTTGCAAGTATATCCTTGCATTTATCAACCTTATCTTCATCTTGTGATTGTCCTATATAGTTTTTTACAATCTCGATTGCTTGATTTTTAGTTACCATATAAATCACCACCTACCTAAATTGTAACATTTTTAGGGGTTTTAGTCAATTTGTACTATTTTTTACATTTATATAATTTCGTATTAGTCCATTTTCTGACAAGCTCTACTTCATTAAATCCTGCTTTTCTTAAAACTTCTTTTTCGTGTTCAAAACAAAACGGAACATCAACATGTAAACTTGCAAATGGCATGTATTCTCTAATAAATTCTTCATTTTCTTTGTCAATTCCTAATCCAATCCATAAATACATAATTTTTAATCTTTTTATATAACAATTTAAATTTTTCTATTATCATATCTGCTACTTCATCTGGAGATAAATTTGTATTATCTATTTTCATGTAATTTTCAAATAATCGTTCTCCTTGACCATTATCAGAATTAAATTTATGTCTTTCCATAGACTTTAAAAGTTCCTGTTCACTCCATTCTATATCTCTTTTAGATTCTTTGTGTTTTAATCTATTTTCAGTTTTATTTCGGCGTAATCTTTCTTCTAATGTTGTTTGCAATTCGACTACATAGATTTTATCATAACCCTTTGTCCAATTTTTCAATTGTTCTAATTCTTCTTCTAAGTCTTTACCAAAATCCAAACACCCCGTAAATATTATACCTTTCTCATTACTTTTTGAAAATTCATTAAGCATTAAATTTCTTATATCTGAGTTCATTTTGTTAAATACTTTTTTATCATAATTAAATATTTTTCTTACAATTTCAATAGTCATGTGGTTATAAAAAAGCTTATAACCACTATTTTTTTCCAGCTCTTGTCCAACAGTCATCTTTCCTACTGCTTGTGGTCCACAAATCAATATAAAATTTGGCATCTATTTTTTCTCCTTCCAAAATTCCATTAAATACTTATCTGTATATTCTTGCAATTTTTCTTTATTATTTTTTAGTTTTTCCATTAAATCATAAGCTATCTTATAAGCCTCATCAAATTCTTCTTTTGTCATTTCTTTTCTATCAAAAGCTTCCTTTAGTTCATCTTCATCTAGTAAAATAACATCACCGCTTGGAGTTACTACAACATCCAAATACATGTCATCTTCATAAGGTATTCCATTATCTTTTCCAATTTCTCTTGCTATGTCAAAATACCATTCTATGATTTCGTTATTTTCATCATAAATCGCTGTTAATTTTATTCTTGATGAATAATTATACAATTCTAACCATTTATAATTATTATCCATAATGCATTTTCCATTAGGTATAAGTATTTTATCTTTTACATCTATAAAATTATAAAAGTATATATCACCCTTAAAGAAATCATCTTCAACAGATATTGATTTAAGAATCGTTTTATTTGCCTTATTTCCAACATGTCTATCTGCATATCTCTTTTTTAAGCTAATCCAATACCTTTTTACTGATAATCCTGTTTCTTCCTCAATAACAATATTTTCAAATTTTCCACCACATTTTTCCATTACTTTCCAAGATCCAATATTTCCAGTATATGCTCCTAATAAAACTCTATTTATATTTTTATCTTTAGCCTTTTTCATTGTTAATTCAAGTAATTTTGTAGCATATCCTTTTCTTCTTTCAGATGGTCTAATTCCATAACCGATATGTCCCCATAGTTTTAGTCCTTCATCTGTTAAGTAATGCCTTAAATTTGATGCTCCTATTAAAATGTCTTTTTCATCATCATACAACCAATATGTTGTTGATGAAGCAAACTCTCCTAAATTTTTACCTTCTTCAACCTCTTGTACTCTATTTAACATTTCTTCAAATAATTCTTCTGTATGATATTTTAAATGTAATGGCCATGGGGCAATTCTTGAACCTTCCATATTCCATTCGTCCATCATTTCTTTATATTGTTTATAATATTGTCTGCTTGGTTTTACAAGTTGTAACATAATTATCAATCCTTCCCTTACTTTATCCACTCTTCTTTTAATAGGCCAGTAATGTACTCGTCTTCTATTTTTCCAGAGCCTCTTGATACAAATTTTTTTCTCTTAATTCCTTCATCTTTATATCCAAATTTTAATTGCATTTTATGAGATTTTTCATTTTCTTTGAAATATCCATTTTCTAACCTTCTCAATCCCAATACTTCAAAAGCATATTTAATTCTAGCTCCAAATGCTTCAGAACCATATCCTTTGCCCCAATATTTTTCACTTATCCAAATTCCTCCACCAGCTGTACCATTAAATAAGTCTACATTTGTTAATTGAGTTCCACCTATTGCTTTGTTTTCACTTTTTAGAATAATTGCAAAATTATATAAATTGTTATCAATCGTTTTCTGCACGAAATGTTTTGCGTCTTCAATAGTATATGGGAATGGTGCTCCTGCCAACCATTTTGTAACATTTATATTATTTAATCCCTCAACCATATCATCTATATCATTCATACTCCATTGTCTTAATATTAATCTTTCTGTTTCAATTACTACATCTTTATTCATAAATAAATCCCACCTTATTTTTTCTTTTTATCATCTGATAATGAAACTCTGTTTCTCCATTAGGTTCAAATCCAAGTTTCTTATATAAATTTCCAACTGGATTTTGTTTAAAATATTGTATTTCAATATTTTTATCAGAATATTTATTTATCACTGATTTTAATATTTCTGTTCCAATACCTTTTCCTTGATATTCTGGAATAATACATATATTTTCAATATAATAAGTTCTTTCATTTACTACCTGACCTTGATAAAACCCTATTCTTTCATTATTAAAAACAATTATATAAGTTCTATCAAATGTCTTTTCCATTGATTCTTTAAATCTATTTTTTTGATCTATGTCGTCCCATTTTCCCCAACATTGCTCTACATATTTTTTATAAGCATTTTTCTTAACTTCATATACAAATTCATAATCAGTATTTTCATACTTTCTTAAAATATAGTTTTCCATATATAATCAATCTCCTTATAATCTGCTTAAATCATATCTATATCCCACTTCTTTATACTTCTTTCCACCTTTTTCAATTTCATTTTCTCCGTATAAAATGCCACCCATTTTTTCATAGAATTTTCTTGAATTATAGTTTTCTTTCAAGCACCATAATATCATGTTCTTATTGTTATTCTTCTTTTGCTCTTGAATAACATAATTAAACAAAGCTTTTCCTATTCCTTGTCTTTTCAAATCAGGCTTTACATATATTGCACATAACTCACAATCAATATCTTTTACATCTTGTGAAAACAAATTATTAATTGTATATCTGCAAAAACCTACTACTTCATTATTTATTTCAGCAACTATAAATCCATTTTCTTTATAATCTTTAAGTCTTCTATTGTAATTATCTTCAATTTTTAAACTATCCAAAAATTCATCATCTATAATTCCTCTATATGCACTTTTCCAGCCCTCAACTACAATACTAGATACAGACCATAAATCTTCTTGCTTTACATTTCTAATTATAATATTTTGCATTAAAATCATTCCTTCCATATAAAAAAAATAAGCCTCACAAAAGAATCTTTTAAGACTCCTTTGCAAGACTTTATATCTCACTTCGTGTAAACAACTAACTTATTTCTAATTGTCCTTTATCGCTCGGAATATCGTTTCCTAGATAAACTCTTAAATATGTTTCTAATTGTAGCATATTATTTGTCATTTGTCAAACTTAACATAATTTTTGATGTGTCTATTGTTTTTATTTAACCACATTAAAGCCTTTTACTTCTTTAATATTTCTGTCATTTTTTCAAACTGACTAACATTATATTTTATTTCTTTTAATGATTGTATAACTTCATTTTCTGCAAGTTTAATTTCTTCTTTATCATAATTATATCCAATTTTTTCATCTTGTTCAAAATTACTATAAAACTTTATCATTATTTTTTTCTTGTATATTTCTACTTTGAATCATATTATTATATGATTTTCTTATTATTCCATCATTGCAACTTAATATTCCATGTGCACCTTTAATACTTGGAAATCTTTTCATTATATCATTAGCTTCTCTATCATTATGAGCAATGTTTGGCAAAACTTGATGACTAATCTTATAACCATCTTTTTGTAATATCTTAACAATAGTATCAGCACGTGCAAACATATCTTGACCATACATTTGTCTATATTGTTCACCTTGTAAACTCGGAACACTTCTTTCCATATAACTCATATCATGCATTGGATAAACTTTTCCGTTTCTATCATGGCTTTCAGTTAATGTTTCCAATTCTCCTACATAGTAGTTAAATGTGATTTTTCTATATGCTTCCTCATTGAAATCTTGTCCAAATAATTGTCTAAAATTCTTTGTGCCTAATGGATAATCTAATTGTGAAGATGGAATTGGAATACTACCACTTGCACCACCTACACAAAGCGTATCTATTAATTCTGGGTGTAGCAATGCAAATCTTTGAGCTGCTACTCCTGGTGCTGAATAACCATTCAAGAAAATTTTGTCATTTAGATTTACTCCATGCTCTTTTTTCATAATTTCCTTTGCTAAATTTATACATTGAACTATATCTAAGTCTGGTCTCTCTCCGTTTTTAAAACAGTCTGTAGATAGTTGTTGATAATATGGCGGTATTTGACCTAAACTAGGTAAAATTGGAATAAGTATTGGTGCAGAACCTTTTAAATAATTATTTAAATCTTTAGCTTCACCCATTGCTTGTAAAAATAACTCATTTTGATTAGTTGTTTCATTGTTATTTGTATTTACTATCAGTGTTTGCCCATCTTGTATATGTGCTGGTGTTACTAATATAAAAGGAATTTTTGATTGCAATGAAACATGAATTGTCTGGTTAAAAACTTGCACTTTAAAATCTTTTCCTAATTTTACTTGTCCTAATATTCTATCCATAGTCTCTTTTTCTACAATCATGTGGTCATTTCTTTTTACACTTTCAGTCACGTTATTTAATACATTTTGCATTTTTATTTTATTAAACAAATCCACTCCAAAAGATTTACTACATAATGTCATGTCATTTTCTTGAATATTTTTCATTAGTTCTCGCAATACATCTACTCGCTTATTCTCAAGCATTTGCATTAATTCAGTTGCATACATCTGTGCTAAAGTATATCTTAAAAATTCTCTTTTTTCTTTAAAAGAATATGGTTTTTCCTTTCTATCAATTCGATCAAAATATGTACCTCTATTAAGCATACGAGTTGTGTCTTTTCTGTCCAAAAATGTGGAAATTATTCTATGTCTTACATCTTGGATTACTGTATTTCTATCAAATCCATATTTTTGCATATCTGTATCCGTCATATTTAATAAAAACTCATCTAATAATCTTTCCATACATTGAGGAGCTATTTCGCCAAAAATAGTTCGTGCTTCTGTTTCTCCTTTTTCCAAATCCATTGAATGTGTAACTTCATGAACCACACTATAAAGGTCTCTTAAATCACCATGCATTGGGCAGAAAATTTCATCAAAATTTCTTAATGCAGGACCAAGCGGTTGTCCATTTATAGTAGTTTGACCATAAGGTTCAGTAATAAATTTAAATTTTGTACTTTTGCCATCTATTACAGACTCTACCTTTTTTTCGAAATCTGTACCTAAACTACTAAAGAATTTTTTTGCTAAATCTAGTACTTGTTGCTCTGTAAGTTTGCTTTTAAGTTCAAGATCGTATGTATTACTTCCGTTTCCTATTCTTTGACCATACTGGTTATCCAAATATTGCAAATTTAGTTTTCTTTCTAAACCATCTGTATATTCTCTAATAACACCAGCTTTCAAAACACTTTGAAGAAATTTCTCACTTTGTGATGCCTCAAGAGTATTTTGGTTTCTAAATATTTTATTAAATACTCTTAATATATTATCAATAAAATTCGGCATAGCTTTCCTCCATACTTTTATTTTTCTAAATATAAGGTTTATTCCACATTAATGCACTAAATATCTATTTTATTCCTATCTTCATTTTATATGAGAATAATGCATTTAGAGTTTGACCTCTAAATATCTCATTCAAAGTATTATCTAGGTTTTCTAATATATCTATAACAGGTTTATAATTATTCCTAATTGCTTTTTGTATATTACTCTTACTTAATATAAACTTTTTAAATCTTTCTTTGTCATATTCAAATTCCACATCAAAGCATATTTCTCTGCAAAATTCAAATTTGTTACTATTTATTAAATTGTTTAGATGTTGTGATTGAGGATAAATAATTGTATCTTCATCTTTTTCAAGATTCATTGTTAATTTTCGTAAATCTTTATTTAGCTTTTCCAATCTTAAATCAATTACTGGTAACCAATCAGCATCTATAATTGCAAATATGCCACCCTTCTTTAATATTCTGCTTATTTCATTAATTGTTGATGTTGGTTCCATCCAATGAAATGCTTGTGAACAAATTACTACATCGGCAATACTACTTTCTAAACCTGTGTCATTTCCTAATCCTTTTTGAAATGATAATTTATCATTTTCTTTTTCTTTCGCCTTATTCAGCATATCTTCAGAAGGCTCAATTCCAATGATTTTATTAGCATAGTTTACACAATTTTTGGTTGAATTTCCTGTTCCACAACCTACATCTACAAGTAGGTCTATATCATTCTTTGTATATCTTTTTATTATTTCAAAAGCTTTATTAGGTAAGCTTGGTCTTCCTTCATCATAAATATCAGCAAACCCTAAAAATCTTTCATATCCTTTTTCCATTAAAATCATTCCCTTTCATTTTATTATTCAGAATACTTTATTTTACATTCACAGCTCTAAAAATGCTATCATACTCATTTTGTAATCTTCCAATATCTATATTTGTATCTTATTTTAGAATAATTTATAATATTCTGAATAGAATATTAATAACATTTGTTGACGAATGTTCAAATAATCTGTATAATTAAGTTACAGATCACAATAGTAAACGATGAAGCACCGACAAACGAAAATGGTGTGTTGGATTAGGTATCTAATCCCGTCGTTTACTTTTTTATTTTTTGTTAATATAGTTTAATTCCAGCACCATAAATATTACCTTTATATTTTCTTATTGCTGGTTTTATTATTTCGAAAAATCTTTCATCATCATTTTCATATTTTCTATGAATTTTGTTAATTATATCATT
>Ga0326514_10002990_pt1 | contig 10712 bp, 11 predicted proteins | sample 3_2548_0518_D_FD_203653 | JGI IMG/M metagenome (GOLD analysis project Ga0326514, IMG submission 203653) | Bovine rumen microbial communities from UC Davis, California, United States - 3_2548_0518 | ecosystem: Host-associated > Mammals > Digestive system > Stomach > Rumen | place: USA... | reverse complement strand
CTCGACAAGATTCTGGGCATCAAGGACCTCCGCACCGACAAGCGCATCGACTTCGTTGGTGGCATCCGCGGCCTCGGCGAGCTGAAACGTCGCGTGGACAGCGGTGAGATGAAGGTCGCCTTCGCGCTCTATCCTGTGAGCATGAAGCAGATCATCGACATCGCCGACACCGGCAACATCATGCCTCCCAAGACTACTTGGTTTGAGCCGAAACTGCGCTCTGGCCTTGTTATCCATACTTTGGATTAATAAGGACAAGAGACAATATGACACGGGACGCGAGACATTTAGCCTCGCGTCCCGTTTGGTATTTATGAGTTTAACTTGTCAGAAAAACAATGCCACCTCATCCAATGGCCTATGCTCAGGCTGGCGAGGCTCGCCCGACCTGTAGCCCAATGAGATGACCGCCATAATCGCTTCGTTTTCAGGGATGTTGAACAGCTCGCGAAGGGCATCAGAATCACGCATACCCATAATGAGCGTGTCAAAGCCTTTGGAGCGGGCCTTCAGGATGAAATAGGCATTGCTGAGGCCATTGTCGTAGGCACCCCAGCCGTCGCCCACCTCGTTGGTCTGCTCGCCACGGAAGAAGCCCGACTTGCCTTTCTCGTAAGTGGAGACAATCAAAACGGGCGCACCAGCGATGTTCTGCTTGTTGCGCTCGCCCACCAGATTCGACACCGCCTCAACTTTCTCCGGGCTCATGGCCACATAGTATTTAGAAGGTTGCATGTTTGCCCAAGAAGGAGCCTCTTGAGTAGCAATCAGCAACTCTCTCACTTCGGCCTCACTGATGGTCTTGGTGGCATCGTAGCTGCGGACACTTCTGCGAGTGGCCAACACTTCATCGAAAGAAACCGCATTGGCAACGGCTGCTTCATTGTTGTTTTCGATTTTGTTCGAGCAGCCCGTTAGCATCAAGATTGCCAAAACTGCAGCAAAAAGTAAGTTCGATTTTTTCATGTTTTAATAGTTTAAGGGTTAATTTTCGGGACAAATGTAGTAAAAATACATTACCACAGCGGCAAAAAAATGTACTTTTGCAAAACAAAACCATGGACAAGCAACCCGTCAATATCACCCAAAACCTCATCAAACATTTCGCAAACTATTTGCGGTTAGAGCTTTCGCTGTCCGACAACAGTGTGGAAGCCTATTGTCACGATGTCCATTTGTTTTTGCAATACCTTGAAAGCCAAAACCTTTCCACCGAAACCAACGCCATCAAGCAGGACACCATCGAGAACTTCTTCGCTTATCTCTATGATTTGAACATCGGTGCCACATCGCAAGCGCGAATCCTTTCGGGACTGAAGTCGTTTTGGCGTTACCTACTCCAAGAAGACCTTGCCGAGACCGACCCAACCGTGCTCATTTCCTCCCCCACTTTAGGCCGCCACCTGCCCGAAGTATTGACTTACGAAGAAATCCAGAAGATGCTCGACAGCATTGACCTTAGTCAGCCCAATGGCCACCGCAACAAAGCCATGATTGAGGTGATGTACGGCTGCGGCCTGCGTGTTTCGGAACTCATCGGATTGCAAATCAGCGATATATACCGAAACGACGGCTTTCTCCGCATCATCGGCAAGGGCAGCAAGGAAAGGCTCGTGCCCATCGGCGACAGCAGCCTGAAAATCCTATTCCAATACATCGAAGGCGCACGTTTGAATGTCACGCCAAAACCCAAATTCACTGACACGGTTTTCCTCAACAGCCGAGGCACAGGCCTCACACGCCAGATGGTCTTCCTGATTGTCAAGGACTTGGCGGAGAAAAATGGTATTACCAAAACCATCAGTCCGCACACTTTCCGACATAGTTTTGCCACACATTTGCTTGAAGGTGGTGCCAACTTGCTCGCCGTCCAACAAATGCTCGGCCATGCCAGCGTGAGCACTACGGAAATCTATACGCACATTTCGGATGAACTGTTGCGCGATACTTTGACGACTTATCATCCGAGATTTAGGAAATAATCTTACTTTTGCAAAAAAATATCCACCATGTACACCACAAACTTCAACTTCCTGAAAAACCTACGCCCCGACCGTTTCTTCCTCATGGCCGGTCCATGCGTGATTGAAGACGAAACCTCGCCCTTCTTCATTGCCGAAATCTTGAAAAATGTCTGCCAAAAACTCGACATTCCGCTGATTTTCAAAGGTTCATACCGTAAGGCCAACCGCTCAAAGCTGGACTCTTTTACGGGCATCGGCGACGAAAAAGCCCTGAAAGTGCTACAAAAAATCGGCAAAGAGTTTGAACTTCCCGTGGTGACAGACATCCACGCTGCCGAAGAAGCATCAATGGCAGCCGAATATGTTGACATTCTGCAAATTCCCGCTTTCCTCTGCCGCCAAACCGACCTCCTTGTGGCCGCCGCCAAAACGGGAAAGACAGTGAACATCAAGAAGGGACAGTTCCTTTCGGGTGAGGCGATGGGCTTTGCAGTCGAAAAGGTTATGCAGTCGGGCAACGAAAAGGTCATGCTCACCGAGCGTGGATCCATGTTCGGCTATCAGGATTTGGTGGTGGATTATCGCAACATTGCCACAATGCAGAAGTTTGAAGTACCAGTCATTCTGGATGTTACGCACTCTTTGCAACAGCCCAACCAAAGCAGTGGCGTCACGGGTGGACAACCTGAAATGATTGGCCTCATTGCCAAAGCAGGCATCGCGGCAGGTGCCGATGGTATCTTCATGGAGGTACACCCAGAGCCGAAAAAAGCCAAGTCGGACGGCGCAAACATGCTGCGCTTAGACTTGGCTGAAAATCTTCTGAAACAATTGGTTAGAATCAAAGACGCCGTCACTTCGTCCTCATGTTGACAATTTGTCCTGTTTCCGGGTCAAACACCAACTTCGCATTCGACAAAGGAGCCGTCAACAAGACACCCAACTGATTGACAATCAACCGCTCTTCCAACAAAGTGCGTCCGTCGAAAACCACCCTAACATTCGCCATCTCAGGAAGGCGGTAAAACACCTTGTTTTCATAAGAAATGGATTCCACCGCCGACTGGCTCGGAGCATTGATTGCCGCAGTCGTATTCAGCGGCAAAGTCTGGACAGTAATCATATTACCTTTGCCGCCCGTGCCCACCGACAAACCTTCAGTTTCGGAAAACTTGGCCACAGTTTGCATCGCAACTTCCTTATTTGGAATTACATACACCGTCTTCACCACCTTTTTCGAGACACGCTTCCCTAACAGCAAACTCGTGTACTCCTTCTCCATTTCATCCAATTTCTGATACATGGCATTGAACGTTTCCGGATTTTGGGCCATCTCGACATCTCCAGAAATCAGATAGAACTTCGCTTTGCGGACTTCCTCAATCTTGTCAGCCACTTCCTTGGCCAATTGTGCATTGGTTTTCCCAGCCGACATCAAGCCGATAAAACCCGTTTTTTCATCAGTCTTTTCAGGGCAACATTTTGGCGTTTCAATTTTGGTCAAAGACTTTACTTCCTCATTATCAACAGGATCGCCAATGCCTACGCTACGGATAATGCCGTTAGGAAGCAAATCAAATTGTGCCTTATTTCCACCTCTCACGGTGGCAAGAGCAACAAAAAACGTCGCGCTTGGATCTGGGCAGGCTTCTGTGGACATCTTCACATCAAGTAGTTGAAACTCAGTGGTTTCATATTCAACATAATCCTCCAATTCCAAATACTTTGAAGCATAGTCGCTGAGCGGGCCTTTCACAAACTCAGTCTCCTCGATGAGGAAATCCAGTCTCAACATGGTCTGAGGCAGGGAATAATAGAGGCCGTTCTGCTGTCCCGGGTTGACATTCTTGGCGAAAGTCGTGGTGAATTGGGCGCGGAGCGAACCTCCCACAAAGGTCAAAGCCAAAAGCAAAAGTGCGGTTTTCGTAGCAATTCTATTCATTTCTGTAAGGTTTAAATTCAAACTTCAAAAATACAAATTTTTCGGCAATCCCGTCATTTTGTGGGTGTTTTTTCCTTTCTGCTGAAAACCAGCAACGACAAGAAGGTCAGCAAACCATTGATAATCAATATCTCAAACCCAATCCGATAACCTCCGAACAATTGCGGGGAATACATCTTCAGAAAATAACTGACCACTGGCGACGCGACGGCAATATAAGGCACTGCCCTATCGATGACCCTCCTGTTTTTGATGAACAGGCCGAAAGTGTACAAACCCAACAACGGACCGTAAGTGTAACCTGCAATGTCGAACACCTTATCTATTAATGATTCGTTGTGGAAGGGGCGGAACGCAATGATTACCAACAAGTAAAGCAAGGCAAACGCCACATGAATCCACTTGCGATATTTCGTGATTTGCGCTTCGGTCAACTGTTTCTTGTCGAAGTGCATAAAATCGAAGCAAAACGTTGTGGTTAAGGCAGTTAAAGCTCCATCGGCACTGGAATAGCCCGCCGCCACCAAGCCGATGACAAACACTATCGCCGTGAACTTGCTCAAACTGAAAGCAACCGATGGGAAAATCTTATCGTTGACCACAATACCCGCCTCATTTACAGTAAGTTGGAATCCTGTTGCCTGAGCGTAATAAATCAACGAAGCACCGAGGCAAAGGAACAGCGCATTGACCACCACAAACAATAGGCTTGAGGTCATCACATTCTTTTGAGCATCGCGCAAATTCCTGCAAGTCAGGTTTTTCTGCATCATATCTTGGTCGAGGCCCGTCATGGTGATGGTGATAAACATGCCACTCAGCAACTGCTTGACCCAAAACTTGTTATGCGTCCAATCGGTTTCAAACATCTTGGTATACCCCTTTTCCGAGGCCGATTTCAGCAGGTCGCCCAACGAAATGTTGAGGTTTTGCAGGATGAACCATGCCGTCAGGAAAGCCGCCAACAGGAGGAAAGTCGTCTGCAAGGTGTCCGTCCAAACCACCGTTTTGATGCCGCCCTTGAAAGTGTAAAGCAAAATAATGGCGATGAAAATGACCGCCGGCACCCAAAACGGCACGCCCCAATCCTTGAAAACGAACTCATACAGCACAAAGACAACGAGATACATCCGCAACGCCGAGCCCAACAACCGCGACAAAATGAAAAACGCCGCGCCCGTCTTCTCCGACCTCGGCCCGAAACGCATATTTAAATAGGTGTAAATCGAAGTCAGGTTAAGCCGATAATACAAGGGTAGTAAAATCAACGCAATCACCGCATAACCAAGTACATAGCCAAAAACCAAAGGCATATAGGTAAACTGCCCCGTATAGACCCCTCCCGGCACTGACATGAACGTCACGCCTGACAAAGAGGCACCAATCATGCCGTAGGCCACCACAAACCAAGGCGAATTCTTGTTGCCACGAAAAAACGCGGCATTGTCGGATTTCCGCGCCGTGAAGTGCGAAATCACAAAGAGAAGAACCGTATAGGCGACAAAAACGAAAAGGATGATGGTCGGTGTCATAGGATTTGCGTTTGAGTGTGCAAAAATAGGAATTATTGCAGCCGCCGCGCCGAAAAAAACGCTAATTTTGCCGCCCAAAACAAACTATTTCCCATGAAAGGCATTTACACCATCCTTTTGCTGATCGTTTCCAACATCTTTATGACTTTTGCGTGGTACGGCCAACTCAAACTGCTCGAAATCGTCCCTTCGTCAAAGGATTGGCCGCTCTTTTTGGTCATCCTCATGTCGTGGGGTGTCGCGCTGTTCGAGTATTCGTTCATGATTCCTGCCAACCGCATCGGTGCCATGCAAAACGGTGGCCCATTCAACCTTATCCAGTTGAAAGTCATACAAGAAGCCGTTTCACTGACCGTGTTCACCGTCATCGTCATCACGGTTTTCAAGACCGAAACTTTCCGTTGGAACCATATCCTTTCCTTCCTCTTCATCATCCTCGCCGTGTTTTTCGCGTTCAAAAAGTAGTTTTTTGTTGCGACAAACCGAAAAATGCATGATATTTGCGGACTCGAAACGACACCAATAACTGACAAAAAGAAAGGCAACAATATGAAATTCTATGACATTGATTCAGTTTTCACTTTCGGAAAATACGAGGGCATGACCATCGCCGAAGTGTACGAAAAAGACCCTAAATACCTGAAATACTGCGAAGAAAACATCGATGAGTTCTATGTTTCACCCTCGGTGATGCGCGAACTGAAATCCATGAACCGCGCTATCAACGACTCGGCTTTGCTTGACGTGAACTTCGACAAGATGAGCGACGACGAGATTGACGACTTCATCAGCGGCCACGACGAGGAGGACGAGTTCGACGAATCGAAATTGGAACGCGACTTCGACTGGGAAAACAACGACTTTGCCGACGATTCGCCCTTCGATGAGTTTGAGGACGAGTTCGACGAGGAGGAATTCAACGATGAATTCGGCGACAGTTTCGATGAAAGCATCGATGGTGGTTTCGACGAATTGTATTGATTTACAGGAAACAAACATGAAAAAAGCCACCGTTTTGGTGGCTTTTTCGTTATGCGTTGATGCGTTCCGAAATGGAATAAACTCGTTTATCGCGTTGCGTCGAAGTAATCATCTCGGCGAGAAAACCTGTAGAGAAGAGTTGCACGCCCAAAACGATGGCCAAAAGCGCGAAATAGAACAAAGGCCTGTTTGTCATGCCGTAAGCATGGGCAAACAGCCGAATGTAGGTCAAATACGCAGCAATGACGAAACCTATCAGGAACGTGATGGAACCCAACACACCAAAAAAGTGCATCGGTCGATTGCTGAATTTCGAGATAAAATTGATGGTCAGCAGGTCGAGATAGCCGCGAATGAAACGGCTCATGCCAAACTTGCTACTGCCGTATTTCCGCTTCTGATGGTGAACGACTTTCTCCCCTATGTGGCTGAAACCGTTCATCTTAGCAATGACGGGGATGTAGCGGTGCATTTCGCCGTAAACTTGAATGCTTTTCACCACTTCCTTGCGATAAGCCTTCAAGCCGCAATTGAAATCGTGCAACTTAATGCCCGACATCACCCGCGTGGTCCAATTGAAGAACTTGGACGGGATGTTTTTCATCAGTTTGGAGTCGTAACGCACTTTCTTCCAACCCGATACGAGGTCGTAGCCCTCTTCCTTAATCATTTTGTAAAGTCCGGGTATTTCATCGGGGCTGTCCTGAAGGTCGGCATCCATCGTAATGACCACATCGCCTTCCACAATCTTGAAACCTTCGTTCAAGGCTGGCGATTTGCCATAGTTGCGCCTGAAACGCAAAGCCTTCACATTCGGATTGGCCTGCGAAAGCCCTTGGATGATAGCCCAAGAATTGTCGGTGGAGCCATCGTCCACAAAGACGATTTCGTAGGAAAAGCCATGCTCGTCCATCACGCGGCGAATCCATGCCTCCAACTCGGGCAGCGACTCAGCCTCATTCAAAAGCGGTACGACAACGGAAATGTCCATCTTCTTCTTTTTTTATCACAAAACATACAAAACTCACAAAACATCAAGTTCAAGATGGAAAGCAGCCAACTGGCCTGCTTTCCGGCGGCGACCCAGTTGGGTGCCGCCAAACCTCACAAAGGAGTTTTGCAGGTTTTGAGAGTTTTGTGACTTATTCATCTAATTTCAGTTTTTCCACCCATGTAGGGTTGCAAGGCCTTCGGGATGGCCACACTGCCGTCGGCGCGGAGGTTATTCTCCAAGAAGGCAATCAACATGCGCGGCGGGGCGACCACCGTATTGTTCAAGGTGTGGGCGAAATAGTTGCCGTTCTTCCCCTTGATTCTGATTTTCAGTCTACGCGCCTGAGCGTCACCAAGATAAGAGCAACTGCCCACCTCGAAGTATTTCTTCTGGCGCGGCGACCATGCCTCCACGTCAAGCGACTTCACCTTCAAATCGGCCAAGTCGCCAGAGCAACATTCAAGCGTGCGGACGGGAATGTCCATCGAGCGGAACAAATCCACAGTGTTCTTCCACATCTGCTCGTACCAATAATCGGCATCCTCCTGTTTGCAAAGGACGACCATCTCTTGTTTCTCGAACTGGTGAATGCGATACACACCGCGTTCCTCGATGCCGTGTGCGCCTTTCTCCTTGCGGAAGCAGGGCGAGTAACTCGTCAAGGTCAGTGGAAGGCTTTCTTCAGGCACGATTTGGTCGATGAACTTGCCAATCATCGAGTGTTCGCTGGTGCCGATGAGGTAAAGGTCCTCGCCTTCAATCTTATACATCATCGCGTCCATCTCGGCGAAACTCATCACGCCGCTGACGATTTCGCTGCGCACCATGAACGGAGGCACACAATAAGTGAAGCCTCTATCTATCATAAAATCACGGGCGTAGGTGATGACGGCGGAATGAAGCCGTGCAATGTCGCCCATGAGGTAATAGAAACCGTTGCCCGCCACGCGGTGCGCCGAATCCAAATCCAAACCGTTGAACTTGGCCATGATGTCGGCATGATATGGCACCTCAAAATCGGGCACGACAGGCTCGCCGAAGCGTTCCTTCTCCACGTTGAAAGTGTCGTCCTTCCCTATCGGCACCTCGGGCGCGATGATGTTCGGGATGGAATACATCACCTTCGTAAGTTGCTCCATGAGCGAAGTTTGTTGCTTGCCAAGTTGCTCCAATTCTTGCGCGTTGGCCTCAACGAGTTTCTTCATTTCGTTGGCCTTTTCCACTTCCTTGTTCTTGAAGAGGATGCCAATTTCCTTGGAGATGGAGTTGCGTTGCGAGCGGAGGTCGTCGGCACGCTGCTGGCAATCACAATATTGCGTGTACAAGTTGATGGCCTCGTCGACGAGAGGCAACTTGTTATCCTGAAACTTCTTCTTGATGTTTTCCCGAACCACATCTGGGTTCTTGACTAAAAACTTGATGTCTATCATAGGTGTATCGTTTTGCTTCTTAAAAACGGGCAAAGATAGGAAAAAATCAGATACATAAAAACATGGGGAACTCTAAAGGAACAAATTACTGGATATCGTTTACATGACCATTTTGCCGAAAAACGGACATTTTTATGTAATTTTATTGCCGAAAAACGGACATTTTTATGTAATTTTGTTGCCGAAAAACGGACAATTATATATTTATTAATATGATTTACAGAAAGATAGAGTTTTTTATAAAAAAATGGATAGATTCATCCCCCAAAAAAGCCCTTTTGGTCACTGGTGCAAGGCAGGTGGGCAAGACCTATTCCATCCGAAAAACACTGAAGGAAAATGCCGCTTCATTTGTCGAAATCAACTTCTTGGAAAACGAAGATGCCCTCCAACTTTTTCAGCAATCCACCAATGCCCATGACCTTTTGCGCGGCCTTTCGGTACTTTTCGGCAAGCCCATGGTAAAGGGAAAAACCATTGTCTTTTTCGATGAGGTTCAATGTTGCAAGGAAATCATCACAGCAATAAAATTCCTTGTCGATGAAGGCAGTTACAAATACATTATGAGTGGTTCGCTCCTCGGCGTGGAACTGAAAGACATCCGCTCATTTCCAGTAGGCTATTTGGACATAAGAACCATGTATCCGCTTGATTTCGAGGAATTCATGAAAGCAAATAATTTTCCCGATGAAGTCATTGAACACTTAAGGAATGGCTATGACAAACTCTCGCCCGTTGATGATTTCATCCATCAGCAGACCATGAAACTCTTCCATCTATACCTCATTGTAGGCGGGATGCCTGCTGCTGCCGACATCTATCTGAAAACCAACAATATCGCAAAGGTAATAGAGGTTCAGAAATCCATCATCGACCTTTACAAGAAAGACATTGCCCAATACGACCCCAAGGAAAAACTATATTTGGACGAAATCCTGATGCTGATTCCGTCGGAAATTAACAGCAAAAACAAGCGTTTCGTGCTGAAGAACCTGAACGAGAACCAAAAATTCAGTCGCTATGAGAACCGCTTCCTTTGGCTGCGCGATGCTGGCGTTGCCTTACCCACTTACTGCGCCAACGAACCCGCCCTGCCTCTGATGCTATCCAAGTCACGCAATCTTTTCAAACTATTCATGAACGACATAGGACTACTTTGTGCCATGTATGCCAATGGTCTGCAACTGAAGATATTGCAAGGCGAAATCAACATCAACTACGGAGCGATTTATGAAAACCTTGTCGCGCAAGAGCTGACCGCCCATCAGTTTGACCTATATTATTACAACAGCAAGAAAAACGGCGAAGTTGACTTCATGATTGAGCACAACGGAGCTTTGCTGCCCATCGAAGTCAAGTCGGGAAAAAACTACATCCGCCATGTTTCCATGACCCACCTGCTGGCCAATGAGCAATATGGCATAGCCAAAGGTTTCATCCTACAAAACGAAAACATCTCCGTTAAAGGCAAAGCCGTTTGTCTGCCCGTTTATATGACCATGTTCATAGAAAACCGACAAATTCCCGAAGATCTGATTTATCGGGTGATTCCTCTGTAGGGACACATCGAATATGTCAGTCAAACTGTTTAAGCGGACGCACGCGGTACGTCCCTACAGCAAATAATAACCCATCCAAAACCCACATAAAAGGCGACCCTCAAAAAATGAAATCCACCTATCGCATTTATTTTTTCTGATGGAATCCAAAATCCGCAGACTAATAGGACAATCCGGGGTCGGCCTAAAACAGGAAACCCTTCCAGGTCTCTCTGGAAGGGTTCCCGTTGTGGGTGGGCGGCGAGCTACTTTCCCACGGTCTCCCGCAGTATCATCGCCGCGGCGGGGCTTAACTTCTCTGTTCGGAATG
>Ga0326514_10002989_pt1 | contig 10713 bp, 7 predicted proteins | sample 3_2548_0518_D_FD_203653 | JGI IMG/M metagenome (GOLD analysis project Ga0326514, IMG submission 203653) | Bovine rumen microbial communities from UC Davis, California, United States - 3_2548_0518 | ecosystem: Host-associated > Mammals > Digestive system > Stomach > Rumen | place: USA: California... | reverse complement strand
CCTTCATGCTGATGGCCGGGCAGCCGATCTTCATGCAGGCCTTGCAGCCGACACACTTGTCGGGGTCCACATAGAAGGGCTTGCGCTGTTTCGCGCGGACTTCCTTCAGAAGGACGCAGGGTCTTCTGGAGATGATGACCGACGGGGCATCGACTTCCAGTTCCGCCTTGATGGCGTCTCTGGTGGCGGCGATGTCATAGGGGTCGACCACGATGACGCGGTCGATGCCGACGGAGTGGGCCAGGGCCTCGATGTCGATAGCCGTGGTCGGCTCGCCGTCGATGCGCTTGCCGGTGGTCGGGTTCTGCTGGTGACCGGTCATGCCGGTGATGGAGTTGTCGAGGATGATGATCTTCGAGTTGCTCTGGTTGTAGGCCGCGTTGATCATGCCGGTGATGCCGGAATGGACGAAGGTGGAGTCACCGATGACGGCGACGGACTTTTTCGCTTCATTGGGACGGATCTTGTTACGGCCGTGGAGGGCACTGACGGAGGCGCCCATGCAGATGGTGGTGTCCATCATGCTGAGGGGCGGCAGCGCGCCGAGGGTATAGCAGCCGATGTCGCCGCTGACCATGACGTCGAGGGGCTTCAGGGCGCTGAAGAGACCGCGGTGCGGGCAGCCCGGGCAGAGTGCCGGCGGACGCATCGGGATCTCCATGTCGGTGGTGAGGTACTCGGCCTCTTCCCCGAGGATGACCTTCTTGATCATCGCCTGGGAGTACTCGCCCTTCAGGTCGAAGAGCTCCTTGCCCTTGCATTCGATGCCGAGGACACGGACATGCTCCTCGATGACCGGGTCGAGCTGTTCGAGGACATAGAGGGTGTCGACTTCCGCGGCGAAGTCCTGAATGAGTTTCTTCGGCAGCGGGTTCACGCAGCCGAGCTTGAGGTACGAAACTTTATCGCCCAGGGCCTCTTTGGCGTACTGGTAGGTGATGCCGGCGGCGATGACACCGATCTTCTTGTCGTTCCATTCGACCGAGTTGATGGAAGCGGTCTCCGCCCACTCCTGCTCGGCCAGCTGACGCTCTTCGACCACGACGTGGCGCTTGATGGCGTTGGCCGGAAGCATGGAGTACTTCGCCATGTTCTTGACGTATTCCTTGACCGGGACATCGTCACGGTCCGCGAGTTCCACGATGCTGCTGGAGTGCGCCACACGGGTCGTGAGGCGGAGGATGACCGGGGTGTCGAACTTCTCAGAGAGTTCGAAGCCCAGCTTCGTGAAGTCCTTGCACTCCGCAGAGTCCGAGGGCTCGAGCATCATGACCTTGGCGGCCTTCGCGTAGTGGCGGGAGTCCTGCTCGTTCTGGGAGGAGAACATGCCGGGGTCGTCCGCGACCGCGATGACCAGTCCGCCGCCCACGCCGGTGTAGGCGACGGTGAACAGCGGGTCGGCGGCCACGTTCAGGCCGACGTGTTTCTGCGCGCAGAACGCGCGTCCGCCGGCGATGGAGGCGCCGATGGCGGTCTCCATGGCCACTTTTTCATTGGGCGCCCATTCGCACCAGATGTCGTCGCTGTACTTGACGGCGTTCTCGGTGATCTCGGTACTTGGCGTCCCGGGATAACTGGAGACCAGACGGCAGCCGGCTTCGTAAAGACCGCGGGCCACTGCCTCGTTTCCGAGTAACAACTGCTTCATAATATACCTTCCTTTTAGGGTTGCTTACTTCTTCGTCTGCTGTTCGACGAGGTTCGCGCCGGCATAGAGTTCGCGAAGTTTCGGTTTCTCGATCTTGCCGGTGGGGTTCCGCGGGACTTCCGCGAAAATGATCTTCCGGGGACGTTTGTACCGGGGCAGGCCTTTGCAGAAGTCGTTGACTTCCTGCTCGCTCAGGTGGCAGTCCTCCTTGACGGAGATGATGGCCGTGGCGATCTCGCCAAGGCGCTCGTCCGGAAGGCCGATGACGGCGACGTCCTTGATGGCGTCGTGCTTGCGCAGGAAGTCTTCGATCTGGACCGGGTAGAGGTTCTCACCGCCGGTGATGATGACGTCCTTTTTGCGGTCGACGATGTAGATGAAACCGTCGGGGTCTTTATAGGCCATATCGCCCGTGCAGAGCCAGCCGTCTTTCAGGGACTCGGCGGTGGCCGCCTTGTCTCTGTAGTAGCACTTCATGACGCCGGGGCCCTTGACGCGGATCTCGCCGACTTCGTTCGGGCCCATTTCGTTGCCGTCGCCGTCGCAGATCTTCGCTTCCCAGCCGTAGCCCGGGACACCGATGGCGCCCACGTGGTCGATGTTCTCGACGCCGAGGTGGATGCAGCCGGGGCCGATGGACTCAGACAGGCCGTAGTTCGTGTCATACTGATGGTTCGGGAACCGCTGCATCCAGCGTTCGATGAGGCTGTGCGGGACCGGCTGCGCGCCGATGTGCATGAGCCGCCACTGGTCGAGGATGTGGTCCGAAAGGTCGATGTCGCCGCGATCGATGGCGTCGAGGATGTCCTGCGCCCAGGGCACCAGGAGCCAGACGATGGTGCAGCGCTCGGAGGAGACAGCGCGGAGGATCCACTCGGGGCGGATGCCCTTTAAGAGGACCGCTTTGCCGCCGACGACCAGAGAGCCGAACCAGTGCATCTTCGCGCCGGTATGGTACAGGGGCGGGATGCAGAGGAAGACGTCGTCGTGGGTCTGACCGTGGTGGTTCTGTTCGGTCAGGGCCGCGTGTTCGAGGCTTCGATGGGCATGCAGGATGGCCTTCGGGAAGCCCGTCGTGCCCGAGGAGTAATAAATCGCCGCGTTGTCATCGAGGGTGATCTCGACGTTCGGCTTTTCCTTCGAGCAGTATTTGATGAGTTCTTCGGCGCTGTCCGCAAAACTCGGGCAGTCTTCACCGACATAGAACAGGTGTTCCACGTCCGGGATGTCATCGACGATCTCCTCGACACGGCCGACGAACTCCGGTCCGAAGACCAGCATGGAGCAGTCCGCCTTCTCGAGGCAGTACTTGATCTCGTTCGCGTCGTACCGGTAGTTGAGGGGCACCGCGATGGCGCCGGTCTTGAGGATACCGAAATACATGGGCAGCCATTCGATGGAGTTCATCAGGAGGATGGCCACCTTCTCCCCTTTCCGGATGCCCCGGGTGAAGAGGAGGTTGGCGAACATGTTGGCGCGCTCGTCGAAGGTCTTCCAGGTCATCTCCCGGCGGAACTCCTTGCCCGGCACAGGCTGGACGAGGGAGTAATCCTTCCAGGTGATACGGCTCTTCTCGTCGAACTTCGGCGAGATCTCCACGAGGGCGACTTCGTCGGGATACAGCTTCGCGTTCTGTTCCAGATACTCAAAAATCAGCAAATGCTTCACCTTGTTTCTGAATGGTTTTGGCGATATATCTCGCCATAGTTAACAGATATTATACATGCTTTTGCGGTTTAAAGCAATAGAGACCGGCAGAGCCGGTCTCTTATTTTGCTGAAAACATCAGTCAAAGAAATGACGTTTCTTCTTCTTGTTCGACGCCTTGTAGTTCGTGGCGCCGGTGCCGTCGTTGACGGGCTTGTCGATGTACTCCTTGTCGAACTCTTCAAGGAGTTCCTTCTGATGGTCGGTGACCTTCTTCGGGACGTCGACGATGACCGTGACGTACTGGTCGCCCTTGCCGGCGGCGTGGGTCGGGTCGATGCCGCGGCCTCTCAGGCGGAACTTCGTTCCGGGCTGGGTGCCGGCGGGCATGTTGTACTTGACCTTGCCGTCAAGGGTGGGCACGTAGATCTCGGAGCCGAGGACGGCCTGGGAGTAAGTGACGACGACGTCACAGAAGACGTCATAGCCCTCTCTCGTAAAGACCTCGTGGGGTTCGATGACACATTCCACATAGAGGTCGCCCTGGGGGCCGCCGTTCGGGCCGAAGTTGCCCTGTCCGCGGACCGCGAACGCCTGGTGGTTGTCGATGCCGGCGGGGACGTCGACGTCGATCTCCACGGTGCGGCGAATCATGCCGAGACCGTCACAGCGGTCGCAGGGGTCCTTGATGGTCTTGCCCCGGCCGTGACAGGTGGGACATTCCGCCGTGGACTGGAACATGCCGAAGGCAGTGCGCTGGGTCTGGGTGACCTGGCCGGTGCCGTGGCACTGGGAACAGGTCTCCGGCTGACCGGTCTTGCATCCGCTGCCGTGGCAGACGTCACAGACCTCGATGCGGGGCGTCCGCACCTTCTTGTGACAGCCCTTGGCCGCTTCCACAAAGGTGATGTTCATGCGGGCGTTGATGTCAGACCCTCTGCGAGGCGCGTTGGGGTCTGCGCGGCGACCGCCGCCGAAGCCACCGCCGCCGAAGCCGCCACCGAAAATGCTGGAGAAGATGTCTCCGATGTCGCCGAAGTCTCCACCGTCGAAACCGAAGCCGCCGGGGCCGCCTGCCCCGTCGCCGTAGCTCGGGTCCACTCCGGCGAAGCCGAAGCGGTCATACCGGGACTTCTTCTGGTCGTCGGACAGCACTTCATAAGCCTCGTTCACTTCCTTGAAGTGGACTTCGGCTTCCTTGTCGTCCGGGTTCAGGTCCGGGTGGTACTTCTTGGCCAGTTTCCGGTAGGCTTTTTTGATCTCATCGGCGCTGGCGCTTTTGTCGACACCCAGCACTTCATAGTAATCTCTTTTGTCTGCCAAAATAAGCCCTCATTTCGTAGAACATGTCAAAGGCTCCGTCTCGCGTCTGCCAGCCGAACCCCCTCTGCGAGGGTCCCCAGACGTCGATCCGGACCTTTGACCTGTTTGATATTGGATGATCGGTGTTTCTCCTGGCCGGAGAAACCTCAGAAAACATTAGTCAACGTCGGTGAAGTCAACATCGGCCGCATCGTCGCCGGGCTGCTGACCGCCGAAGCCTGCGCCGCCGCCGAAACCGGCTGCCGCGTTCGGGTCAAAGCCTGCCGCGGAGGGGTCGCCCTGCGGAGCGTTGGCCTGATAAAGCTTCGCGGAGACTTCATAGAACTTGGTCTGGAGTGCTTCCTGCTTGTTCTTGATGAGGTTGGTGTCGGTGCCCTTCAGCGCCTCTTTCAGCTCATCGATGGCGCTCTGAAGAGCGTCCTTGTCAGCCTGTTCGAACTTGTCGCCCTCATCCTCGAGGATCCGCTCGGACTGGAAGACCATCTGGTCTGCGCCGTTGCGGAGGTCGACTTCTTCCTTACGGGCCTTGTCTTCGGCTGCATACTGTTCTGCATCGCGGACTGCCTTGTCGATGTCCTCTTTGGACATGTTGGAGGAAGCGGTGATGGAGATGTGCTGCTCCTTGCCGGTGCCAAGGTCTTTTGCGGAGACGTTGACGATGCCGTTGGCGTCGATGTCGAAGGTGACTTCGATCTGCGGAGTGCCGCGGCGTGCGGGAAGGATGCCGTCGAGGTGGAAGACGCCGAGGGACTTGTTGTCTCTTGCGAATTCACGTTCACCCTGAAGGACGTTGACTTCGACAGAAGTCTGGTTGTCCGCAGCGGTGGAGAAGATCTGGCTCTTCTTGGTCGGGATGGTGGTGTTTCTCTCGATGATCTTGGTGCAGACACCACCGAGGGTCTCGATACCAAGGCTCAGAGGAGTGACGTCGAGAAGCAGGAGGCCCTTGACGTCGCCGCCGAGAACACCGCCCTGAAGGGCTGCGCCCATGGCGACACATTCATCGGGGTTGATGCCCTTGAAGGGCTCTTTGCCGATGCACTTCTGGACCGCTTCCTGGACAGCCGGGATACGGGAAGAACCGCCGACCATGAGGACCTTGTCGATCTCGGAAGTCTTGAGACCGGAGTCGGAGAGGACCTGACGGACCGGGCCCATCGTCGCTTCGACGAGGTCGGCAGTCAGTTCGTTGAACTTCGCTCTGGAAAGAGAGGTCTCAAGGTGTTTCGGGCCCGTTGCATCTGCGGTGATGAACGGAAGGGAGATGGTGGAATTGGTGACACCGGAGAGTTCGATCTTCGCCTTTTCCGCAGCTTCCTTCAGACGCTGCATGGCCATCTTGTCGGAACGAAGGTCGATGCCTTCGGATTTCTTGAACTCGTCTGCGAGCCAGTCGATGATGCGCTGGTCGAAGTCGTCGCCGCCGAGATGGTTGTTACCGGCCGTGGCAAGAACTTCCTGGACGCCGTCACCCATCTCGATGAGGGAGACGTCGAAGGTACCGCCGCCAAGGTCGTAGACCATGATCTTCTGGTCGGCCTCCTTGTCGATGCCGTATGCAAGAGCGGCAGCGGTCGGCTCGTTGATGATTCTCTTGACCTCGAGGCCGGCGATTTTACCGGCGTCCTTGGTCGCCTGACGCTGGGCGTCGGTGAAGTATGCGGGAACGGTGATGACGGCTTCCGTCACTTTATCGCCAAGGTAAGCCTCTGCGTCGGTCTTCAGCTTCTGCAGGATCATCGCGGAGATCTCCTGAGGAGTGAACTTTTTGTCGTCAATGGTGACTTTGTAGTCAGAACCCATCTGTCTCTTGATGGACGCGACGGTTCTGTCGGGGTTGGTGATGGCCTGACGCTTGGCGACCTGACCGACCATTCTCTCGCCGTCTTTGCCGAACGCAACAACGGACGGGGTGGTGCGGGCGCCTTCGGCGTTCGCGATGACGACGGGCTCGCCGCCTTCGATGACCGCCACACAGGAGTTGGTAGTACCTAAGTCAATACCTACGATTTTTGCCATAATGAATTCCTCCGTCTTTTCAATAAAGACTGTTTATTGAAAGTGTATTTTTAACAAATTTATCTGGACTCGGGCGATGTACTGCCCGTGGTTCCCTAGTTCGCGACGACGACCATGGCGTGCCGAAGCACTTTGTCGCCGAGTTTGTAGCCCTTCTGGAAGACCTGTGCCAGAACGTTCTCGCCCTGTTCGGGGTCTTCGATGTGGCTGACCGCATTGTGGATGTTCGGGTCGAAAGGTTCGCCGGCTTCGCCGTACGCCTCGACGCCCGCTTTCTCGAAAACGGCCAGGAGCTGGTCTCTGGTCATCTCGATGCCCTTGCGGAAGTCTTCGGGCGATGCGTCTTCGTTCTCGAATGCCCGGTCAAAGTTGTCGAGGACCGGGAGCAGGCTCGTGAACGTGTCCGCTTTCGCATCGGTATAGATGCCGTCCTTTTCTCTGGCAGAACGCTTGCGGAAGTTGTCGTACTCGGCCATCAGGCGCAGGTAACGATTCTGTTCTTCCTCGAGCGCCTTCTGCAGGTTGGCGAGGTCATCGGAAGCTTCTTCTGCCGGTGCCTCGGCTGCCTCTTCGGCGGCTTCGGTCTCGACGGTCTCTTCTTCCAGGACCTCTTCCTGTTCGAGCTCCTCGTCAAGAGGTTTCTTCGTCTGTTTGCTCATGGGTGGGTGTATCCTCCTCGTAAACTTCCGACAGGACCTTTGAGATGATGTCTGTCAGATATTGGATGCGCGGGATGAGTTTGGAATAGTTCATCCGGGTGGGGCCGATGATGCCGATGGCACCGGTGGCTCCGTCTCCGATCTTGTATCGGGAGATGATGGTGGTCGAGTTCGAGAGTTCGGAGAACCGGTTCTCGGAACCGATACGGACCTCGATGCCCGGGCCGCTCGCCTCTCCGGACGAGACCAGCATGTTCAGCGGCTCTTCATCGCCAAGGAACTTCAGAAGGGAGGGCAGGTTGTCGCTGTACTCTTTGTACCCGAGCAGGTTCGACTTGCCTTCCAGCTTGATGTCCGCCTGTGAGGCCATCTCGGCGAGGTCGGAGACTGTAGCCAGCAGCGAACTCATGGAGAGCGCCTTCGCGCCGAGGGACGCTGCGAGGGTCTGGATCTTGACCGTGTTGATGTCGCTGAGGGGCGTGCCCCGGAACTGTTCTTCCACCAGCTGATCGAAGGTCTGCTTGATGTCCGGCGTCAGCGTGACATCCATGCGGCAGGGTTTGCTCTTCAGGATGCCGGTGGAGGTCAGGAGGACCACCATCGCGACTTTCGGACTGACCGGGACCATTTCGATGTTCTTGATGAACGCGTGCTCGTCGGAGGGAGTCGTGGACAGTGCCGCGAAGTTCGTGAAGTTCACGAGCGCCTCGCCGGCCTTCGTCAGGAGCGCTTCCGGGTCTCCGGAACGTTCGTCGACTCCGGCTTCGATGCGCCGGCGGTCGGTCTCCCCAAGTTCCTCCATTTTCATAAGGTTATCGACATAATACCGATAACCGCTATGGGTCGGGATACGACCCGCGGAGGTGTGGGGCTGGTAGATGAGTCCCTGTGCAGTGAGGGCCGCCATATCGTTTCGGATGGTGGCGGAAGAAACATTGATGTCGAGCTTCGACAACAGCGCTTTGGAACCGACCGGTTCGCCGGTCTCGATGTACTGTTCGACTATGGCTGCTAAGATCTGCTGTCTTCGCGTCGGAAGCATCGTTTCTCACCCTTTCTGCGTTAGCACTCGGTTTAGCACTCAAAACTTCGGAGTGCTAATTTCAGTAATAAGATACACCTCGCCTATAGAAAAGTCAACACCTTTTCGGCAACTTTTTTCACTTTCCGGTCGAGAGTGCTAACTTTTTCGAGTTTTTGGCGTAACTACGTTGGTTTTCCTTAAATTTACTTCAAATCCGGACCCTGTTCAGTCGAGGTTTTCCCAGAAATCCCGCACCACGAGACGCCAGGGTTTGGCAGGCCCGCGCCGCCTGGCACCCGCTTTAGCACTCCCCTTAGCACTCTGCCCCGCATGCCGCTCTGTCTCCCCTGCACTTTCTTCGGCGATCTGCCTCCTCTTTGCATAAATCGCCGACACCAGAGTCTCATACGCGTCCATGGACAGGCTCAGGTCCCGGGCCGCCGGGGTCGGCAGGACGAGCAGCACCGGAGCCCCGGTCTCGGGACGGACCCAGGTCCACTCCGGGCGGAGCACCAGTTCCCATTCGGGGATCATATGATCACGAAGCGAAGATTGTATAGTTTTTATTTCTGTAAAGAACTTGTTTTCAATAAAGATATTTACTAAAATACTTTCTTCCGACAAAACAGGAACGAGTCCGGCTACTGGGAGAAGAAGATGGTCGCCCTCCTCGTTCGTCTCTCTTCCCAGCATCAGCACCCCCTCCGGTGTGTTCTGCCGGAGGACTTCCAGCGTGAACTCATCGACCGGTTCTCCCGGGAGCAGCTCATACCGGATGAGACCGGCGCCCGGTTCCGCATGCAAAAACATCGTTTTCACCTCCGTTCCAAAGAGTAGCAGACCGGAGGGCAAAAATCGACCGGAACAACAACTTTCCGGTGAACGGTAGTTAATAACTCCATAACGGTCGTTATGGAGCCGAAAAATGGCTCTATAGTTGCGTTTTTCGGGATCCTCATGTACGATGGCTCTGTCCGATTTGGATCATTTCATACAAGTAGCAAATACCAAAACACAGGAGGCATTGAAATGACCATTTTTATCATGAGCAGCGAGCCGAAAACCGTTCGGTTCCTGACCGGAGCCGTAAAGACGTACGGTGAACAGAAGTATGTGGATGTCGAGACGAAGGTGTTCCGAAAGATGCGGGACTACCTGCTCGAGTTCGAACGACCGGATGTCATCTTCATCGATGACAACTTCGAACTGAAACCGTCGGTGGAGAACGCACGGGTCGTTCGCACCAAGGACGCCAGGGCGGCCGTCGTCCTGCTGTCCTCGAACCCGGAACGGGTCTTCGAAGCGTTCGCGGTCAAGACCCACCGGTTCCTGACGAAGCCCGTCACCCAGGCAGACATCTTCGACGCGCTGGACTCTTACCGCAAGGAACTCTATTCCGACCGGGTCATCCTCGCGAAGGTGGACCACGGTTTCCGGGTGTTCCCGTCCGAGGAGGTCTTCGCGGTCATCGCGGACGATGACCACACGAGCATCATGACCCGAGACGAACTCGTCGACAGTTTTACGACCTTCACCAACATCGAGACCCAGCTGCCGGAGGAGTACTTCTACAAGTGCCACCGGTCATACGTCATCAACCTGAAACATGTGGCGAAGTTCAACTCGGAACAGATCGAACTGACGAACCACGCCGTCGTGCCCATCAGCCGGCGCAAACGGCTTGAATTCCACGTTCGGTATTCCGAATTCGTGAAGGGTCATACCTTTCACGAGTAAATCGCCAACGCTGTCGCGTCCGGACATTCTCCAGTCCGTCCCTGGACCACAGCACCCTTTGCACGTAAATAAACCATATTAAGAGAAGTCCCTATTCGGGCAGAGCCTTCTCCGGTTTGACAGTCATCCTCTCTTCCCTGTATACTTTGAGAGGAAAGAGAAATGAAGAAAGGACTGACGCCCATGGCTTCACCCAAGACCCAGCAGTCCGGTTCCACCTCCATGGTCCGGAAGCTGACCACCACTGCTGTCATGGCGGCCATCGCCACCATCCTCATGTACATCGAGTTCCCCATCCCCATCATGCCCGGGTTCATCAAACTCGACTTCTCGGAACTCCCGGCCCTTCTGACCTCGTTCGCACTGGGCCCCTGGTACGGCGCGCTGGTCTGCCTGCTGAAGAACCTCATCCACCTGCCGGTCACCTCTTCGTCCGGCGTCGGCGAACTGGCGAACTTCCTCATCGGTGTCTGCTTCGTCATCCCCACCGGTTACATCTACCAGTTCCACAAGAGCCGCAAGGGTGCGCTCATCGGTTCGCTTGTCGGTGCGGTCATCATGGCGGTCGTCAGTTTCCCCATCAACTACTTCATCGTCTACCCGTTCTACACGAACTTCATGCCGATGGAAGCCATCGTGGGTGCCTATCAGGCCAT
>Ga0326514_10002987_pt1 | contig 10714 bp, 7 predicted proteins | sample 3_2548_0518_D_FD_203653 | JGI IMG/M metagenome (GOLD analysis project Ga0326514, IMG submission 203653) | Bovine rumen microbial communities from UC Davis, California, United States - 3_2548_0518 | ecosystem: Host-associated > Mammals > Digestive system > Stomach > Rumen | place: USA: California... | reverse complement strand
GTGGTATATGCTGAAATCACTGCCCTTATATTCGTTCACAAGTGCGAAAGTAGGCGAACTGACTTCCGCATTGGTAAGTCCTGCACCTTTTACAAGTCCGCAGGTGAAAGCGGTCTTGCCTGCACCGAGTCCGCCCCTGTAAGCAATAATATCGCCTTTTTTAAGGGTTCTGCCGAACTCTTCCCCTGCTTTTGCCGTTTCTTCACGGGATTTTGTAATTATTTTTTCCATATCTGTTAAAACAGTCCGCTGATATTGCCGTTTACATCGCAGTCAATATTCATTGCGGAAGGCTTTTTAGGAAGTCCTGGCATTGTAAGTATATCCCCTGTATAGATTACAACAAATCCTGCTCCTGCCGAAACTCTTGCGTCACGGACTGTTATATTGAAATGCTTAGGCTTTCCAAGAAGTACAGGGTCATCAGAAAGCGAATACTGTGTTTTTGCTATACATACAGGAAGATTCCTGAACCCTATGTTTTCGATTTCCTTTACAGCCTTTTCCGCCTGAGAAGTATATATTACACCGTCCGCACGATAAATTTCCCTTGCGATTTTTTCAACCTTATCCTTTATGGAAAGGTCAAGGGCATAAATAGGACGGAATTTCTTTTCTCTGTCGGCAGTAAGTTCGATAGTTTCGCAGACTTTCTGAGCGAGGTCAGTACCGCCTTCACCGCCCTTTGCGAAAACTTCGCACATGGAAACTTCAACACCCATTTCGGCACAGAAGTTTCTTACAAATTCTATTTCGTTATCAGTATCAGTCCCGAACCTGTTTATTGCAACTACTACAGGAACATGATACTTGTGCATATTTTCAATATGTGCTTTAAGGTTGGATATACCTTTTTCCAATGCCCACATATTTTCCTTTGAAAGCTCATCTTTAGGAACTCTGCCGTTATACTTCAAAGCCCTTATAGTAGCAACAAGAACTACACAATCGGGTTTAAGTCCGCCGTAACGGCACTTTATGTCAAAGAACTTTTCTGCTCCGAGGTCAGAACCGAATCCAGCCTCTGTAACACAGTAGTCACCGAGTTTCAGGGCGAGTTTTGTTGCTCTTACGGAATTACAGCCGTGTGCGATATTCGCAAAAGGTCCTCCGTGGATAAGTACAGGATTGTTTTCAAGGGTCTGTACAAGATTAGGTTTGAGAGCATCTTTAAGAAGAGCAGTCATAGCACCTGTACAGCCTAAATCACGGGCAAATACAGGCTGTCCGTCAAGATTGTAAGCTACAAGGATATTGCCCAGACGTTCTTTGAGGTCAGCTAAATCGTCAGCAAGACAAAGTATAGCCATTACTTCAGAAGCGACAGTTATATTGAAACCGTCCTCACGGGGTACACCGTTGACCTTTCCGCCAAGACCTACAACAATATTTCTCAATGCCCTGTCGTTCATATCGAGACAGCGTTTGAAAAGAATCCTACGCTGGTCTATTCTGAGTTCATTGCCCTGCTGTAAGTGATTGTCAATGACGGCACAAAGAAGATTGTTAGCCGAAGTAATAGCGTGCATATCCCCTGTAAAGTGAAGGTTTATGTCTTCCATGGGAACAACCTGAGCATATCCGCCTCCTGCTGCACCGCCTTTTATACCGAATACAGGTCCTAAAGAAGGTTCTCTGAGTGCAAGAACTGCCTTTTTGCCTATTTTTGCGAGAGCGTCAGTAAGTCCTACGCTGACGGTTGTTTTTCCTTCTCCTGCGGGAGTAGGATTCACAGCAGTAACAAGAATAAGTCTGCCGTCCTTTTCAGATGAAAGTTTTGAATAAATTTTTTCTGAAAGCTTTGCCTTATAATATCCGTATGGTTCGAGATAATCTTCTTTTATCCCGATATTTTCAGCAATCTCTGTAATTTTTTTCATATTTGCCACCTGTGCGATTTCTATATCAGTAAGCATTGGTTACCTCCAAAATTTTATTTTACAATCTATTATATCATTATTTTTCTGAAATTGCAATAGAAAACTATATTTTTTTTAACCATAGTTTCAGGGTCGGGATTAAAAACAAATAATTTCTTGACTTTTTTCATATTATGCTATATAATATAAGTTGATTTCAATATCAAGACAATCCGTGCAGAACGGAAATTTTTTCTAACGGAGGAAATATATGAAAAGTGTACCCGAAATATTCGCTACTGATGTCTTTGACGAAAAGGTAATGAAAGAAAGACTCCCTAAAAACGTCTATAAGGCTTTTATGCAGACCGTTGAACACAATAATCAGCTCGATATTACTCTTGCAGATGTTGTCGCAAATGCCATAAAAGACTGGGCTATTGAAAAAGGTGCTACCCATTATACTCACTGGTTTCAGCCACTTACGGGTTCTACAGCCGAAAAACACGACTCTTTTATAAATACTGCCCCGAATAATTCCGCTATAATGGAATTTTCAGGAAAAGCCCTCGTAAAAGGTGAACCCGATGCCTCATCATTCCCCTCAGGCGGTCTCCGTCAGACAAGTTCCGCAAGAGGCTATACAGCTTGGGACCCTACATCTTATTGTTTCGTAAAAGAAGGAAGCCTTTATATTCCTACCGTTTTCCTTTCATATACGGGCGAAACCCTTGACAAGAAAACTCCTCTCCTGCGTTCTATGGACGCTCTCAGCAAAACCGCTGTAAAGTTCCTTAGACTTTTCGGCAATGAAAACGTTACAAGAGTAAAATCCACAATAGGTGCGGAACAGGAATACTTCATCATTGACAAGAAAATGTACGACCAGCGTGAAGACCTCATTCTTACTGGAAGAACCCTTTTCGGTGCAAAGCCTCCTAAGGGTCAGGAACTCGATGACCAGTATTTCGCAAACCTTAAACCCCGTATAGCCGAATATATGTCCGACCTCGACGAACATCTCTGGAGACTTGGCATATATTCAAAGACCAAACATAACGAAGTCGCTCCTGCTCAGCACGAAATGGCTCCCATATTCACTACTTCAAATCTCGGCACTGACCAGAACGAACTTACTATGGAAGTCATGGAAAAAGTCGCTCTTAAACACGGTCTTGTGTGCCTCCTCCATGAAAAACCCTTTGAGGGCGTAAACGGTTCAGGAAAACACAATAACTGGTCAATGTGTACAAATGACGGTCAGAATCTTCTTGACCCAGGTGATACCCCTATGGAAAATTTACAGTTCCTTACCATACTGTGTGCATTGATTAAAGGTATTGACGAATACGCTGACCTTATGCGTATTTCCGCTGCTTCCGCTGGAAACGACCACAGACTTGGTGCTGATGAAGCTCCCCCTGCTATTGTTTCCATGTTCCTCGGTGAAGAACTCGATGCCGTCCTTAAAGCTATTGAAGAGGATTCCGTATTCAAAACGCAGACTCAGGCTTTTGAAATAGGTGTGAACGCTCTGCCCTCATTCCCGAAAGATTCAACCGACAGAAACAGAACTTCTCCTTTTGCTTTCACAGGAAACAGATTTGAGTTCCGCATGGTAGGCTCTTCCGATAATATCGCCTGCCCCAATGCCCTGCTTAACACAATCGTTGCGGAAGAATTAAGCGAATTTACTGAAATACTTACTCCTTTCAAGGATTCCGAACACTTTGAAACAGAAGTCAAAAAACTCCTTAAAGACGTTCTCAAAAAACACAGACGTATTATCTTCAATGGTGACGGCTATTCTCATGAATGGATTGAAGAAGCCCATAGAAGAGGTCTGCCTGATTTCCCGTCAACTGTTGACTGTCTGCCTCACTATACAGATGAAAAAAATCTGAAAATGTTCAAAAAGTTCGGCATATACAACGAAAACGAACTTAAAGCCCGTACAGAAGCTTATCTCGAAAAGTATTCCAAGACTATCAGGATTGAAGCCCGTACTATGATTGAAATGGCAAGAAAACAACTTCTCCCAGCTACTCTTGACTATGTTGATACCCTTGCAAATTCCATTATAACCAAACAGAAAGCCAATCTTACAACTTACACTGACGAAAAAATGGCTCTCAAACTTAATGACCTCGCTGACGCTTTCTATGAATCTATCGAAAATCTTGAACAGCAGGTCAACAGGGCTTGCGAAATAAAGGAAATTCTTCCTCAGGCACGCTTTTTCCATGATGTAGTTCTTGCGGAAATGGAACGTATGCGTACAACTTCCGACACTATAGAAAGAATAATGCCTTCTTCAAAATGGCCTATACCTGACTATTCCGCAATTATTTACAACGTCTGAAAATATAAAGAACCTCTGACTTTTACAGGGGTTCTGTCTTTTGTGAAGTTTAGATGAAAAATGTTTCCCTTGGCTAAGATTCTATTGATTTTATTTTCCGAAAGTGCTATAATATAAATTGTCCCTAAAAGGAAAATTTTACAGAAAGAAGTGTTCTATATGACAAAAATTACTATATTTTCAGGATTCCTCGGAGCAGGTAAAACTACTCTCATTAAAAAACTTATTGCTGACGGTTTCAATGGTGAAAAACTCGTCCTTATCGAAAATGAGTTCGGACAGATTGGCATTGACGGCGGTTTTCTCAAAGATGCAGGCATTGAAATTACAGAAATGAACTCAGGCTGTATATGTTGCAGTCTCGTTGGAGATTTCGGAAAGGCTCTCGAACAGGTTCTTGAACAGTACAAGCCCGACAGAATCCTTATTGAGCCTTCAGGCGTAGGAAAACTCAGCGACGTTATCAACGCTGTAAGAAACATCAATGCCCATGATGTTGAACTTGACGGCTTCACTACTGTTGTTGACGCTAAAAAATGCAGAATGTACCAGAAAAATTTCGGTGAGTTCTTCAATAATCAGATAACATATGCAAGCTGTATAATTTTAAGCCACACAGCAGGACTTTCACAGGAAAAACTCAATGAAACAGTTGAACAGCTTAAAAAATTCAATCCCACTGCACCAATAGTAACTACTGAATGGGAAGAACTTTCAGGCAAACAGCTCGTTGACGCTATGACACAGAAAAATACTCTCGATGATGAACTTAAAAAACTCCTCGATGAAGAACATGAACATCATCATCACCATGACCATGATGATGAACACGAACATCATCACCATGACCATGATGATGAACATGAACATCACCACCATGACCATGATGATGAACACGAACATCACCACCATGACCATGATGAACATGACGAAAACTGTACCTGTGGCTGTCACGACCATGACCACGAACACGACCATGAACACCATCACCATGCAGACGAAATATTCACAAGCTGGGGCAAGGAAACTCCTAAGACATATTCCGTTGAAGCTGTTACTGCTATTCTTGAAGCCCTCTCAGATGAGGAAACTTATGGTATGGTACTCCGTGCAAAAGGTATTGTTGCAGGTGATGACGGTCAGTGGATTCATTTCGACTATGTACCGGGTGTGCCTGATGTACGTCACGGTTCAGCCGAAACTACTGGCAGACTTTGCGTAATAGGTTCAAAACTCAATGAGGAAAACGTTGCTAAACTCTTCGGAGTGGAATAATAAAAAATAAAAACTATATGTACAATGGGCGAACTTTGTTCGCCCTTTACAGTACGAAAGGAGAATTTTAATGCCTAAAAATCAGGAAGATTTTATACCAGTCTTTTTATTCCTCGGCTTTCTCGAATCGGGAAAAACTAAATTCATTCAGGAAACTCTTGAAGATAAAAGATTTAATTCGGGTGAAAGAACCCTTGTCATAGTCTGTGAGGAGGGTATGGAAGAATATGAGCCTGAAAAGTTCCCCAAAAAAGGAAAAAATGTGGTCTTTCATACCCTTAGCGGAAAAGATGAACTAAATGAAGAAAATCTTGCAAGGCTTACCCATGAATCTAATGCGGAAAAAGTATTAATCGAATATAACGGTATGTGGCTTGTAAACGAACTTTTCAGCAATATGCCTGAAAACTGGGGTATTTATCAGGTCATGTTCTTTGCGGATTCTTCAACTTTTATGAATTACAATGCAAATATGAGAAGTCTTGTGGTTGACAAGCTTAATATCTGTGAACTCGCTGTTTTCAACAGGTTTGAACGCTTTTTTGATGTGAATGCTTTCCATAAGGTTGTAAGAGGTGTTTCAAGACGTTCTGACATCTGCTACGAATATGTTGACGGTCAGGTCGCTTATGACGATATTGAAGACCCTCTGCCTTTTGATGTTGAAGCACAGCATATTGTCATAGAAGATGAAGATTTCGCCCTCTGGTATCGTGACATCATGGAAGACCCTAAAAAATATGACGGAAAAACAATAACTTTTAAAGGCATTGCTGCTAAAAACAAGAGTTTCCCTGAAAAAACTTTCGCAATCGGCAGACACATCATGACCTGCTGTGTTGAAGATATTAAATATTGCTGGGTCGTTGCACAGTATGAAAAGGATTTCATTCCGCACCAGAAACACTGGGTCAAAATTACCGCTGAAATAAAAGTACAGCGTCACAAGCTTTATAAGGGTGCAGGTCCTGTACTCACAGTCACAAGTATTGAAGATACTTCCGCTCCCGAAAAGGAAGTCGCTACTTTTTATTGATTATACAAAAACAACGGGCGGATATATCCGCCCGTCTTTAATTATACTTTTGAAAGAAAGTTTTTGAGTTCCTCAATGGGTATCGGCTTTGAATACTTATACCCCTGCAAATAGTTCGCATTCATGTTCACGCAGTGGAGTTCATCACGGTCATCTTCAACACCCTCGAAAAGTACAGCGTAATTAAGCTGTAGAAACATACTCGCAAAGGTGCTTACCATAAATTTTGAAGAATCATTCTTTACAGACTCTATAAGCATTGAACGGTCAAATTTTATGATGTCAAAAGGTATTTCCATGATACGTTCAAAGTTGGAATAGCCTGTGCCGAAATCATCAAGATAGAATTTTATTCCGAGTTTCTGCAACTGTATTACTCTCTGTTTCATAACGTTGAAATCCGCTTCACTACGGCTTTCGGTAATCTCAACGGCTATTTTTTCATAAGGTATTGCGTTGGTATAGATTATTCTTTCAACTTCTTCACAGAACTTTTCATATCTTATGTCGATTGTTGAAAAGTTTACTGATATTCTTCTCACGTCATAGCCTTCATCAACAAAGTTATGAACGGCATGGCAAGTTTTATTGAGTATTATGAGACTCAAAGTATGTATTATGTTATACTGTTCCGCAATTGGTATGAACTGGTCAGGGAATACCATTCCTGTTTTTTCAAGTCTTAGTCTCATGAGAGATTCGGCAGTATCGTATTTTCCTGTTGCTATATTGAATACGGGCTGACAGTATACAAGTACCCTGCTGTCGTTGAGGTCTTTTTTCATGGCAATATCTTCAAGCTGACTGAGTATGTAATTGCTGTCATAGAACTTTTCAATGTCTGAATCCGTTATCCTGTGTACTTCATTGAATGAAAGATTTTTTTCAATATATTCTATAAGTCTCATATAGTCGCTTGGTTCGGATATTTTAGGATTGGTTTCAACAATAACTATTTTATAGTCAATATCGAATTCTTCATAATTTTTTTTGAAATCCTCAAACATATTTTCGAGCATTTTGTTATTATTGGTATTCTTGTTTTTAATCATTGTAAGAATAAGTCTGCCGTTAGGAAAATGATAGAGAACACCTTTTCTTATATTCTGTCTGAAAAATCTGTAGAGTTCGTATTTAAGCTTTTTGGAAGTCTTTATTACTTTGGAAAATTCCAGCATATTACAGGAAATTATTATCATTTCGTTGCCCTTTTCAATATTGGATTCAACTTCATTGATGAAGTAATTTCCTGAAACAGCTCCTGTTTCAATATCGTAAGGATTTGAATGGAAAAGAAATACTATTCCCACAATAGGCAGGAAGTACGCAACAGTCGTGAATGATACCTGATTGTGCATACCCTGTACCATAAGCAGTACAAGTGAAACTATATTCACTAAAAGCAATGACCAGAATACCTGTTTTATAAGTCTGCTCCTGTAGTTGATGAGCATATAAAATACCGTCACTATGAACATTATATAGATAATTATATATGTATTGAAACCATAATGAATCGTTTTATCCTGATTTACATAGAATCCGTATCTGGTGAAAGTTCCTACAACATCGGCAACGCATGAGGCTGTCACGGCAATCATTGAAAGTATCTTATAACGTTTCTTTACCGCATAGGGAATCCATAGAGGTTCTTGCAGATACTTTATGTACTGATACAGAACACAGTTCTGAGAAAAATAATGGATAATCCTGCAAACATAAATCCAGACAGGATTCACATAACCATCAGAATATATAAACGTTTCATACATGACGTTTGACCATGCCGAAATCATTATGTGAACAAATATAAGGAGCATGGTTTTGAATCTTTCATTTTTCTGTATGCTGGTCTGTTTAAGCAGAATAGCCATAGTAACACACAGAGCAGTTACTATAATATCGCCTACAGGTGTATAATCTGTAAGATTAAGATTGTGAGTGTCCATCATAAATATCCCCCCTGATAAAAAATACGAAAACAAATATCCGTAATTATATATATTATACCATTTTATCTTTCAAAAGTCAATAAAATTATACAGATTATAAGCGAATTTTTAATTATACTTTATGTATATCGGAATTATTCAATCTGCCTTCCTTTGATTTCTTTATTACAGCCCTCACGCACAAGGTACATACTATACTGCAATATATAGTTGCTGTTATCCATGCACACTGGTCTGTAAAGCATATTGCAGTAAACTTGTACTTTGGTACAAATATCCTGCTGACCGCTATTCTTGAAATCATTTCTATTACTCCTGAAAACAGTGCAACTGCGGAATATCCCAATCCTTGAACAGTCATTCTTGTAACGTTAAGTATGCCTATCAGCCAATAGAAAAATCCAAGACAGAAAAGATATTTTCCTGATGCATCAAGGACTTCCGTTTCGCTTGCCTTTACGAACATCATTGAAAGAGTTCTGCCCGTGAAAATAAGAACTGCTCCTATAAATGCACCGTATCCCACACCTATAGCAATTCCGCTGAATATGCCTTTTTTTATGCGTTCGGTCTTTCCTGCTCCGAGGTTCTGACTGCAAAATACTGAAACCCCTGTTGCGAATGCGTCAAAAGGACACATGGCAAGCTGTTTCAGCTTACTGCCTGCCGTAAATCCTGATACGCATACGCTTCCCAGACTGTTATTAGCCGACTGCATTACCATACTGCCTATTGCTGTTATTGAATACTGCAAACCCATGGGAACTCCCATTATAAAAAGTTCCCTTAAAGCATATATGTTGAATCTGCATGAATTTCTGTCGAGTTTAAGCAGAGGGTGCTTTCTCTGTATGCGTACAAAACAGGCTATTCCGCTGACCGCCTGTGCTATGACCGTTGCAAGTCCTGCTCCTGCACAGCCTAACTTTATTACTGCTATCAGCAGAATGTCAAGAATAATATTCAGGACTGTCGAAAACGCAAGAAACATGAAAGGCGTTCTGCTGTCCCCGACCGCTCTCATTATGCTTGCAAGAAGATTGTAAAAAAGCGTGAACGGTATGCCAAGAAAAATTATAAGAAGATATATGTATGCGTTGTCATATATGTTTTCTGGTGTTGACATTATTTCAAGTATCCTGTGACAAAGCAAAGCCGTTGATAAAGTAATCACGACCGCAAAAAATCCGGTCAGCAGATAAGCATGAAATATACAGGTTTTAAGTCTCTCATAATGTCCGGCACCGAAATATTTCGCTACAGGTATTCCGAATCCTGCACTTATTCCCATACAGAAACCCAGTACCAAAAACTGTACACTGCTCGATGCCCCTACTCCTGCAAGGGCATTCGCTCCAAGAACACGTCCGACTATTGAAGCGTCAATCATGTTATACATCTGCTGTAAAAGATTGCCAAGCAACAAGGGTACTGCAAATCTGACAATAAGTACAGAGGGCTTTCCCTCCGTCATGTTTTCCGTCATAGAACAACATCACCTTTACAAAAAATTTTAATCTATCCATAAAAACAGCAGAGAAAAATATAATTCCCTGCTGTAAAAAACTGTCATTTTACCATATTGAAACCTGCAAGTCCAAGGAGACTAAGAACAGTCATAATAGTTCCTGCAAGAAGTACTCCGAGCATTACCGCAGATACGCTTTTCTTGAAATCAAGGTCAAGGAAACTCGCTGCAAGAGTACCTGTCCATGCACCAGTTCCGGGGAGAGGTATTCCCACAAAAAGAAGCAATGCCCAGAACATACCTTTTCCAGCCTTTTCCTTGAGTTTTTCTCCGCCGTGATGTCCCTTTTCAAGACACCATGTAAAAAATTTTCCTGTAACGGGCTTATCCTTACCCCATTCAAGAACCTTTCTCGCAAAGAAAAATATAAACGGTACGGGTATCATGTTGCCTATCATACATATTATAAGACATTTAAGCCAAGGGATTCCCATTCCTATACCTATAGGAACGCCTCCTCTGAGTTCCACAATGGGAACCATTGAAACTAAAAAGGTCAGAACATATTTTTTTAACATAAAACAACTCTCTTTCTCAGGGTATTTATAAACCTGTATTTTATTGTTATCCACATTAGGGCATCTCTAAAAACCCCTGTACAAAATGAGGAAAATATGATATAATAGAAGTATGAAAACAAGACAAAGAAGTTTCTTTGATGAAGAAGCAAGAATGGAATTACTGAGCAAATTAGGAGATCCG
>Ga0326514_10002986_pt1 | contig 10715 bp, 17 predicted proteins | sample 3_2548_0518_D_FD_203653 | JGI IMG/M metagenome (GOLD analysis project Ga0326514, IMG submission 203653) | Bovine rumen microbial communities from UC Davis, California, United States - 3_2548_0518 | ecosystem: Host-associated > Mammals > Digestive system > Stomach > Rumen | place: USA... | reverse complement strand
GGTTTGTTGGTCCGTGCGGCTTAATACTAACCCGTCGCTACCGTTAAAGGACACCTTGGCGAAGTAATACTCGCGGGTGGCCTGTACGCCTTGGTCATTTACCGGCCCTTTGGTATCAATCCAAAGTTGGTAGTAAGTTTCTTCGGTAAACGTGGCAAGGCCCGTACCGGAAGCAAGCGTCATATTAAACGCTTTTTCAATGTTGGCAAGCGTAATGCTCGCTAACGGGATAGAAACAGTAAGTTCCGCTTCCGTTGGTACATAGCGCACCGGGAAACGTCCTTGGTCCACCCGAATAGCGGTTTTGGTTACGTTCGGGGTAAGCGTTACACCGCCATTGGTAAAACCTAATACGGTGGCGTTTTGTTTCGTTCCGCCCAAAGGCGCAACTCTAACGCTTGCAGGTCCTGCAATAAGTGTGTTTTGGCACTCTGGCATTTTTTAACTCCTCGCGCTTCTTTAGGCGCATTTAGTATATTTGAAATCAAAACTAACTACTTTTTCTTTTGCTTGCTCGTTTTCAAGCGGGAAATGGTTTGATACGCTTGCATATACTGCGTGTACCTCGTGGATAATTACCCCGTTTGTAGCGTCTTGCAAAAAATACTGGTCAAATTTATTAAGTAAGTCATACAGGCAATTACGCACATCTTGCGCGCTTTTTTCCGTCTTTGCGTATATTTCAAACGTCAAATTCTGCTCATAGGCCCATGGCTCATTTATGGGGCTTGTTGGACTATCTGCGCTCATAATTACGCATGGCAAGGTTTTTACTTGCGCATTGTCCGGGTAGATACGCCCGCTAATAAGTGCGCTCAAGGTTTCATTTGCCTTCAAATTGTTCAAAACTAGGTTTTCTATCATTTGCCCTCTAACGGTCTAAAATAACCTAAAAATGCTTCGTCAATGGTTTGCGCGTTATACACGCCCTCAATATAGTCCAAAAATGGCCTTAATCCGTCGTTGTTATAACCCTGTAAATACTTGGCATACTCTACGCCTAAACCGCGTGTACCGCTCCCTACCTCGCTAATAACCTTATTGCCTTTAACCGTTACTTTGTAACCTATTGAGTTACGAAGGCGGCCCGTGTGCATATAAGGCAAAGACCCTTTTGGGCTGTTGCGGTAATCCGGGGAACTGCTATCACGCCCGGCACGGTAAGATAACCCCTTTTTGAGCATGCGCTCGGCTTCGCTTGCTACTTTAACGTGCGCTTTTTCAATGGCCTTTATCGTGTTTTCGCGCTCTTTACCTAACGCGCCGATAATGTTTGTTGCGTCCATTGATACGGTTAGTTTCATAACTACCCCTCTAACTCTATGCGCTCCAAATCAAGGCGCATATATAACTTGCGCCCGCCTAAATCCGTAATCTCACGCACCCGGTACGAGTTCCCGCGCACCGTGATAATATGCACTTGTTTCTTAATTTCAAACGCTTGCGGAAACAAATACAAGCGGTCCGTGTTTTCGCTCGTAATCAGCCGGGAATTGCGGTCTAAACTGCCCCCGCCATGTTGCAAGGCACAAGGCACGTTTTCGGCTAATACTTCGTTTGTAAATAACTGCTCGCCGGTTACCGGGTCCACGCTTTCTACACGTTCCGTAATCGTGCAAGTGTCATTTAACAAACTGGCGAAACTCATAATTCCACCCCGTCTAACATACCCGCGATTTCGGCAGGTAATCCGCGCACAATAGACCCTTTGGAGTATGAGTAATCCCCCAGGTGCTCGCTGTTAAATCCCGCCATGTAGTTGGGGTTAAATTTGTATTTCAAAAGTTCTTCTGCCGCCAGTTGGATAATTGCCGGCACGTCCTCCCAACTGTCATACAACCCGGCATTGTATGTAATCTTTACCGCGCTAACGCCTACCGGGAGCGTGCCGATAACCTCTACAATGTGATAACCTAACATCAGTTGCTTTTGGCTCGCTTGATAGGTTGCGTCGGCGGTAATGAAATTTAACGCACTAACCGAATTTATCGGGCAATGCTTTGTCTTAAATACACGCGAGTGTTTGTAGGGTACTGTGATCCGTTCGTTTTGGAAGTCCTGCTTAATAAGCGTTACACACAGGTAACCTTCAATAAGTTGCACAATGGCGTTGCCTTGCATGGTGGCAACGGCGTCGTCTGTGGTACCTGTGATACTTTTAACAACTTCTACCGGGATAATAGCACCGCTACTCATTTTCGCTCCTTATTTCTTACCGTGTTTGACGGTTTTAACTTTCTTTTCTTCTTTGACTTCGGCTTTGACTTCTTTTTCTACGCACACAATAAAGTCCTTAAAGCGTTCGGCGTCTGCCCCGTTAAAGGCCACTAATGCGCCCGGCTGATAACCGGCAAAAGATTTTTTAACTTGATATTTTTTCAAATCAAACATATTCGCTCCTTATTGGGTTTGGGCGGGGGCGTATTTCGCGCCCCCACAACCCAACTACAAGGGTTTCCCCCTGTACGATTTATTAAGAGGCAGACGGAACGGTTGCTTTAGCAAACGTGTTACCGGCTACGGTAATATCGGCACGCATTTCAAACCGATAGGCAACTTTGTCCTCTTGGAACAAGTTGTGTGTTACGGCGTCGTCGCCTGTTCCTTCTACGATAGAGGCAACGTCGGTGTATTTGACCGCAAATTCGTTTTTGGGCGAGAAAAGCACGTTGTTCAAATCGCCGAAAACTACGTTGCGAGCACCAATTAAAGTGGTGTCCAAAGCTACTACTTCGCTATTGTCAATGCGCATTACACCGTTTTCATAGTAGAGCCAGGCCGGTGCAGACATACGGGTAAGGCCCGCAAGTTCGCTATACAAGGCACTATCCATGAAGTATTTACCGTTAGCGCGTACATATCCGGGTACGGCTTGTTTCAAGGCCAAAAGGCCGGAAATGTTGGCTACGGTGGGGGTCAATACGCCGGAAGCACCTAAAATACCGGGGTGGCCTTGACCGTTACCGTTGAATAGCCAGTTATTGGTAAAGTCAATTAAACCGGCGCGGGCCTGGTCTTGGAACAAGGCCGGCAGGTTAATAGAACTATCCGCTAACAATTCTTCGGTCAAAACTACAATACAAGCGGCTTTGACAAGTTCTTGTTTCAAGTTGCCGAAGGTCGGGTTGCTTACAGGTTTGGCGGCCCCTTCCCCTACGTTGGCCCAGGTAGAGCGAGCTAAAATGTTGGGGATATTGCGGGTGTTGCCTTCCGTTCCCCACGGTAAGCGGCGCGCTTGGGAAATAAGACTTTCCGGTTTGGCTAAAAAGTCCAATACTTCCGGTAAAAAGTCAGTATCTACCAAATAAGAGCCGGTAGGGGTAGCGGAAGCCAAAGCGGCTTTGTTACCGTATTTAGCGGCTTTTACTTGGGCTAAAAATTCGCGGAATTCCGCAGATTTTTCTTTTACCGATTTTTCTTTTTTAGCGTCCACAAATGCTACGGAGTGGGCGTTTTTGGCGGCTACTGCTTCGTCTAGTTTCTTTTGCAGGTCCGCGTTTTTGGCTTCGGCTTCTTGCGCTTTTTTGGTTGCTTCTTGGGCCGCTTCTTTGGCGGCGGAAACTTCGCTCAAAACCGCGTCTAATTTTTCGGCTACTGCTTTTGCACCGATTTCAGCGGGCGCAGTACCCGTTTGGGTTTTTTCGTTTTCCATTATTTTTGCTCCTTGCCCGCGTTTTCGGGCGTGTGGTTTTGTACATCAAATCGTTTTAGTTTTTGCTCCATATCGTAGTAATAGAGTTTATCCAAGGCCCCGGAATAATCTTCTTTAGGGGTTTGTTTTACCTCTGCTTTGGGTGCTTGTTTCGGCTCGCCTTTTACCTGTTCAAACGTGGCAAACGGGTCCGCCGGAATTGCTACCAAAGAAATTTCAAAAATCTTGGCAAGCGTTAAATGGTTGGGGTTTTGCACATCTTCATAGAGCCACATACCGCCAATAGATACCGTTTTCAAAATGCCTTCACGGATAACCGTGCGGGCGTGTTTGAGTTCGGGCCAGTCGCTTTGTGATAGTTCGGCTTCAAAGTATAACCCGCGCTCATCTTCAAAAATCTTTGTTACTTTCCCGGCAATAGAGCCAACCCCGCAACCGTGATTAAGCATTAGCACCGGGTTTTTTAGATATTCAGCAATATCGTAAACAAAGGTCCGGTTAAACGGTGTAGGAATATCCCCGTATCTATCCGCAATACCTTTATTGTTGGCGTAGCCGGAAATCTTTACGATCCCGTTTTCTTCTACCGCCTTAAAGTGTGTAAGTTCAAAATCTTTTGGTCCTTTATAAGTTTTTACTTGCATAATTATTCCTCGTCAATTACAACCGGGTACATATCGCATAGGCAGTTAATGTCCTGGTCTGCTACACCGAATTGCCCCGGCGCAGGGGTAAATTGCCCGGTTACCGGGTTTCTAAAATCTTCTTCTATCTTTACTTCTTGCCCGTCCATTTCCGGGTGTCCTTCGTGGTGGTCGCTTACGCCCATAGTGGTAATCCAACCTTTCCCGTTTACAAAGGGCGTAGAGGTAAACGCTTCCTTTTGCGCTTCACTAATCGTGGCGCGTGTTTCCGTTTGTACAATGGTTTTCACGCGGTCATAAATGCTGATGTTCGTACCGTTATCGTTGGGCACTAGCATAGAGGGTTCATAACCTTCTTCACTAAAGAACTGCAAAACAAGGTTATTTATAGCCAGGTTGCTCATACCGTTATCCACGCCCAAAGAGATAATCTTGTCTAACCGCTCAAACGTGGTGCGCTCAATGCTATCGGCCCACTTAAATGCGTACATACGTGCCCACTCTTGCACCCGGTCGCGCATGGCTTTTTTATCGGTAAACTTGTAATCTTTGCTAGGGATTAAACTTTGCAAATAATCCTGTTCAAAGGTTATCCCGGCTTGGTATATTTCAGCCAAAGCGGGTACTTTTACCGCTAACAATAAATCACGTTGCGTGGCTTCGTCGCCAAATACAGCGTCATAGTCAAATAGTTTATTTTCGTTTTTGGCTACCCAGTCGCGCACTAAATCGGCTTGCATGGCAAAATGGCTCTCTATGCTTTTGCGCATTACGTCGCTTTGCGTATCAATAAGGGCCAGTTTATTGGCTTTGTGGCGTTTCATTTGCGCCGGGGAAGGTCTTACCTCGCGCACTTTTTTAACGCCCTTTGTGTCGCGTTTTGGCGCGTTTAGGCCAAAGGCGGAAAGGATAGGCGAGGGCGGCTCGTCGCCACCGTCAATATCCGGGAAAGGCAACCCCATAGCGTTCTTTACTACATTGAGCGGATAGTATTGCGCAAACGTGTTAAAGGCAGCGGCTACTTCGTTCCACTCCACCTTTAACGCTTGCACTTGGCTAAAGTCGTAATCTATGTAGTATTGTTCTTCCGGGTAGAACTCCGGTACTAACTCCTCACTTAACGCGTCGCTAATAAGGCGCATTAACGGGATAATATTTGTTTCGTAGAAAATCTTTTGCTGTTCTTTGGTATTAAACTGCGGCGCATACTCAAACAAACCTACTAGCGCGGGCGGTACGCCCATTGTGGAATAGATTTGTTGCATGGCAAAGCGTTGCCCGGCTGAAAATTCCATATCCTTATGTGAGGTCTTGAAATCTTGTATGGTTGCCCCTTGCGTGAGTGCGGCCCACCGGTGCGCCTTACCGCTCCCTTGGTGCATATCGTTAAACGCACGCACTACCTCGGCGGCTTCCTCTTGCTTTACCGGACTATCTTTCGGGTAGGAAATCACACCGCCTACGCTTGCTCCGTTGCGGAAAAAGGCCAAGTTAAACACTTTAGCCGCGCCCATAATATCGTTATCAAGCGCGCATTTCTTAAACCTGCTTTGGCCCTCAAATAAACTTTTGGCGTTGCCTTCGTAGATATGGATAATATCGGTTAAAGGGAAACTCTTGCGCCCCTCTTTGGTATGTACTTCGTAATGATCGGGGTAACCGTTGGCCCCATATTTCAAGGAAATGGAAGGTTTAGGGATAGGGATTAGGCGCGTAGGGCGGTTGCGTGTATCGCGTGCGTCTTTGAGAATATAAATATCGCCAAACACGATAGCGTGGCTTACGATAATTTGCTTAAATACGTTTTCATTGAAAAAGGGCGAGGGTTGGTAAAGAAGGTCTAACAGTAAATTTTCGCCTTTCTTTTTGTACTGTACAACTTCCCCGTCGCTAGTGTGCAAACGTAACTCGCCATTACACGCGGCCCCTACAATGGCTCTTAATACCGCGTCGGCAAACCCGTTAAGCGGAGCGTGTTTGTCGTTTTCCCCGTAAATGGTAGTCCATACCCTAGGGGAATTAGTATCAAGGCCGAAGAATTTTCTTGCCGCGCTTTGTATGCTTTTCTTTAAGTTCATAGTATCAGTAAATCTATCTTCTCTCTACCGCTCCCGGCGGCATATACCGCATTAGCCAAGGACCAAACTTGGTCGTCATGCTTACCGCTTTCGTGGTGGTATTTGTGTACCCCGTTGGCGGTGGTTTCCTTTTGCAGACCGTGTAATTCTGCCCGCAAACTTACGTCGTCCGGCAACTCCAAACGCCCGTCATCTAGCGCAGATTTGAGGTTTACGATTAGTTTTTCCTTTAGCGCATTGGTGTAGGTTAACCCTTGGGAAATTACACTACCTAGCGCACGTTCTAAATCTTCGTTTACCTTTTCCCCTACGCCTGTTTTATCGGTAATGTGCAAAGATATTCCGCACCGTACCGCGTCCACTACATAGGCGATCTGCTCGCTGTACTTTTCCCCGCGCCAAATTTTCTTTAGTATCGGCTTTAGTTTCCCGGTTGGCTCTTTTTCAAGTACAAAGAAAACCGCACCGTCCACTAATTTCGCGGGGTCATAGCCGGAATAAAACGCGCTTTGCGGGTGGTTGTGTATGTACTCGCCTAGTTCGCTAATTGTGATGTACTGCAAATCACTATTAGTGGCCTTGCTAATAAGGTCATAGGGTAAGTAACTGGCTATTTCGTCCACGAACTGGCACGCATATTCCGTTAAAAAACTTTCGTCCGTTTCGCTTGATACGCCTAGCAAATCAAGGCATTGTTTTACGCTACCCGGGAAACCCTGCTCAATAGCGGTGTATATCGGTATTTCAAACCGCTCATATTGGCTAAAGGCATTGTCTTTGTTTATCCAAGCGTCGTAAAAGTAACCCAGTTTACCCATGGGCGTACTGGTCAAGGTTAGGCGTTTGCGGTTATCTTGGCGTGTGAGTGAGGGTGCAATAGCGCGGATAATCTCTTTGGCGTTACGGATATGCGCTACCTCGTCAAGGTACACGTCGCCCGTAAAGCCGCGGATTGTACTGGGGTTTGCCGGAACGCTCACTACTGTCCCCGCACCTTTAATAGTTAGTTGCGTAGTGTTATCTACCACTAACTGTGCTCTTGGCTCATAGGCCAAAATAAAGGCCCTGACCTGTGCGAGTAACTTGCGGCTTGCCCGGAAACCTGTACTACCTGCTATGGCGTCGCGCCCACATAAAGCACCAAATGCCATTTCGTGTGCAATAGCAAAACTAAACCCGATTTGCCTTGCCTTGTTCACTATGCGAAACTGCGACTTGCTTTCAAAGAACTGTTTTTGGTAAGGGTAAAATGTGCGCTTATAGAACTCCTTAAATGCGCTCATTGTGTTACCCTTCCGGCTTAATACCTAAATCGTCTGCTATCTTGCGCCAGTCGTCCTTTATGGTAACGGTTTGTGTGGCTTCTAACTTTTCAGCGGGCATTTGCCCGGTTAGTTTGCAAAATAGTTCAATGGCCCTCATATCGGCTTTGTCAATTCCCTTTTTGAAGGCGTTAAGTATATCCTGCGCCTTGATGCCCTGTAATAGTTCCTCTCGTAGGGCCTTTTTCTTGTAGTGTGCTTCTACACTACGTCTTTGGTACTCTCTCGCAGTCTCCTCGCTGATACGGACCTGCGTTTTGGATAGTTCTTCCTTTGTTTTGCGAGGCATAATAGCACCTCACTTTGTTAGGGGAAAGCACGAAAGGCGGCCTTTATAGGTCGCTTTTGAAACGATAGGAAGAATAGTTTTCTTTTCGCCCATTGTTTCCCCGGTTGTGGGCGGAAGGTTATAGAAGCCGGGGTAAAAAAAATGGATAACCGGCCACGCTCAATGAGCGTAAACAGTTATCCATAGTGTTTGTGTAACTTTTATCTTACGCGTTTGTCAAGTATTTTAAGGACCTATTTTTTGGCGGGTTTGTATAGGCCCTAGAATAATTGCAACTGCGCTTGTTCTGCCTTTAACCGCTCTACACTTTTGGCCCAATACTCCGGGTCCTTTTCTATGCAGATAAAGCGGCGTTTTAAGCGGTGGCACGCAATAGCGGTAGTGCCGGAGCCGGAAAATGGGTCTAATACTACGCCACTATCATTGTCGCAATAATCGTTTAGTATTCGCTCAAAAAGAGCCACAGGTTTTTGCGTGGGGTGGAAACGGTATTTGTTTTCTTGCTTATCGTCATTGATAAAACCTTGTTGCACAAAAACAATTTTTTTTGTTTGTTTCTTAAAGGAAGTCCAAATCAGCTCGCCCTCGCTAAATGTGTTTTTTAATTTATAGTCGCCTATCTTATCCCAAAATATCCAACTTTTAGTCGGCCTTAATATGTTTGTAAAATAATTCCCACCAAAAATAATTTGGTTTTTGCTAACTCTAAAAATTTGCTCAAAAAGTAAATCATTTGGAACGTCTTTATCCCACCCTTTTTTTTGTAATTTTTTTGGCTTTACTCCTAAACCGTAATCGCCACCGTCGCACCCTATCCCATAAGGGGGGTCAGTAAGCACCAAATCAATACACTTATCCGGCAGTTGCTTTAGTATATCCATGCAATCCGCGTTTATGATTTTGCCTTCCAAATCCTCTATGTTCATTTTTTCTTTTTCCCCCGTTCAATTGCCTTATCCGCAATAATATCCGCAAAGATATTTAGCAGTAAGGTTTTTAGTACGTTAAATAATGCTATCATCTACTGCCTCGGCAAGTAATGCGCACATAATTAGAATTGCGCCAAAGATTAAAATAAATTGCGCTAGGGCAAAGAATAGTGATAGCGTGGGTGTCATTTCTCTGCCTCCAATTTTTTAATCACGTCAAAACTTCCACGCATTACCGGCTTTCCACCCTCATAAAGCACCAGGGTAGGCAAGTTAGTTATTCCCAATTTAAGGGCCGTTTTCGGGTATTTATCCACGTCCAAAGCGCACACTTTAACCCCTTTTAAGTTTTCAAGCGTAGGTTTAATCATTTTGCATACCCCACACCAGGGGGCGTAGAAGTCCACTAATACACGCCCGGTGGCGGTTTCGGTTGCAAAGGTTGCGTCGGTTAGTTCTATCATTTCCCCTCCAAAAGTGCATTTAGCGCGGCTTCGGCGCGTTTGTAATATCCTTGTTTGTATTTATCTTCTACCTGTTCAAACGGTGTTATATGAGCGCAACCGCTGAAGGTATCATATACGGACTTTGCCATACGGTTTATGGCCTCTTGGCGTGTAAAAACATTAGCACAATGCGGTGCTATCTTTCCTTCAAATAATTCGCCTTTATCAGTATCGGTAAGCGTGTAATCGGTACTGCGAGCGATTAAAATTCTTTCTTCTTTCTCTGCCATACTATTTATCCTCCTAAAATCTTTAGTCCCCGCCAGGATTCGAACCTGGATACCTATTCTTGCGAATAATCGGACTCGAACCGACACACCAACCGCTTTACCATTTAAGCTACGGGGGCATATTGTAGGGAGCGCACCTGTCGTGCCTTTATGTGTTAGCGTTACCTAGTACACTTCTCCCAAATCTTGCCCTATTTAGGGCTGTTTCTTATCTTTTCCCAAAGTTTTACGGTTTCTCTTACTTGCCACTTGTACTTTTTCCAATGCTCACTCTCGCATTTGTAACAATGCCCGTCGCAAGGGAAGTCATTTTCGCAGTTAAAACATAAATGTAAGCACAATTATTCAATCTGCTCTTTTGTAGGTGTTGTCATTTTTACTTTTCCCCAAATAAATTTTCCAACTGCGTAAGTGCGTTATCATAGGCAAGGTATGCTCCTTTATGCAAATTGTACTCTACGGTGCTATCTGCTAATTGCATACGTCGTTTATGATTATCCCTATAACCTGCTAAAAACCCATTTAATTCAAAAAGTTTTATGACTTCTTTTTTGTTCATACTAACTACTTTTGTTCCAAGCGTCTATGGCTTCATCTATATCGGTGTAAAAATCAGTAGCCCAACCGCAGACATTACACTCCGCTCTGTAATATGGAGTTCCTACTGCATTTACAGGATAAACAATTCCTACACCACCACACTTACACGGTTTTAACTCTGCCATACTCTCACTCCTTTACTTCCTGCAAGGGACAAAACTTTTTCCTGCGAGATGCGCAACTTGCATACTTAATTTCTTTACCGACGCAAGCACAAAAGCGTGTTCCATATCCAAAATAATTTGTTGTTACTGATATATGGAAAGGACACTCCCTACAACTTTCCGGCATTTCCATATCTATTTTTACGCTCATAATAGCACCGCCTTTTCCTCTTGTTTTAGCCACGTTTCGTAATTGTGGCATAGTTCGCAATTTAAGTTCTTGGTACATTTAATACCGTCGTAAAATATGCACTCGCTCATTTTTCCTCCACAATACGAACTAATACCGCTATGGTATCGT
>Ga0326514_10002983_pt1 | contig 10720 bp, 10 predicted proteins | sample 3_2548_0518_D_FD_203653 | JGI IMG/M metagenome (GOLD analysis project Ga0326514, IMG submission 203653) | Bovine rumen microbial communities from UC Davis, California, United States - 3_2548_0518 | ecosystem: Host-associated > Mammals > Digestive system > Stomach > Rumen | place: USA... | reverse complement strand
GGACTAGGAAAACCAGCTCTTCTTCTGGCGCTTCACCGCTACAGCGGCGCAGATTCCAGCGGTTTTTAACGGAATGGTACAGCTCGATAATAAAAGCTTCGTCTGTCATATTTTGCCCTCAAAAATCATCGAAGAAGTCATCGTCTTCTGGCACGTAGCCCGACTGCTCTTCGGCATAGTTCCAGAGTTCTTCATAGATGTCCGCAATTTTTGTGCTTTTGCGGATGTTTGTTGAAATCAATACCTCATACAGCTTGCGCTCCAGCGCTTCATGCCGCTTGATTTCTGCTTTCAGGGATTGGATAGTGGGGCTCGCCCGCTGGCTCTGCATAAGCGCCATCTCCTGTCTTACAAGTTGTCTACGATTTGGTAGTCGAGCAGATGATATCGCATCGTGCCCATATATTCTTTCATTTGATACCCATTCTTGCCGCCAACGACGCGCAGGATATCTCCCTCACGGACGTTGTGCACATAAAATTCACGCGGCACCGTCCACTCATGCACTTCGGCAGTTCGCAACGAATTTGCCGTAAAGCAGTAAGCCCAGAGCCTGCCTGTCTTCTTGGAGTAGAGCGGGCGCGGCGGCTCTGTGACGTAGAGGAGGGCGCGATAATTACTCCCAAGCGCCGGGATGTAGCCGAGATATTCTTTCCAGACTGCCAGCCTGTCGCTGAGAGCAGGCGGTCTGATGTCCTGCTGTTGGATAATATCCTCGACGAGATAGACAAGCCCCTGGCCGTCATTGACACGCCAGTTTTTCTCTGTCCTGCGCTCGGCGAATTGTGATACCTCTTTGTCGCTCGCCCCGAAGATGGTGGTCTTCTTTTCGGTAGAGAGCCAGGTGAGCTCGCCGAACTTGAGCATGGTCGCGATTTCAAATATTTTCTGCAATTTGTTAGGGTTGCCGAAATCCTTGAAGTAGCCGATGCTGATCAGGATCTCAATCTGTTTATTGCCGATACCGGCAAGTTTAAGCGCAAACACGACGTCCATAAAACGTTTATTGCCGATACCGTCGAAGGACTTCTCCACCTCGGCAAGCTTCTCGCCGATGCCAGTCGCTAGATCTTTGACGGACTCCAGCCCCTGATAGATGGTATTGGCGGCCCTGTCGAACGTGTACTCACTGCCAGAGTGCCCGAAGGTGGGCGACATCACTTTAAGGCCGTAGAGCTGCGCCAGCAGTGTGCCGTGAGCGATATCGTCCTGTGAGTGAGCGCCGTTCAGGTAGGCCGTGCAGAACTCAATGGGGTGGTAGTAGCGGCAGTAGGCGCACACGAAGCCCACGATGCAGTATGCGACCGCATGGGAGTAGTTAAATGAATAGCCGCTAGCGTCCTGAATGACCTGAAGCAGGTCTGCAACGTCGCGTTCGGCCTCCTCCCTCGGTTTATTGGAGCGCTCGATATACCCCTGTTTGATTAGTACGATATCTTTGGCGACCTTCTCTGGATTCTTCTTTGCGATATCTCGCCGCACTGTGTCTGCCTGACTGCCGCTGAAGCCGCAAAGCTCAATCAGAGCACGCAGGATGTCTTCCTGATAGACGCAGAAGCCGAAGTTGTCTTTGAAGAGTTTGTCCATCTCCTTAGTGGGGTTGGCGTGTACCTTACGGGCAAATACGTCATCCCTGTAAGACGCGCCGGACGGACGGATTGACGCAGTCAACAACGCCATCTCTTTGATGCTGGTCGGTTTCATCTTGCACAGGGAGTTGTACCCAAGCGAGCTCTCCATTTGGAAGATACCGTAAGGGCTTCGCCGCATGTCTTCCCACACTGCCTGATCATTGAAGTCAATTTCGTGCGTTTTTGGGAACGGTTTGCCAAGCGCCTTATATGTGTCCGCAATGATTTTGACGTTGGTCAGAATCAGCATGTCGTACTTGCACATGCCTACGTCGTGAGCCTCTTCCATATCGAGCAGGAGGCAGTGCTCACCAGAGTTGTAGAACGTGCCATAGTTGTCGTCCAGGGTAACTGGTGAGATAACAATACCAGCCGCGTGAATAGACTGGCTGACGATGGTGTTGACCGTGCCATCGAAGTAGTAGAAGACGTCGGGGTATTTCTGTCTGGCGGCTGTCGGGTTGCTCATATACTCGGCCTTGATTTTGTCTGCCGCTTTTAGTGTGAACGGGCACTCGGGAATCATCTCATCCTTGAATGTCTTGGGGTTCAGGTCTTTCCTGTTCTCTATCACCCAGCGCGTCTTCAGGCCACGGCAGATATCGTCAATCGCGCCTTTGTCTGCGACTGTGCCATAGGCCGAAACACGCGCCGTCTTGCGTTCGCCGAACTTCTTGATGATGTGTTGGAATACTTTCGGCCTATCTGTGTCAATAAGATCAGTGTCGATATCACCGATCGTTATTCTGTCAGCGTTACAGAACCTGCTGAAAATCGTCCCATAGTCCTCAGGGTTCATGTCGATGATATCGGTGACATACGCCACACGCGAACCGCCGACAGAACCACGGGCGGGGCCGGTCGGAATGCCGTTAGCATGGCACCACTGAATGAGCTCGCTTTCAGACAGCATAAAGCCGCACATGCCAAGCTTTTCAAATGTGGCGAGTTCCTCTTCTATCGCCTTTCTGAACGCATCTTCCTGGCTCCTCGGTATCACGCCGTTCTTCAGCTTGTCATCGAACATCTGCCATGTGAGCTCTTTATACCGCTTGGCGTCCTCTTCGGGCGAGCCATAGGAGATAGGATATTTATTACTCCTGTCCACCGTGAACTCTTCCACACTTGCCGCCATGACGTTCGTGTTCTCAATCGCTTGGAGATACACGTCGCGGGGGAGAGCACCCTGCTTCTCGTATGCTTCGACCAGCTCGTCATACGTTTTGTATGTCAGGTCAAAGGCTTCCTCATCAGGGAACGACTTACCCTTCGCCAGCATCAGCAGATCCCGGCACTCGGCCTTGTATGCGCTTGACGAGTGTGTATCTGTTCCAGCGATCAGCGGCTTGCCAGTCTCCAGCGACAGCTGATACAGGTGCTGGTTATACGCCGCCTGACTCGGGTGATTGTGGTGCTGGATTTCCAGATAATCGTATCGGTTCAGCAGTCTTTGGTAGTCCTTGTCGCTGATTGGCAGCTTGCTCAACGGAGACGCGATACACGCCGAAATCACGATGACGTTTTTCGACAGCCGAATCAGCTCATCGAAGGTCATACGCGGCGCGTAATAGAAATGATCTTCCTTTGACGCCGCTTTAACAGCCAGATTAATCTCCTTCATTCCCTCATGGTTCTTCGCAATCAGGACTGTGTGGTAGTTATCTCTGACCTTCTCTTCACTCAGCGAACGTGTCAGATAAACCTCGACGCCGTACAAGAACTTCAGCCCTGCCGCCTGACACGCAATCATCTTGCTGATATTTCCTCTTGGAAGGCCATGCTCTGAAGAGCCAATCGCTGTCATGCCGTCCCGCTTTGCCAGATCGATGTAGTCGCTGAACTTTGTGCAGCTGTCCAGCAGACTGTAATCACTATGGCAATGGTACATGGTATAGTTTGGCATTCTTCACCTCAATTAAGTTAAAGTTCAAGTTAAAGTTAAGACGGAAAGCTTTCGTCGAGCTCTACGAGAAGCCCGACCACGAAACTGAATACGATGCCAAGCATGAATCCAAACGCAAAAGCCGCTACTATATCCATACAACATCTCCTTTGAACTGTGCGGGTCAGGCCCTTCCCCTGACATTGCCCTCGGCTATCGGTTTCCCCTACACCCCGACGGAGTCCTATACTTGTACCACCGCACTGTTTAACTGCTTACGAGCCATCCTCGAAAGGTTGACCAAATCCCCCGTGGCTCGGAATGTCGCAAGCTACTGCTACTCATGCCCTAGGAGGAGCCGCAGTCTTAGATTGGGGATTATCTTTTAGGCACGCATGCCTTGCCTTAACTGCCCTTAGTCCGTAGACTCGGCAGACCTAATGTGTTATTTAAATTGCTGTCCGTTTCTTCCAAACGCGCTCGTGAATTTTCTGTACATCATCTTCCAAATCTTCATGGAGATACCCGTTTGCTTTCCAAATTGCTTGCAATAGTTCTTCAACGGCATCTTCTTTGTTCCCATTCAAGATATGGCGTATTGCATTGTTCACCATATCACAGCAGGGATACCTCCCGAACACAGCGTTTTGCTTCTTGGTAAACATCTTAAACTCCTATTGAAATTAGAACGGATCACTGTCATCAGCCTCGCCGTTCGCCATACGTATCTGCTCCTCTGTCAGGAACGGCAAAGGCTCCTTGTGCTCCTCTTTATCCCACGAGTAGTTCTTCCTGAGGGTGTCGAGGTTGTCGTAGAACCTGCGGCTACTTGGGTCGTAGTACAGGGGATAGACATGGCCGAGAGCGCTCGTGAACCTGTCCTTCATGATATGCAGCTGGACAGAGCAGTCGGTGTACGGCTTATGCTTGCCGTTCTTGTCGGGCTGTCTGTCCTCTTCCTTGACTCTGTACAGGGAAAACACGCGATGCGCGAGGTTCGCTGCTGAAACAGAGCCGGACAGGTCATACAAGTCAGGAGCGCGGTTAAACTCGACCATTTTCTTCGGGTGCAGGACGACCCACATGACCACGTCCAGGCGCTTGGCTGTCGCGATACAGTCGCGGATGAACTGGTTCTGCGCGTCCCAATACTTATCCCCGAAAGCGCCGAGGTTGACGGAGGAGAGGTTGTCGATAACGGCCATCTTCACACCGTACTTCCTGACGCAGGACTCCAGAGAGTGGAAGAGCGCATCAGGTGTCGCGTCGTAGGTGTCCTTGAAGAAGAGGAGCTTATCACGGTAGAACTCGTCCATCTTCTTGATGGCTTCAGGCTTGATTTGGTATGACGTAAACCCGTCACGCACTACCTTGTCCAACCAGTACTGTCCAGCGCGGCACTTAATCGTCCAATTTCTCAGCGCGTTGTTCGACAGCTCTCCGGAGTACACCCATGTAGGGAACCCCTGGTCAACCCCTTCGTTAATAATGGTTGAGAGGAATGATGTCTTGCCAGCGCCAGGAACTCCGGTGACGATGGATACTGTGCCGCAGTATGAGCGGTTGATGCATGAGTCCAGTTCCTTGAACCCCGTCTTCATGCCGTCAATGCCGTCCATGTCGATGTCTTGCACGTCCGAGCAGTCGATGACTGACTCGATCTGCCGTTCCTGCGCGTTGTTGATGGCGTTGATAACGGCATCCTTGCCGCCGTAGAACAAGAGTTCATTCAGGTCTTTGATATGCTTGGTCGAACCGTCCGGCATTTCCCACGTCTCAGGCAAGTCTACGACCTTGCAGCGCTCCTCGCCCAGACGGCGGGTGATTTCCTTAATGTACTTGCGTCCAGAGTCGTCGTTGTCATAGACAAGCACGAACTGGTGGCACCTGTTCAGAAAATCCCACTGGTAGGATACCCAGTTCAGGTTCTGATCGCCGCCGGGGATACTGGAAGAGTTGTGGAAACCGCACTCATACGCCGCCATTGCGTCGCCTTCGCCCGTGCAGATAATGATTGGTTCCGAGATGTTTAGCTTGTGCTGATTAAACAGCAGCCCGACATAGGGCTTGAGCTCTTTGTGCTTCTCGTCCTTCAGCCACCAGCACTTGCGCTCGCCATGAGGGACAGGACGTGACGGGCGGAATTTAACGGCGCGTAGCACGTCGGCGTTATCGTAGAACTGGAACATGGTGTTCCCGTTCGTGTCTTCCTGCACGTCCATTGCGTCGATGGTTTCAGGAGAGATGCGGCGCTTCTGCCAGTAGGCGTAGACGTGCTCCTTAGTCGGCGCGTACGTCGGTTCCGGGTAGCAGAACTCTGTCTCCTCGTTATCTCTGACCCCGCGATAGGAGAAGTTATGCGGCATTTCCGCTTCCTGAAACAGTTTCTCAACCGCTTGCAGGAACGTGTCGCCCTTCATCATCCACGCGTCCAGGATGTCCACAGAACGATGACACCCGAAGCAGAAGTAGCTTCCGCTCCGGGCGTTGTAACTGAAGGACGGTGTCTTGTCGTCATGCAGAGGACAGCAGGCGATGTGGCGGGACTGGTTGTACTGCTTGAGGGAGAGGATATCGGCGATCATGTCCGCCTGTCGGTCACCCAGCTTCTCCTTTGCTTCCAGAATCGACTCTTTCGATATCTGCTCCATGTCCATCCCCCTTACTTGTATTCACACACCTGACGGTGGTCGCACAAATTATGACAGTAGAACCAGTCCTCGCTGGGATAAAAGGTTGACGCATTTTCGACGTCATGAATCGTTTTGACCGCCCACTCGACAGCTTCTTCTTCCTTCTCTTCCAGACGAATATTATCCAATGTTTTAGCAATCCTGAAGCAGTTGAACTGTAGTACCCCTACATCTCCTAACCCCAGCTGACGAACGCCGTGGGAATAGAGATAGAGCTGTTTTAGATAGCTGTCCAATTCGCGGTCGCTGGCTGTCGGCTTCTTTCGGTTCGAGCGCGGCTGGAGTGGGTGGGACTTGTGGTCGCAGATGGTGAGCGTTCCGTCCTCGTTCTCGTACAACAGGTCGATGATTCCGGTGAAGTCATAGTCGCCGACCTTGAAGTTAATACGCTTTTCCACTCCAACGATAGAGGACGGGACAACCTTTATCCCGCCCTCAAAATAGTTAAGTCCTTCCACGAAGTACTTGCTCCGGCCTTTATGTGGCCCGACCTCGTCGAAGTGCTCGATATAATATTGCACAAGATCTTCCTGCTTCAGAACGCCAGTGTAGAACAGTTCGTGTATACGGTGCATGTAGGAGCCGAAGCCCGCGTAGAAGTTAGTCTGCTCGTTCGGCTCGCCGTAGATATACTTGAGCGCGAACGCATAGGGGCATTGCTCATACAGAGTGAGTCGGCTATAGCTCCAGACCCAGTCTGAAAACATGACTGAACTCATGGTTTAACACCACCTTTTTGTGTGGGGAAGGCTAACCCGTCAATCAAAAGGGAGTTCGTCCGCATCATCGACCGGCACAAACTTTTCCGCCGCCTTCTTCCCAGCCTTCATCTTCGCTTCGGCCAGACGGGCTTCCAGCTCGGCAACGCTCATGTCGTCATCATCGCGGCCTTTTGCTGTACGCTGGGCGGGAGCTGCGGCGTTCTGCTCTGCGGGCTCCAGATCGAAGATGCGGAAGTTAATAAATTCGCGTTGCTTTTCTTTGCTCCACACACGGGAGACATCACAGCTCTTGATTTTGAAGCGCCCCTGGGCGGGGAGTTTCTGGACAGCAGTCGCGGCCTCGCCCATGAAGTCTACAAAACCGCTGAAGTCATCCACATACTCGCCGGTCTGCTTGTCCTTGCGAGAGATAGAGATTTGGCCCTGCGGGAACTTGCGGGAAGTGTCGAGCTTCCACAGTTTGCAATAAGCACCGTCATGAAATCCCATATTACTTTTCCTCCTTGGTGGTTCCGTTGAAGTACTGCGTCAGCGCGGTGTACAGCTTGGTCGCTTCGTCCAGCTTCCTGATGCGCTTGTAGTTGGCAGTGGGTTTTCCTCCGTCCGTCGCGTACTTCTTAATCAGGTTGGTGACATCGGCCTTGTTCGCGTCATTGACATTGTCGCGGCAAAGGTCGTCAATCCTCTGAATCATAGCGTCTGCGGCTTCCTTGTCTTCCGCATCGGCGGCCTCCATCTTCTTCCGCTTCCACTCGTCAGGATCGTCTTCCGATGTGGCGATATTGAAGAATTTCAGATAGAAGTAGCGGTTGGCATAGGTGAGCGCAGAGCCGAAAGCCTGTGCCATATCAGACTGCGAACCGCAGATGGGCCAGGTGACCGTGAAACGCTCGTCCGGGTTATCGTCATTGATAACGGTATAGATGACCGTTCCGCTGATGATCCATTCCGTTTCCTTGGTGGCAATCATCTTGCCAGCGGCCTTGTCATACTTGCTCTTCTCGTACTCGCGGGCTGTGTTGGCGAAGGTCTCCGTGTCAATCATCGGGTAGATGGACACACGATACTTGGTCATGCCGGCCTTGACCTTGGCAAGGATCTCGTCCTCAGAGGTGTACTTGTAGCCGTAGCCGCTCTTGTTCTTCTGCACGACGTCCGCGACATCGCGCACTTTTGCCAGACGCTGGTATAGGTTCAGCGCCGAGACATCGTCCTTTTTCTCCATAATGCTCCTTTCAAAATAGAGAGTGACACAGGGTGACTCAGGTTCACCGATTCATAATTATTGGGTAAACCCAATATAGGAAAGAGCGGCGTTTTTACGCCGCTCCGTGGACTGCCTGTAGGCGGGATGTTATCCTCGCCAGTGTGTCCTGTAGTCTGTTTATTCCGTTTATGGCACGGTCTGAGAGTCCGCCGTAAAGCGGGGTCGGGTCATTGGAAACTTCCGCCAGACCGTTCGCGGTCGTCTCCACCAGAGAGCACAGGAGCATCAGGTCTGCGTCACGCTGTGCCGATTCAGCGCTCTGCTGATACTCGTCGCGCTCCTCAACGATGCTCGCCAGGTCGATGGCGTTGTTCGCCGCGCCTTCCAACAGGGATTCCACGTTTTCGATACGGCGCTCATAATCCGCAATCAGGTTCTTCTTGGACTTCTTCTCCGCCTGAAGGTCTTCGTACGCCTTGCGCTCACGCTCGGTCAGCTCGTTGATTTTCTGCCGGAGAGCGAGCTCGTCTTCATTCGTGCTGTTCTGGAACTCCACGAGCTTGTTCTCCAGTTCCTCAATCCTCTGCTTGGACGGGAACTGCTCTGCAATAGCGGCTGAAATTTCCCGTTCCGTGTACTGGCGGATAGGGTCAAGCTGCTTGGCGAGCTCTATCTGTTGCTCTGGCGTGAGCTTTTTGAGCACACTGAGTGCTGTGCTTGGCGCAATGACGTCAAGGTCAACGAGCTCCTGTACTTCCTCAGGCAGTTCCGCGAGACGCTTGGATCGGCTGGCTGTCATGCGGTCGATCTTCAAGTCGTTCCGCACCTCGTTCTTCGGCTTATACTTCTCCAACGCCTTGATCACGCGACCAAGCTTAACAGACGGGCTGTTGACCACTCCGCGCTGACGGATATTGCTCTCAATCAGAGCAACTTCCTGGTCTTCCGGCTCGACATCCAGAATAAAGCACTTGATGGTTTCGATTCCAAGCGCCTTGCATGCGTCTACCCGCATGTGCCCGCTGATGATGGTGTTATCCGGCGCTATGACGATGGGATTGATGACACCATAAAGCTTAACTGACTCTACGAACTCAACCCACTTGTCGCCTTCGATGGCATCGAAGAAGTAATCGTTCTTGGGATGCGGTTTCAACTCGGCCACCTTGCGTACAACAAAACAATCGTTCATTCACATACTCCTCTTTCAATGCATTTGGTTGCGACCGCACGTTTATCATAACGGCCATTTTCGATCCTGTAAAGGACAATTTTTGGCCGGAAATCGGGAGTAACTGTATGTAAAATCTGATGTATTATCAGATGTTTTAGTAATGTTTTCGTAAACCCCAAAACCTATCTGCCAAACTGGAACTTTGTGTGAACACAACTTAACAATTAGTTAACAATTTCCGCGTTCGGGTACTTCGCGACCAGCTCAAGCGCTTCTGTATGCGTGAGTCCGGCTATGGTCACCTGATACGTCGCTCCGTGTTCATCAGACACAATGTGCAATACGCATTGAGTAAACGCTCCGGCCTTGCCATCGGCCACCAAACCGTAGTCCGTCTGGAATGTGCGCACAACAGCTGCCGTCTGTGCCCCATACACGCCGTCCGCTCCGTCCTTGCCGAGGTCGTAACCCAGAGCGTCAAGCTTCTGCTGGAGTTCCTTCACAGCATCACCTTTGCTCCCGCGTTTCAGCACGGTGAAGTCTATCGTCTTGCCGTCAGGCACAACTTCCTTAAAGGCGTTGTAGAACTCCTCACTGTAGGCCGCCCGTTTGTCCGACGAGCCTGACGTTCCGTTCAGAACAGAGGCGGGCTTCTCGAAGTAGAACAGGAAGGCATCGGACGCAGCATTCACTGAATCCGCTTCACGGAGCAGCTTCAGGACGTATGAGTAGTTGTTCAGCTCAAGTATCAGAAACACCGTCTGCGTTTCGAGGTCGCCAACAGAAGTCCGGCAGGCTCTGGCAAACGCCAGCAGGTTTTGTTTCCTGGTAGAGTATGTCCACTGTGCAATCCCATACCCCGCACCGTCGGTCACAAAGTCCAGATAGTCCATAGTGTCCACAGCCTTTGTGTATTCTGCGTCGGTCATGCCGAGGCTCTTTGAGTAGCTGTTCTGAAGATTGTTTGCGATGAGCCCAGACTCCGCGTACAGGTTGCCCATGACTCCGGCGACACCGTACGGGTTTCTGATCAGAGCATACAGCGCTTTCCATACAGCTCCGGCGTGTTCAGGCATTTTGAAACTCATTCTATATCACCCCTATGACTAGCGGCGAACATCAGTGCCGCGATAAAGTATCCAGTGAACAAGCACAGAGGCACGAGCCACAGCAGATTCCAAGTGTTCATCAGGCTACATCTCCTTCCGCAGGGGCAGGCACTGCAATGCTGGTCTGAGGCTTTTCGGGATTTACGAGGTCATCGTAGCAGTGCTGCAGGTAATCACGTTCCGATTCCGCGTGAGCAAGATCGGCCGACAAGTCCTGGATGTCTTCAATTTGGTTGCTCCATTGCTCATACAGGCGGTTGTACTGTGCTTTCGCGCTATTCCGCTCACGCATACAGAACGCT
>Ga0326514_10002981_pt1 | contig 10727 bp, 21 predicted proteins | sample 3_2548_0518_D_FD_203653 | JGI IMG/M metagenome (GOLD analysis project Ga0326514, IMG submission 203653) | Bovine rumen microbial communities from UC Davis, California, United States - 3_2548_0518 | ecosystem: Host-associated > Mammals > Digestive system > Stomach > Rumen | place: USA... | reverse complement strand
ATATTGAAGTCTATCTATAATACCATCTTGACTTATCATCTTAAAATCATATCTCTGTACTCTTGAAAGAATTGTCTTTGGTATCTTCTCTGGATTTGTAGTACAAAAGATGAATACTGACTTTGCAGGTGGTTCTTCAATAAGTTTTAACATAGCCTGCCAAGCTGAATTGGAAAGTGCGTGACACTCATCTATTATAAATACTTTGTACTCACTATCTAAACTTTTTGATTGTGCTTGTTTAATGATATTACGAACATCATCTACACCATTATTACTGGCAGCATCAAGTTCTATTGGATTACCCATTCCCTTATTTAATTCATTTGCATATATTCTTGCGGATGTAGTTTTACCTGTACCTGCACCACCTACAAATAATAATGAATTTTTAATTTCTCCTGTATCTAATTGATTTTGTAATATTATTTTTACACTATCTTGTTCAACAACTGACGCCCAATCATGTGGTCTATATTTTACAGCTAATGATAAACTCATTTATTATTCCTCCACTACATTCAAATTTAAATTTTTGTATGCTTCATTACCTACACTAAAAGCACTATAATACCATTCAGTATCAATTTCACCATTCCATTTTTCGCCATGTTTAATAATACACATTGATATATGTGATTCCTGTGGATTAAACTCTAAACATATATCTTTTATTTCTTTGAGTTTTTCTAATATTTTTGCTTCACATTCTTCTCTACTCATTTTCTTTCCCCTTTACTATCTTTATTGAATATCCTAATTCTTTCTCAATTTCTGCTATTGTCATTTCTTTAACTTCTTCTCTTTTCCACAAAACTTTTTTATTATATTCAATATCATTCAATGTGTCTAAAGAATGTATTTTATTATATACTGCGACTATATCTTTTTCATTAAATAACTTACTCGTTAAATCATTATTGTAAGTATCAATTTGAAGAAACCCTGTATTGCGGATAAATAAATCACCACATACAAGATAATGTACTCCTTCTCTTGTTTTTACAACCATTCCATCTATTAAATCTTTCTTTGTAAACATATTTTCATCTTCCTTTCCAAATACTGTATTATATGCTTCTTCTATATCACTATCAGAAATTAAATTGTTTCTATCTAACCAACTTGCAAACATACCACACTTATAAGAATTAAGTGTACATTCTCTGCACCTATCTCGTTTGTCACAATAATTCTGTAACTTTTCTGCTTTTTCTTTTATTGTCATACTTCTTCCTCTCTTTCTAATAATTCATTGAATACCTTAAATGTTTTTTCATCAATTACATAATATCTTTCATTATCTCCAAAATCAAAACATAACGCATTATATCTTTTATTCATAGCAAAAGCTTCTTCTTTATTCTTATCAAGCCATTCTTTTTTAATACTAAAACTTTTGCTTTCACTTGTTTTTGTTTTGGCTTCTATTAAAAATAAATTGTTTATCACATCTCCCTTTTGGAATTTTGTAGCACCTGAATTACTTTGCTGTTTTCCGTTTAATGCTTTTGCTATTGCTTTTTCTTGTCGAGAACTGTAAAATCTTGTTGGTTTCATTTTAATTATCATTCCTTTCTTTTTATTTAACATTTTATATAATGTTTATATAATTATAATACTACATATTTCATAATATGTCAATAACTAAAATAAACTTTTTCTTTTTATTTGTTTTGGTTTTTCTTTTACTTTTGGGGTATCTATATGAGAACTATTTGCTAATAACCATTTTGCTCTTTGAATTACCCAATCTTGCTTTATAGGTAAAAACGCTCCTGTACTTGCATCCCAATCTTTGAAATCTTCATACATCTGAACTCTTTTGGAAATATCTGGATATTGATTTTGTAAATCTCTTAATTCTCTTGCCCATTCATCCCACTTTTTATCATTTATTAAATTTTGATTTAACTCATAATAAATACAGGAATGAATAAGCATTTGGAATCTTCTTTGCTGTATTAACTCGGCAATTTTTAAAAAATCTCCTTCAAACTGTTCATACGTTTTCAATCTTCAATCTCCTTAAACATCATTTTAAACTTATTCAAGGTTAATTTTAACGTAATGCAACCTCTTATAAGTATTACTCCATTTTCATCTTTTACACCACTCCATATTTGATTACCATTTAACTTAATAAATATTTCTTCTCCATACATCATTGAGGTATTTGTTTTTGGTTTTGCTTTTATTTCTTGCATAATTATTCTCCTTTCATTTTATGAAACTGCCCTTGCAGGACTCGAACCTGCGAATCACGGAGTCAAAGTCCGTTGCCTTACCACTTGGCGAAAGAGCAATATCTAAAGAGGTGGCTTTAATGTATTTCTATCTATAAAGTTTCAACTATTGGGAAATACCCACCTCTTTTACTAAATGTGTGGGTAAGGATTTGCACCTTACATGTTATTGCTATTGGTCTGCACTTGACCATATAAGAGTCGTGCTTCTCAACAGTGGAGCTTATAACACCTGCGTCTACCTATTCCGCCACCACACATATTTTATTTAATTGTAATTACTATTTCTGATAATTTTGTATTATCTATTTTTCTGATTTGAGTGTACCAACTAATTACTTTACTACTTAACAACAAGTCATTTGCTGTTTTATCAATTTCAGTATATTTATAAATTACACCTCTATTAGATATGTTTTCTATCCATATATTATCAAAACCTACTATTGATGTATCTAATAAATCTCTTACTGTCATACTCTATAACTCCTTCCATTTATACTATAATCTTTTACTTTGCATATTTTTCTTTTCTTCATTTCATACCTTGTAGATTGTTCTTTTTTATACAAATTGTATCTTTCACATTCTGAATGACACCCTAAATATCTTTCATTACAACCTCTGCAAGGTGAGTGTAACATTGGCATTTTAATTCTCCTTTTTAATATCGTTCACACATTTACTACAATAGCAACCTTCAAACCCTTCTATTTCGTATAACATACAAGTCCATACTCTATTCCATTTACCTTTATCAGAACATCTTTTACATTCGCCTTGTCCATTTCCTGTGCATTGAATTATCTTTAACATTATTCCTCACTTTCTACCTTGTAATCTGCGTTTATCCAACCCACCACATTATCCATATTTATTCTTGCAACAATCCGTCTATCATTCAACAACCTTATCATATGGTCTTTTTCGCACCATTCCACTTCGGTTGCATTGATATTTATAATCTTCCCATTTGTTAGCACTATACTATACATATTATACTTCCTCCTCACTTAATATTGCTGAACGAATACACCAACCTTCCCACTTGATATTTACAAGCTGTTCTTTTATGTTTTCAACATCTTCAATATCTAAATCAATTCTCATTTTACTTAAACATATAGGACCTACACCATATTTTCTTGAAATAGGATTTGTTAATTCTTTTCCACAACAGTAACAAGTTATTGTAGGTTTTGCAAGTCCGTGTAATTTAAGATATACCATTCCTGGAGTTTCTTTAACTCTTACACCTTCCATTATTCTCATAGGCATTGGAATGTCATTATTCCACTTTGCCATAAAATCAAATTCAGGTGTAGCTGGCTTTGTCATATATGCTTTAACTGTAAATCTATGTTCTTTGTTTTCTTCTACTTGCACTTGTTTCTTTGTATTTTCGTGAAATTTACTTATAAAGCTATTAGAGTATAGTTTTATATGCACTTGTCCTGAAAGTGCTTTATTTTCGATTGTAGCACTTTGTATATCGTCATACTCTACATCATTTATTTCTACTTTACCTTTCCAATCTTTAAGCATTGATAGCATAATAACACCTCTATCCTTTTGCATTTATAATATAATCATAGTTAATTGTTATATTATTATCTTCCATAAAATCTTTAATTTCTTCAATTATTTCATCTCTTGGTATACCAACATAACCATTTTCCATATCTTTGCGTTTCCATATTTGTTGATTGCCTATTTCTGTACTTAATACTCTGCTTAAAATACTTCTCATTCTCTCACTCATTTTCATCACCTTTTAACCTTTCTTTTGTTTAAACATTTTATATAATGTTTATAGTAGTATATTACTACACATTATATGATATGTCAATAGTTTTCTTTAAAATTTATCAAAAAAAAATAACACAGGTATTTAACCTGTGTTATTTCTCGAAACAACAAGTGCAACTTATTATTTCACTATCTCATTACATCTATATAATACTACATTGTTATTTTACTGTCAACTTGAGTTTCAACCATTTGTAATAATTCTTCATTATTTTCCAATAATTCATATACTGCTGATTGTCCGTGTATTTTATCTTCAATTATTTCTCCAGTGTCTATATTCACTACACTAAACCAAGCACCACTTTGTCTTATTATATCATATCTTACGGCTACATCTACCAAGTCTTTTAAATAATCTACACCTATTTCGTAGTTAAGAGTATATTGTCCTGTTCTTCTTGTAGGAGGACAAGATTTATTTTTCAACATTGTCATTAAAACAATATTGCCAGCAGGACTTTCGGCTGCCCTTGTAAGTTCTTTTCCATTCTCATCTATATACTTGCCCTTTGCAAATTGCAATCTTACAGAACAAAAATGTTTCCACGCTTTACCACCTGGAGTTGTTTGTGTTGGAAACATAGCTCCTATAACTTCACGCATTTGATTTATACCAATTCCAGTACATTGATGTTTAGCCATTAACATTTCTACTTTCTTACCAAACTTTGTTAATGACATTGATATACCACCATAAGTTTTATCTTCAAGTGATTTATCAAGTTCTTGCTGTGACATTAAAGCACCTATACTATCTAATATCCATAAACCTATTTCACCAGTAGATACAGAATTACATATAAATTCAAATATTTCCTCTGCTGATTGAGATTTTGGTTGCATTATATACATATCTTCAATATCTACACCTAATTTTCTCGCCCATTGAACATCAAGTGTATTTTCAGAATCTATATACAATACTTTCTTTGCAAAATCTAAATGCTGATAATTTGCTACAATATCTAATGCTGTTGTGGTTTTACCACTATGTTCTTCTCCACTAAACTCTATTAACTTTCCAATAGGCAATCCACCGAAAGTGCAATAATTCATTCGAGGTGAAGTAAAAGGAATACGCTTATAATCATAGCTTGATAAACCTTGTGTTACCACTTGCTCTTTACATTTTTTATTCATAGCTGAAATAATTTCGTCCATTTTTGTTGCCATATTTAATTCTCCTTTTCAAATATGTCTTTTAAATATAAGTATAATTTTTGTTCTTCTCTTGGCTCATCTATAATACCTCTATTAAGCATTTCAAATAAAGGCATTTGCTTATTCTTTACCCAAGTATAATACCATAATGCTTTCTGTATATCTTGTTCTTTTGTGTTACCTGCTTTATTTCCTGCCCTATACAAATATTTATAAGCATTAGTTAAACAAAATACGGCTGTTATATATGTGCCATATAATTCTTCCATTTCAACAATACATTCTTTTCTGCCCTTTTGCTGATAATGTTTTGGGTGATTTACGTTTTCTCGCATTTAATTAACTCCTTTCTAATTTGTCATTTGACTTACATTATATTCACCAATTCTTCTTGATAGAACCTTTTTGCAAGATGATAGTAACTCTTGTGCATTTTCAACCTTGGCTTTCATAATTTTAAAAGCACGATTATAACAAATATTAACCACTTGTTCTTCTTGACTTGCTAATTCTGCCAAACTATCTTTATCTGCTACTGTTCCTTTATCAATACTTGCTCGACTTGTATGATACATTTCCTTATATACAGCTTTACTTATATCATCTTTAATACCTAATTGCTCTACCATACCACCTGCAAAATAAATGTATGTAGATAAGTTCATACAAAAATCTTCCAACTCTAAATCTGTTGGTGGCTTTTCTCCGTCTTTAAGACAATCTTTTATAAAGAGTACATAACGGTCAAGGTCTTTGCAATATGGTTGAATAATACTATCTATTATTTCTTGTATTTGTTCTGAATTATTTTCTATCTTGTCTTGTAATTCATTTATTTTATCCAATCCCATTTCTTCAAAATTTAGTTTCAATGTTTTTCAACCTCCTTAAAAAATTCTTGCATAGAATAATCAAAAAATACTCTTTTCTTTTTTCCTTCTATCTCAACCATGCAATATTCACTATCCGTATAATTAAGATAATCAGGAATACCTGCGTCATATCTCACGCTCTTATACCCAAGTGATTTTAATTCTTGTAATGTTTGCATAGGAATAAACTTCGTAACATCGTGGTCTACCCACCAACAAATAACTCCTGCAATAATACCATCAATCTTACTTACTTCTAACAATCCGTCCCATTGATTTTTTGTTATGTTTGAAAATGGTAGTGTATTTCCATGTACTGATTTACATTCTATATGATATTCATAAGGTTTATGATATACAATAAAATCGCAATGCGTAGCCACACCAACAAATCCATTTGTACTATCATATAAGCGTACAATAGATGTATCTGGCACTTTTAAAAAAGCTTCTTTAATTGTGGATTCAAATTGTTTCCCTCTATTCTGCATTTTAAACTCCTTTCTTTCAAACTCTTACTTATCTTCAAACGTGTTTCTAATGAACGTGTTTTTCCTTTCCAATATTGAGAACCGTTAGATTTCATCTTGGCAATCGTTTCAGGCGAAGCTTTCTTCCCAAGATTAGCTTGTCTTAATTTTTCTTTTGTTTCTTCTGATAAGTGTGTTCCTTTTCTTGGTGACACTCTACCTATTTGAACTTCACTTATCTTTTTTCGTGTTTCAAGACTTCTAATTTTACCTGTATTGGCTTTTGATATTTTTTGTTTATGTTCTTCTGATAAATGTTTTCCTTTAATTTCTAAATGTCTTTTTCTTAAACCTACTAATTGAGCTTCTGTGACACCTATCTTTTTATGCACCTCACTTAAATGTTGTCTAACTTCATCTGAAAATTTACAACCTGAGTGAGTAAACTCTCCACCACTTGAAATATTGTATCCATATTTAGGATTAGTTGTATTAAATTTTGCTATTAAATATTTTTCACATTCATAAGCCATTTCTTCTGAAAGATTTTCAAGAAGAACAATATGTTTAATATTATTCCAGCCATATTTTTGAATTGCTCTCCAAAATAATTTTTGCGACTCATATCCTTGACCTTGTGTTCCCCAACGCTTTTTTGTTGATTTACTTGTAATACCGATATACATTTTATTGTTTGGTGCTATATGTACATATAATTTAAAATTATTCATACTAATACTCCTTATAAAATATAAAAAGCTATCGGAGTGTATGGTACGAGCATACACTTTTAAACCGATAGCAATTTAATCAACTATTTATAAGTGTGTAAAGCCTCGTACTCTTTACAAAGAGTATTATAGCATAAATAATATTATTTATAAATATTAATGCTCACTAAATAACCTCCTCATAACTTCAAAGAAATTCCATCTCCAATAATTATGTTCTTGCCAAGGTTGATTATTTCCTATAATATCAAAGAAACTGTAAATCAACCAAATAGAAATTAAAGTTACTATAATATATGGTATATAATGCTTTATCTTTTTCATTTTATCACTCCTTGCTACAATATTTTTTATATCCGCAATAAGTACACGCTTTTTTATTTATTGGTTCAGGTTTAGGTGGAGTTACTTGTCTTGCAACATAACCATCACATTCTTCAATATAACCAATTAAATTCTGTTTCATTTCATTTGTTGGTGTAAACATATAACTTTTCATATCAAGATTATCTCTGCTTATATATACAAATATAATATTATCTAAACCTAATGCTATACTATAAGCGGTAGCTTGATTATAATGTGATTCATCTACTCCCTGTCTTTGCCAAAACTTATTACTACTTTCTGTTTTTAATTCAAGTATATAATATTTTCCTTTATAATCTATAATTCCATCACATAAGAATGATAAGTTTAAGTCTTTATGGAATAACTTTGTTTCAAATTCGCCATTCTCAAAGTTAGGTTCTTTTACTATATCAAGATAATCAAGATTTCGTTTTCTTACAAAATCTGCCACATTAACATATTTACAATCCATTCCGTTATCTATCATATCAATTACAGATTTTTGTATTCTTTCGTGAATATCAGTTCCACTATTACATATACCAATTCCTGTATAATTACTATCATTTTCAGGTTCTTTTCCCATTATTTGATAATAACTTGCTCTTATGCAATTCATACCTGATGGTTTATATGTTCTGCTTGGCAATCTTGCATTTTTTGTATTTGTCAATTCAATACTTCTTTTTAAATCATCTAAAAATGCTTTTTCTACTGGTAATTCTTCTTTTGCTACATCAATTAAACGCAAAACATTTTTTAAACTATTTCGTGCCATTAGTATCTCTCACTCTCCCATCTTTCATATTCTTCATACTCATCATAATCAGGCTCATCTTCATAATATTCTTCATCTGTTATGTCATCATTGTTTATTTCATCAAAAGCTTCACTTCCACAATTTGGACAATAATACATATCTTCATAAGCCGGCATACCCCAAAACTCTCCTCTGCTTTCAGAAACTCTCTTTGGATTTTCAAATAGCTTTTCACACTCATAACATTTAAACATTACTACACCTCCTCTTCTATTTTCTCAACTTGCTCATTTGTAAAGAAGGCTGACATTTTCATAAAGCAATAACCATTTGCCTGTGCTTCCTCTTCGGATTCTTCCTTTTTCTTTTTACTTGTATATTTCCATATAGGAAACTTTGCTACTGCTTTCTCACCTTTCTTAACTTTATAACCAAGTAACTTCCAAGCATTAAATGTATGTATAGGCTGAATCTCGTCTATAAATTCTTCTTCTTGTGTCACAAGATTAAATACTTGTATCTTACGTCCTGTGTATTTGAGGACTCCTTCCTGTGCCAATCTTGTCTGCTCACTTGCTATTATCATTTGATTTGTCATAACATTCACCTTTTAACCTTTCTTTGTTATGTGTTATTTATTACTATGTAAACATTATACTAAATATTTATTGAATTGTCAACATATAAAATAAAAAAGTGTCAAGAAATATTATAAAAATATCTCTTGACACCCTAACTTTACATAATCTTAATCATCTTCAAGTAAAGCTATTATCTGCGTTATGTTACCATTTATAAGACTTACAAACTTATCATTTCCATAATGTAATTCTATAATATCATCTGTATTTGCTTTTATTTGAGATGTGAGCATATCAATATCTATAAAGCAAGTAAATGACTTAAAGTTTTCACTTTCTGTATAATCAACTTTTTCTATACCATTTGATTGTTTACTTGATATATCAATGCCTTCTTTTGTGAAGTTTAACCTTATAGCCTTGTTATCATAAGTTCCAACAAACAATGCAATTCTGTCAAGTGCCGAAAGTATATTTGCTTTATTTATCTTGCAAGTGCTTTCAAATTCTGTTTCAAGCAATCCACTTATGGCATCAACAGCATAATCTTCAAGACCTTCCATCTTATATCCATAAATTATACAATTTGATGTAGTAAATGCAATCTTATCTTCTTCTATTGTTACATCAATTTTTTCATTATCTATAACATCAAGTAAATCCATCATCTGAGGGCTTATCAATACTTCTTCACCTAAAAGATTAACTCCTATACTACATATCTTATAAGTATCTGTTGTAAGTACCTTATCTCCGACATAATAACCTGTATAACAAGGTGCTTCAAGAGTAGTTGCAAGTGAGGCTTTTGCTGTATTAAGTATTTTTCTTATAGTGCTTAATTCAATAGTCTTTGATACTGGTAAAGGCATTGTATTATTAAGCGGATTAGGAAAAGCAATTAAATCTCCATTTTCATCTAATGGTAATTCAATATTATATTTTCCATTTCCTTTAACTTCAAGTGTGTTATCTTTTAATGTAAGTTCGATATACTCACTTGTCATTTTACCAATAAGTTTACTAAATGTTTCTACTTCAATAGTAACGCTAAAATCTTCTCCGTCAACCTTATCTTGTGTTACATAAAGATAATTTGATTTGTCTGTTGTAATAAGTGTGAGTTTATTATTCTTTAACTCTACTGCCATCATTTGTGTTAAAGGTATTAGTTTATTATTACTTGCTCCTTTAACTACCTTACTTACCATTTCTTTTAGTGTTTCTGTTTTAATCTTAAAACTCATTATTCTTCCTCCTTTTAAAATAATTTGTTACTATAATTTTTGTGCAATGTGTTTTCACCTATAATGGTATTTTCATCTCCAATATATTCGTGTGAATAGCATAATCTGGTTAATGTCATTTCAACAGCTTTCAATGATGTATTACGCCCTCTTGGGCGTAATTGTCGTATCGCACTTTCTGATAAATCTTCAATTTTGCGAGGTTTCTTTAAATTGGTACTTGTTGCCTTCCATTTATCACTTTTCTCTCTATGCTCACCCATTCTTGGATTAGCTGTCTTACCAAAATATCTATAACCTTGAGATAGATACAATTCTCCAAAATATTCTGAAATACGATTTCCAATTCCAAGTCCTTGATAATCCGGCAACACAACTACTCTATGCTCACTTACACATTTTCTTGTATCATTGCCAAACTTACCTGGCATAGATAGAATAGAAACAAATGCAATTGGCAACTTATTCCAACTCACAATATAACAATCAGATGAAT
>Ga0326514_10002980_pt1 | contig 10729 bp, 12 predicted proteins | sample 3_2548_0518_D_FD_203653 | JGI IMG/M metagenome (GOLD analysis project Ga0326514, IMG submission 203653) | Bovine rumen microbial communities from UC Davis, California, United States - 3_2548_0518 | ecosystem: Host-associated > Mammals > Digestive system > Stomach > Rumen | place: USA... | reverse complement strand
ACAACAAGAATCCTTGAGCGGTAATCATATATTGATATTGGGATGCCGAAATTGTTTCAGCATTATGCAATATGATTCTGCCTTGGGAATCCTGTGTGATATGCAAGCCTAAACCGTTAGCAATCAAATTCGTTACAGTATCAAGTTTGTCTTCCAACCACCCAACATCCACATCCAGGTCGATGTCCATATTGTCGACAGTTTCTTTTACTGTTTCGTTAATAACGGTGTTCATGTTCGCCCTGGCATCGCCCAACTCAATGGAATCGTATTTTCCTGTGAGAACATTCCACTCGGTTTTGATGACTCTTGCGTTCGCTTCGACATTCAGTTTATCAAAGTAAACATGGACGGTATCGCCTAAACTGACTCGTTCTAACTGAAGAATATCCTTATACTCTTCGGTCTGCCATAAAGGAATGAAGTCGATCTTGATGTTTACGCTAGGTACTTCGATAGGATTGTTCTGTGCGTATGTAGTGGCTTTTGCCAATAAATCGGCTGCGGTCGGAACTTGTCCTGTTTCGTAGTCACTAGAAAAGTCTACGTTCAATATCTTCGGAGTGGTTGCCCCTGTCTTATTAAAGTAGTTAGATGCTTCGTAAGTGACCTCATCTACAACGGCATAACCATAAACACCATCATATACGTTTTCGTTGTTTTGCTCTTGGACGAAGTCGGTTAAATTCTTGCCGTAAGCGATCCTTACACCGTTGTCCGCACCTCTGCGAGCGTACATTTTTACCGTTAGGTTATCCCATTCGTATTCGCACCTTAAAACATCCAATACACTACCTTCATATCCGCCTAAACATTCCCTAAATGAACGAGGAATGTCCAATGTAAATGTAGAAGTAGTGTTTGAAATGTCCGTCCAAGTAGTGAATGGATAACTACCCAAAATATGACTTACAAGTTGGTTTTTGATGTTGACCGCACCTGTTGCCGTGAATGGCTTAACCACTATCTTCGACAGATCGTAGGTAATATGTTGTGCTTTGACCTGGACAACGAAGTTAATCGGTTCGCTGATAAAGTAGACTCGGAATATCTGTTCACTCCCATCCCCTACTTCGACTTTGATTAAACCGCTGTTCTTTAGATCCTCATAGTGTTTATCTGTAGTCAATACTGTGAACTCGCATTCGTAGATGCCGTTTAATTCCTCTGTGACGGTACATTCTAACGGTTGGATCGTTCCTAAACCATTGGTCGAATCGCTCACCAGAACGCTTAAAGACTTGCTAGAATCAAGAATTTTCATAACCGCCACCACCTCGGATAGACCTTTACTGATGTGAATCCTGTTACTGTGATTTCATTCGTAGAAGTAAGAACAGGGAAGCCACCGACTATGGTCAGATCTCCATTGCGATTTATGCTACCTTCCCAACAGTCTTCAATCTCGCAATCTATGTAGGTTGTGGATGTGTTGTTAGCAAGAGTAAGCACACTTGAATTAACGGTGATCGACCCTGTTCCTACCACCTCTATAAGTGGCTTGGATGGGTGATCCGTTGGATTGATAAGAGATATAGAACTGTCAACCGCAATGGCATTCTCGCCACTTTTGAGCCATTTCTGTGGTTTAAAATTGAAGTTTAAGGTAAAGTTACCTCTCTCGTTGAATTGCCACATATCTGGCTGAATCTCACCTTCAAATGAAGCCATCATGTAGACATCCGGCTCCTCTGTAGTCTCGAATCTTTGGTAGCCATCCAATGCGGAAAGTGCGTTAATCAGCGAGGTATAATTCGATGCCCAATCTTTTCTGATGTGGCATGAAATCGGTCTAGTGATGTTGGAATATCTGTTTTGGGAAACAGAGACATCTCCATTCCGTCCAGGAACGGAATAATAATCGACCAACTTCTCCGGCTTTCTCCACATTTGCGATCCATCGTAAAAACATTGATAGTCGGAAAGGCTGATGCCACCGAAGGTTAAAGTTTCATTTTTCCTCACTTGAACACCATCCTTCCCCTGTTCGTCTGTTGTACTAACCTATCAATGACAATATCGGCTAACTGATATACGTTCTGATCCTGGGCATTAATAGTCATGTTGATCGTTGGTGATTGACCGACCGCAGATTTAATCATGCTCATTAAACTAGATGTGCCGACTATCGTTTCAGATCCTGCTTCACCGCCACCAAGCATTTTTCCATCCATCATGCCGAAGATCGTAGGATTATTAAGAATCATACCGTTCTTCATGGCTTTGGAATACCAATCAATCGAGAAGTGTGGTACTCTCGGTGGCATCAAACTAAAGCCACCGCTGATGGAAATGTGAGGCAGTTTTAAATGCGGTAAAGACCAGGAGAAATTGAAGAACGATTTGATCCTGTCGATAGCACTCTTTACGGCATCTCTTGCCGAATTGATTTTATCTGTAATCGTGGACTTGATTTGAGTGAACTTATCACTAATGGAATTCAGCAATTCACCAGCTTTTGCTTTGATCGTGTCCCAATTTTTGTAAAGAGCAACACCGATAGCAATGACAGCCGTAATCGCTGCGACTACCAAACCCAACGGAGAGAAGAGCATTCCTATAGTGCTAATCAATGTGCCTAGCGAGGATATGATAGTTCCTATAATCATCAATGCCGGGCCTAAAGCAGCTATGACCGCTCCGATGATTAAAATCATCCTTTTCGTTTCCTCATCCATGCTCATGAAGTAATTGATAACTTCTTGAACCTTCTGCAAGACTTGAACGATGACAGGCATTGCCGATTCCATAATCGAACCCAACAACATTTGGATGGATTCTTTTGTATTGCTCAACGATCCGTTCAAGGTATTGCTCTGCGATTCCATAGCACCGTAGTATTTGCCACCCTCTTGAGATGCCAAAGCAAACGCATTGGTCAACTCTTCGTAAGTGACATCCATCTCCTTGACTTCTTCGATGTTCTTGCCTGTCGCTTCTGCCAATAGTCCGTAAATGTTAATACCGGCATTTGCGAACTGTTTGATGTCTTGAGATGTGGCTTTACCTACGTTCTTGATCTGCTGAAGGTTCTGCGACATTCTTTCCAATTCGGCAGAACCGCCACCTGTGGCTGCTATTGCATTGCCAAGGTTCAAGATGTCTGTTCTCGCATCATCCGCTGAAACACCGGCAGATATCAGATACTGATTCGCCTGGATTAGAGATGCTGAATCAAAAGGACTCTTTTGTGCATCTGCTTGGAGTTGAGAAATAACCCTGTCTGCTTCCTCTGCCGAGCCTGTCAAAGTGGTAAACATGGTTCGGTATTGCTCCATTTGAGCATTGTAATTAATACCGACAGTTCCTAATGCAACGATAGGAGCGGTCAGTTTTACTGAAAGGTCTTTCCCTGTATCGGTGATTTTGCCACCGACCTCTTTCATCTGATTGCCGACTTCCTGTAGTTGCTGTTTGGCTACAGAACCGAAATCCCTATATTGATCCTTTAAAGATTTGAGATTGCTCTCGGTCTCGGAGATCTCTCTTGCCAACATCTGCTGTTGCTGTTTGGCTTCTTCCGTTCCCTGTCCGTCTAATTGTTTGTAGGCTTCATTTAAGGTCTTTAGACGGTCTTTTGTATCATCGATGGACTGTTTTAACAGTTCCTGTTTCTGCTTCAGTAAATCGGTATTAGATGGGTCTAATTTAAGTAGCTTGTTGACATCTTTTAAGGATGCCTGTGTGTTTTTCAGAGATTTATCTACATTGCTTAACGCTTTTTGTAGTGGTGTGATATTAGCATCCAATTCAATGGTGATGCCTTTTATTCTGCTACCTCTTGCCATAAATCTCCTTCCTAGAATCTATCAAAGTCATCTTGCGATGCCAGTTCTTTCCAATCGTAATTATCGTTCGATTTCTCAACGAACATATCATTGACCATGCCCACGGATAATTCGTCTAAATCAGCCATAGACAAGCCAACTTCAGTACAACGAAGAAGAAACAGAGCGGTACTCATTTCACGCTCTGTTCTTCTGCTTTTTTTTTAGGTTTTTCAAGCTGTTCAGTATTCAATCCCCATAACTCAATGATTTGAGGAAGGATCATGTAGATGCTGAACATTTCAAATTGGTCGAGCCATTCATCTGGATCTGATGGGATAGTATTGTCATATTGCCATGCCATGACATAAGCCACGTTCATGAATATTTCCAAATCCTCTGCCCCTAAAGCGTTCTCGTTCATCTTTGGAATCAATGAAGCGATGTCTCTGAACAGATCTCGGTTGAATTTCTCTCTGTACCTTTTTGTGGTGGAAGCGGTAGCTTTAAATCCTACCTCTTTACCACCGATGCTTATGATTTTCTCCATAGTTTAATTAAGGTTCTTGAACCGTAGTGAACCAGTTAGCGTATGCCGATGCGGTCGAAGGGCAACGAGATTTGACTAACTCGTCATTGATCCTCGGCATAGCCGTGATCGTGATGGATTCGGTCTGTGGCTCGATGGATTCTTCCTTCGTGCTTCCATTGGTTGCCGGTCTTGAAGCGGTGCATCTGTACATACAATGTCTTGTTGCACTCTCATCACCTTCAAACTGGAACAGAAGAGCGAACTCAACTGTAGGAACATTTGCGTGTTCCAAGTAGATGCCCTTTGTTGCATCTAACGTTTCGCCTAAAACGGCTGTCCTAAAGGAATCCGGCAATAACGCTAATTCCAAATCGCCCTGGTAACCATTATTTGCGGATGAAGCATAATAGATGATGTTATCAGCATAGAAGTTGTTTGTATCGCCCTGTGCTTCCAAGGACAGAGAAACCGCCCCAGGGAGAGCGACAGGAGTCGCATAGGTCAGTACACCTGTGCCGTCATCGGTCGCAACAGCGTAATAGCATTTTGAGATGCCGTATTTGATTTTATTTGCCATATTGCTCCTTATTCTGTGATTACTTGAGTGACATATGTGATCTGAAATAAATTCTCGGATCGGATATATGCTTCACTCTTTTCATAATAAAAACCGTTCTGATTGAGAACGGCTTCGATAGTCTGTTCGTTTGCGAAGTCTTTAGAAGCGGAATACAGTTCTATGTTAAGCACATCGATGCTGACATAGTTTGTGTTATCCGCTCCAAAGTCATCGTTTTGAGGATAGTTGAATACGATATAAGGCGGTACAGGTGCGATATTGTTCGGAAACGAATCATAGGTAAAAGGAAGACCGATGCTTTCAATCATTTGTTTCACTTCGATAAATGTCATTCGCTCAATCTCCTTACTATCTCTTCTTCAAGTTTCCTCTGTGCTTCCTCGTTCACCTTTTCGATGTGAGGAAACGCTTGAACTGTACCGCCTGTATCTCTGCCCCAAAGCCACTTTGCGTGACCGCTCTCAAGTAAATGAGTTAACTGATACACCTTGTTGTGAACTGTCGCTTCCAAGCCATAACGCAATTCTGTGAAGGTAACTCTCCACCCTTTGCGGTATTTACCGCTGCGGTTCTCAAAGTTCCCTTCTACCTTTAATTCGTCTCTAGCTTCGTTAGCAACATCTTTAACGGCTTCGTTCGTTTCTTCCAAAACATCGGCTGACCAATCTTTCAGAATGTTCGTAACAGCACCGCTGAAGTCATTCGCAGAAACGTATCTTCTACTCATTACCTTTTCTCAATTCGACATACAGTTCGATTTCATCTATGTTCTTAATGTAAGTACGATAGATGGTGTACTGTGTGCCTTTGTATTCGATGATTTTTTCGTTGTGGTAATCGAAAGTAAACATGGTGAATCTGTATTGAGGATTCAGACCGTTTCTGCCTCCTTCAAACCACTCCTGTTGATTTGCACTTGCGACATCGACAAATACTTTGTGTTTTGTGGTAGATGGGATCATCACACCATATTCGTTTTGGGTGAAGGTCTCCACCACTAAATAAGCTACATCCGACCTGTTCATTTCAACCAATCCGTGTAGCCACTTGCCATGCTCATCTGTGCCTTTTGCTCGTCATAGGATGCTTTCAAACGTTCCAATTCCTCTACCCCTTTGGCATCACCGAAGTGGTATTTGCAATAGGTACAAACGGCACGGATTATTAAAGCGTTTGTGGTGTCATCTTCCGTGACTCCGGCTATGCCCAAGTCAAGAAGACAAGCGTTTATCAAATCAGTTATTTCTTCATCGAAATCATCAGTAACGATACGCAAGGCGAGTTTAACTTTTTGTAATATCGTATTCATTCTTACTCCTTGTAAAAAGGCGAAGAATTACTTCCTCGCCTTTCTTGTTGTTTTCTGTGCTTTCTCTGGTGTTTCCCTGGTCTCAATCGGTTCGCAGAAATCCCTGATGAATTTCAGCTGATATTCTGTGACTTCGACTTCCGATCCGGCTAACACCTCGATAACACACGGCTTTGTGATCTTGACTCTCATGTTCTAATTAAGCAGCTTTGACAACTGCGAAGCCGTTCGGCTGAACAAGGTGCATAGATGCGAGGACTTTGCCAACGATCTTGACCAGATCATGTTCAGCATAGGTGTTTTCATCGATGATGTACTTGAAGTCATATCCGTCAGGGAAGTTGATTTCGACACCATTCAGGTCACCGACTAACAGACCAGTTACGGTGTTGTTGAATAATACTTCCATGCCGTTGAACGGATCTTCAATCTTCGCACCAGTAGTGGCACGAGCATTCATGATGGCTGCATAGTTTGCTTTAGAGATGATGACAACAGGGTTCTGTGCTTCATCGCTTAAACGAGCGAAACCGGCCATGACTGCGGTGTTGTCGATCGGATTGGTGACTTGAGCAGCCAAAGAAGATGCTTCGATTTCAGCAACGATAGCATTTTCCAATGCAAGACCGATCTGGTGTTCAAATTCGCTCAACAGATAATCGAGGAATGCTTCACCTCTTAATGCGAGAACGGTATCGGAAACCTTGATCCACTTCTTGTAGTATTCGCTGATGAACTTGACGGAACCGAGAACTAAAGTCTCTTCAGCCGGAGCGGTTTCATCGCCTTCGGTGTGCTTAACTGCACCAGTAGCGGACTGCTCAAACTGAACGGTGTAGTCGCCCTTGATGAAGACCTGTCTTACTCTTGATAAGATCGGCAGATTTGCCCAATCGGTGCGAACTCTGTCGGAAACATATTCAGGGATCTCAACTGTGCCTTCAGCGTGTTCAGAAAGCAGCTTTCTCATTTCTCTGTCATCGCCCTTGACTAATTCAGCAAAGGCATCGATGTACTCTTTTGAATTACGGAATTCTTTATCCATTGTGTTTTTCCTTTCCTCGGTCGGTACGACCTCAACTTCTTTGGCAGTCTTTAAGGCATCTGCCATTTCCTGTTTTCTCATTTCAACTTCTGTGAGGATCTCGGCTTTTCTTGCTTCCAGTTCTTCGACTTCCGTTGAAAGAGAATCGATGTCGGCACCTTCCTTGTTCATCTCTTCTTCAATTTCGAGAGAACGCTTTTCGATGTCTGCCATCTGCATTTCTTTGATTTCCATACTTATTCCTTTCTCAAGGTTTTGAGTTTTGCCAAAAGATTCTCCTTCTTTTCGTTCAACAACCTTGCTTCTTCTTCTGCTCTTGCTCTCTCCGTTTCCAGCTCTGCGATAACTCCATCGCAATGCTTACGAGCAGAGATGATTTCGGTGTTGTTGTTCTGTGGCAGACTTACGGCTGAAACATCATAGAGCTTCCCAATGGCATCGATGCTTCTAATGTATGCACCATCATTGAAAGACATATGATCCTTGGCAACCGTGAAGCCGAAACTCATCTTGTCTGTATAGCCACCTTTGATTTCTTCATAAAGGTTTCTACCGATTTCTGTACCGCCCAGATAGGCACGGACTTTTAGGCCATGCTCATCTGCTTCCAAGGTCATCGTTTTGTTGGATAACCTCGCAAAGACTCTTCCTTCATGGTCATACTGGAAGATGACATCGCTCATGTCGGTGTTGTCGAAGGCATTTCTGCTGACTACTTCCTTCACTTCGACTTCATCTCCGTTTCTGTCTGTTGTGTTGTAGAGATGATAAGGATCATCAAATGTTGTCGCATACCCTTCGACCATGTAGTCTTCGGCATCTGTGACATCCATCATCATGGATCGGTATTCTCTACCGTTTTCAATTTTCTTGTCCATCAGTTCCGTCATTGGAATCTCCTTCCTCTTCGATTGGTTTGTATTCGCCCCTAATGTAGGCAACATCTCCGTTCGGCAGCGGAGCATAGTTGAATAACTCACGGATCTCATTGATCGTAAGGATTCCCCTGTCTCCGAGGTCTCTCGCTACGGTCACTTTTGCCGTCTGTGACATATATTGCAGTCTGTTGGCATTGACATACACATGATTCCCAAAAGACCGCTCACGCTCCGTATAAATGGCTTTAGACAGAGCTTCGCTCAAAGCAATGGCGAACGGTTCGATTGCGGAATTAAAAAAGGCATCCAATTGGTCGGAATCAGCTTTGCCTTGTATTACATCCTCATTGATGCCGAAGTAATCGAAGACATTATCTTTGATCATCTGCATCTGTTTTTCATCAGGTGTGTATGGTGATGCTTCTAGCTGCTTGATGTCTGTGTATGTATTTGGGAATAACAACAGACCGCCATTACCGTTCTCTGCTTTCAGGTTCTCCCTTGAGAATCTCATTCTTTCCTCTGCGAGATCTTCAGGTGCGGTGAAATTGCTCACCCTTGCCATGAATCTGTAAGAAGCAGAATTCTTAACCGCTTCTTCGATGCCTTGTTCATTGATGGCAATCAAATCCATCGTTGACCTTAACGCATGATTTGATTCGCCATAGAAATCACTCTTGTACTGGTGCTTATTCAAGTAGGCACAACGATCGAACTCAACGATGCCAGTTTGATTATTTATGAACTTATACTTCAGCCACAGTTTGCCTTTTTTGTCCTCTACCAACGAGACACGCTCCGGCAACACAGGAAAGAACCCAATGGTCTCAAGGTATTCGTTTTGAACCGGCACGATGAACAGATTGTTCGTACAATCCAATATCGTTGAGCATCTCGCCAAAAACTGTGGATAGGTCATCCAATCGTTTGGCTTATGTTTCATCTTCGCTTTGAGGTTCGGCTGTGCTTCGCCTTGTAGTTCAACTTTTAACTTTGAGATATGTCTTGCTTTTGCTTCGATCGCTGACCGAACTAAAGCTGACTCATATACTGAACCGATGTGATCGTGAAAGACAGGTTCGTATGCCGTCAATAATTTGAACTGTTCTGTATTTTTAAGTTTTACAGGCTCTTCTTTTGGAAAGAGCCAATCAAACAATCCTGCCATTTAGGATCTCCTTTCGTTGGTCAGCTGCCGACCAATTTCATTCCAGTATTTGTCTCTCATGCACATCGCATCGAGCATGGATGCCATTCCATCAATGTGCATTCTTGGTTCAACCTTTACCAACTGGCACCGTTCGTTCTCGGTGTTGATCTTTAAGGCTGAATTGTAAAAGTGTATTTTAAGAAGATCGTTGTCACCGATGTTGATGACTCCGTCTTTCATTCTCGCTTCGGTCTCGTAGATGATGTTGGATAAGTTCCAGCCTTGGAAGACATCATCGCAATGGAAACCGTACTGCTTTAAATCGTTGACTAGGTATTGTGCGGAATATCTATCGTACCCCACTTCTAAAACATAGATCTTGTACTTCTCGATCAGTTCCTTACACCAGTTGAAAACATCCTGATAGTCTATGAAGTTCTCACCACTCGGATAGAGGAATCCCCTTTGGATGTACTGATTGTAAGGAAGACCGTCTCGTGCGGTAGCTTCTTCGATCTTGTTTGTCGGCAGCCAGAACCGAGCGAACGTGTTTATGATTCCATCTCGTTCGATCAGCAAGACCGCACACGAAAGGTCGGTCGTACGAGATAAGTCCAAGCCGATGACACCGTAGCATCCTTTGAAATCCTCAAGTTTAAGAGGTTCACGGACACACTTTTCAATCGTCTGGGCATCAAGCCATGCGACAGAGCTATTCTGTTTTACATTGCAATACTTCGTTAAGAACTCCGCTTTTTTTGAAAGGGAACCTTCTGCTATTGCGATCTCTTCCAGCATATAATCGACCGAAACACTCACGCCCAAGTTCGGCATCGATTTCTGCAATTCGTTGATGTCATTCCATTTGTTGACATCATCTATTTGATAAATAAAAGGAGCGAGCCTTGTTTCCTTGCTCGTTCCGTTCAAAACGGCCGTTCCCCTTTTTAACAGTTCATCGTATAGTCCTTCGACATAGTTTGCGGTGCTGATCGAGAGGATCATCGGTTGTTTTCTTGCTCCGAGGGCAGACTTTAAAACCTCGTACTGTTTCAAACCCTGGTCGCCTTGCCACGCAGCGAACTCATCACAAACTACGAGGTGTGGGTTTAAACCATCACTCTTCTTGGCATTGAATGCCAATGGTTGGATCGATGTGTTGAACGATTCGACATAGATGTCGGTTCTTCTCTTTTTTGATAGAGAATTAAGCTCCGGCTCTTGTCCTACCATCTGCACGAACGCATCATAGCAAAGCCTTGCCTGTTCCAATTTCGGTGCGCAGAAATAGATCCTAGCACCGTACTCGCCATCACAAAAGGTCACATAATCAGCGATGGCAGCAGCGAGTAATGTTTTACCGCATTTCCGTCCAACCACTAGCAAGACTTCTCTAAACTGTCGCAGACCGTTTTCATCAACGATCCCAAATATCACGGATATAAAAGCCTTCTGCCAAAGTTCAAGT
>Ga0326514_10002979_pt1 | contig 10732 bp, 10 predicted proteins | sample 3_2548_0518_D_FD_203653 | JGI IMG/M metagenome (GOLD analysis project Ga0326514, IMG submission 203653) | Bovine rumen microbial communities from UC Davis, California, United States - 3_2548_0518 | ecosystem: Host-associated > Mammals > Digestive system > Stomach > Rumen | place: USA... | reverse complement strand
GACTAATGATTTCCTTTTTCCCTGCCCCATAGATAGATTTGAACAGTCTTTTGCATTGAAGCACTCTTACCGCAATAGCATAGTTTCTATTGTTCACATCCTTTTCTATTCCCTTCAATATCCAGTCAATTTCCTTAATCGTTAAGATGCTTGTTAGGGTAAGTCTGATTTCATGGCCCTCATTATCCAGATCATCTGCGGATAAATATTTGTGTTGTTCCTCTTTAGTAGCTTTTAGCAGCCTTTGCAGTTCTTTTAGTTTCTCAGAAAGCTTAGTCAACCTGTACTCTCGCTTCATCAGTTTATCACCTATAGACTTTTTGAAAAGACGATGATATTTCAGACTCTCCTTACACTCTATCAAATTCCTTTCTGCATCATCAAGACATCCTTTTGTCATTAACCGTTCTGCCATGTCAAACTTATTATCCACCTCCGTTAATGTAAGCTTTCTCTTTTCAATCTTCTTTTGGGGCTTCATGTTAGCTTTTACCCTTTTATCCACCTCATCTGCCAGAGCCTTGTCCCTTTCATCCAATCGCTTGGCATCCTCTTTCGATGGATTGCTTGTCACATGCCAGCCACCACAAATCTCACAGTAATAGCTTCTGACAGGAGCCTTCCTACGTCCCTTTAACATCTCATCTCTGTTATAGGCGATAAATCGGTCTGCTTCCTCCTTTGACTCGAACAACATCTTTCGTCGCCGACAGGCTACGCAGAAATTATGATTCTTTTTTGGCTTCATATCTGTCCGATTAACTGTCTTTCTGGGCCTTATTCAACAATTCCTTATACGCATCCACCACCTCACGCATCGACATGATATACATCCTCAGTTTCCTGCCGTTCAGCGGTGTTCGCTTACCATCCATCCAACTAAGTTCCTGAAACTCCAAACAGAAAGTGTTATAGTCAATCTTCCCTTGCTGGTACCACAGCAGCGCATCAGCATAGACGGAGAAATATAGGTTGCAGAAAGGTTTGAAGAAGATGAAGTGGTCATCGTCCTCATACACCATTTTGCAGAACTGCTCCACGATGCTTGGCACAAACTGTTCGTCGCTATATTCCTCTAACAATTGCTTATACTCTTTGTAAGTGTCAATGGATTCGTCTGTGCTTTCATCCTTGGTATGCAGGAAGTCAGATGGTGAGGAATGAAAAAGAGTCATCTGATTCATCATCTCTGCCTGTCTCTCTGCCTGCTGATAAGTCGTTTCTTCTTCGCTCATGGCCAACTGTCTGTGAAGCATCGCCAGATGATATTTCCCATATACATGCGTCAATTTACAAGCCAGCGTCACATCAAACGCACGTTGCTGGTGACGCTCTGACAATCCCTGTTGTAGTTTCAGGTGACTGAGCGTTTTCTCAGAGAAATAGTCTGATAGAATCTTTTTATCCATAAAAGGCCTCCTTTCCTACGTTAGAATTCCCCAAATTAGCGCAGCTAATGCAATTAGCATTGAAACGACTGCAATAGCAATGGAAGCCTTTGATAGTTTCTCCGTTTTCTTTGAATAATATAAATTAGCTGCTATACTATGATATATTTGCGATTGAAAAGCATTTTTTCCTGCATCTGTTAGAGTTATTCCCCAGTTGCTTGTAGTCTTATCAAGACCTATCAATCCCATCCATCTCATTTGGAGCAAGTATATTTCAAGCTGTTTTGCTGTAATATTCCAGTGTGTATCCATATTTGAATATCGTCCTAAGAATATGTTATATATCTCCTGTGCACCTACCTTGTCTTGTTGTTGAAGATTCTTCTTTTCTTCCAAAATATCCAAAACGCAACTAATAAAATAGTATTTGGTTCTATACTCCAAAAGAATCTTGTTGTCCTTTTTTATTTTCTTTGTCATGATTTAATAATTTGGTTTTACTACTTGGTTCTCTTTAGCCATGTCATTTCTTCTATCCATCCATTTTTTCTAGCAGCTTTCCATGCTGAATATGATCCATTTGCAAAGGCCGTTCTTGTTTGATATTTTCTTCCTTCATCCATTACTCTTTCCTTATCGTTCCACCATCCATCAGGTTTCTTCTTCTCAACCAGCCACGGCATTTCCATAAATATAGATTTATTTTCACATGCATGATGATATGCTGTTTGGCTTTTCTCAGCGAATTCAGACCTTGATGAATATTTCTTTGATTCTTCAATAATCCTTTCTCTTGTCCATTCTGAGATATGTCCTAAAGGCAAAGGCTTTAGCCACGTCATTTCCTTTATCCACCCTTGGCGCATAGCCGCTTGATATGCTCCATTAGCTTTTTCCTTGAATTCTTTCTGATTAGTACACTTTCGACTCACCTCAAAGACTTTTGCTTTCGTCCAATAATTGCTTGGCTTGTGTATTTCCTTAATCCAAGTCATCTCTTCTAACCAACCATTATCTTTTGCAACTCTATATGCTTGGGCGGAACCATTGCAAAATTCACCTCTATACAGATATTTATGGCTCTCTTCAAATACCTTTTCGCGTGTCCATTTTATAGGTCTTGGTGGTGTTCTTAGCCAAGTCATTTCGTCTAACCATCCATTTGATTGCGCATGATTATAAGCACCACCTGATTTTCTCTTAAATTCAGTCCTGCTATGATATTTTCGCGACTCTTCAAAAACAGCTTCTCTTGATGACCATTTTGAAATACCTCCTATAGAGCCAGTCCCTAATCCAGTTGCAGCAATATTAAGCAATGTATAACCTTCTTTACTATATTTTTTCTTGAAATAGTCTTCCCAATAAGTACTTTCATCTATTGTAAGCTGAGTCATTAGTATTATTGGTTCAGGGACATTATTCCCAAAGAACCTTTTCACTGCACTTTTCCTGTCAGTTTTGTGAGCTTGTTTTCGATGATTCGTATCAATAGAAAGCCCTACATAAACTACCTTTTTACCTTCGTCTATAAATGCATAAACTTCTGAATCATGATTTTCACGTAGTTCATTGTATGTCGGACTTCTCATCCAAGACATTTTTCCTAACATCTTATATTTACCTGCCCATGTACGAGCCACTGGTTCATTCTTATAAAAATCCTTCTTATTTGTATATTGCTTGGCCAAAGCCCAAACCCTCTCAGGAGTCCAATAGCCATCTTCGTGTTTGTTTTCAGCAAGTCCCAACTCTGTCAGCCAATTATTATCTCTTGCTTCTTTATAAGCATATTCATTGGCTTTCCGTAAATCAGTAACTGTAATACAATTATATTCTTTTATTATTGCAGCGATAGATTCTTTACTGTACTTGTGGTTCTTATACGGGCCACGTGTCTTATGTCTCCCATCTATAAACCAGTCCATAGATGCTATTAAACCATTACGAACTGCTGTTGCATAGGCTGTAGGAGATTGTTTCTTGAACTCTCCTTTTGTCTGATACTTCCTGCCTTCCTCATTCAATCTTTCCAAAGTCCAATAACCTGCTTCATGTACAGTCTTGTCATTTGGGGCAAAAAGAACATCTAATATGCCATATTTCTTAGCTGCAACATATGCAGAACCAGCATATTCTCTAAACTGATTTCTGCTAACATATTTCTTAGCTTCATCAGTTACTCTTTCTCTTGTCCAGTACCCTTTGGGATGTTTACTTGCCATAACCATTATCTTTGTTTGCAAAGTTAGTGATTTTCTATAAATCCGCCAAATCTTGTGAGCCAATATGTAATAGGGCTACTTTGCTTATATTATAAGACATAGCTAAACATATTCTATCAAGTTAAACATATAACTTTAAAATGTTTGCAAAAAGTAAAGGTATGTCTTAATATAACGAAACAAGTTTAGCTATATACTTATACTTTAAGCAAATAAAAACTATCAGTTAAAAATAATAAAAGTTCGAGAGAGTCACAAATTACGGGCTTTTATAACCAAAATCGGGAAGAATTTTTTCGACTCTTCCCGTTTCTGTAAGTTTAGGCCCCAACCATCCATTACCATTTTATCTTTGGTTTTGACGATAAAGATTTCCTGATGGAGTCGTATGTCTATCTATTTCTTTCTGTAATTAGGATAGCCCTTTCCCACAAGATGTTTAGCCTGGCCTTGAAAGAAAACAACACAGCATCATTTGCACTTAATATTTACTGAAGTATGCGTATTGACGTACTCTGCCTCCGAATAGTCGAACTTGTCGCAATGTATTATCTTTGTTTCCTAGACAAACTGCCGTATCGTTTTCCGATAGTTATCCATAGTGATTCTTGTTTATTTCTTCTGCTGCACATACTCCCTTAATTCTTGAAAAGATTTTTGTGAGCTCTTGTTGTCTGAATATGAAATAGATACTTCAACGTCTCTATATATGGCAAGTGCAATAACCCCACCAGGTATCACCCATGTTATTCTATGGCTATCATCCTTCTTCTCATAATCAGAACCATATTTCTTTATCAGTTTGTCTTTAAATAAAGCATACTTACTTAATGCTGCAGTTGTATTACTACAATTATATTGTTCTGATACAAGACTAACATTTTGGGTCATTTTTGTGACAGACACTTCAAGTATAATATCTTCGCCATCCACCTTTCCTGAATAATACCTTGCAAACGACTTTTCATCGGTTCGTATATAAGTAAAGCCTTTAGACTTTAGCTTTTCCTCGAATGAGGATATTGGTCCGTCAATATCAAGACCTTGATATTTTGCATGGCCGTCAATTTCTATTGGTTTCTTATAAACAGGTCCGTGATACTCATCTGGCAATTTCAAAAATGCGAGATAGAAACCGACTAAATCAATCTGTCGCACAACCTCCTGTTTACTAATCTTGTCGAAATATTTTATGGTGAGATAATCATAGTTCTTCAGCTCGTCACCTGTTACATTAAGATTCATAAAGCTGTAGAAGCCATTTCTGTCAATCCTTTGGCCATCGGCTACTCCATAGAATGCAATTGGTACAAACTCCTTACGTTCCAGAACATCCTTGTCTTTCATCAAACGATATTGAACAGTAGTATGTTGTGGGTCAATAGAACCACGATTATCGACAATTGCATCGATAATTTCATCCATATAAACCTCAGGACTATAGATTTTTGCAATGGATATATGATTCTGTTTAGGAAAGAACATTGCAGACAGCCCGTTTTTCTCATCAGTATAGTTAAGACGATATGACTTTTCCATTGTGTAGTCATCTACTTCTTCGTATATAGTCCAAGGGTTAGTAGCCTTTAACTTTGGCTTTTGAACCGTTGCCTTACGTGTGATAGGCTTTTTTATCTGTGCCACTGCGCATGTGGTGATTCCTCCAAAAAGGAATACTGCTGTTAAAACAAAAGCTTTAATCTTCATAATCGTATAATCTTTAGTTACCAATCTTCATCGTCTTTTTTCTTTTTCTCTATCTTATCATAATTTTTGTTTAGATAGTCTATAATACTTGCCACATTTGTTATTAGTCTCAGATTACTATTGATGTATGCCATTCCATATGTATTCTTATCTTTGGATTCAACAAAGGGATATACTTCTTTGGGTAATGATAACTCTTGTTTTGCCCCCGCAAGGCTTCCCTGTGACAAAGAGTAGTGCCTTACACGTGAAGTAATGCGAATACGATCTGTCTTTGCTTCAATTTTAGAGAATGCGGTAGCATTTATTATAGACAGTTTGAATGGACCATTAAATTGACCAACTCCAGGATATACGGCTTTATATTCAACCATATCTTCTGATTCTTCGACCAATTGTTTTTGGGCGTCTTTATAACTTACTTCAGCCCAAGCTCTGACAGTTTCCATAAAGCGAGAAATATCCAAACTGTCTTTCAATTTGATGACATATTGGTATTGGATTTCTCCCTCGTCATTCATATGGCCAAGTTGTTTAAGCTTTTCGCAACGAGTCTTTATGCTGCCTTTGATAGTCCCCTTAAATGCCTCAACATCATCCATGTACTCCTGGCTATAAAACATTCCTTCCAACTGTGCAAAACTACTTGTCGAAATGAGTAACATTAGTGTCACAATAGCAAAACGAAAAATCTGATTCATACTTATTCTGTAATTATGGGTTTGTATACATAAAACGTGGACAATCACTTCGCCTACGTTTTCCGGGTATCGCCAAACACCCAAACTGCCTTGAACGAGTAATGTGCCCACGCAATCGCATGAGCATCCATCTTTACTCTTGCAGTTTTCTTCTATTTGGCGATTTCGGAAAACAAGATAGAAAAGCGGACGCTATATCTATGTCGTTTTATTCTAAACTATTCCATCGGCGTACATATTTTGTTAAACTTGGTGCAAAGATACAAAAATAATCATAGAAATTACATTTCCTGCGATCTTTTCACACTAAAAGGATACATTTTTCAGAAAAAAGCGTACCTTTGTACATAAATTATTGGCAAAAACGATAAACATGCATAATATTGAGAATACGATGATGCCCCAATTGTTTAAAAGCTATATCGTCTCCAAAGAGAATAAGGCCGTTCCTTGTGGTGATAGGATATTTAATTATTATAGAATGGATGTGCTTCGTACTCCATTTCCTTAGGTGCCATCTGAGGCAAACGTTCATGATTTTAGAACATGCCCTAGATGCCAACAATTTCGTAAACAAATAGTAAATAGTCTTCAAGAACGATATAATAAGTTTCCTGACTGTTGTGAATGGCATAAAAGACTTAAAACCATTAAGGAATTTGATAAAAACGATTATAAAGATTCTCACATACAATGTGCTGATAGCATCATTTATTGTTATGACTTCATTTTGAATCACCAGTCTACAAATAATTGGAGAGGCGCGATAAAGGATTACTTAAGAATGGCTATTTTTCGTTTTGGATGCATGCCAAATGGGTATGGAAGTGCTCTTTTTATTGAAACATTTAAAAAACAACTACGCTACTTAATAGCAAATAGCAATGACATAAATGAAGATGTAAAATGCTACGTTAATAAAACTCTTTATGAATTAATTCGTCCTTTTGACAGCAAAGACCCTATAGAAGAATTACTGCGTATATATAACAATTGGTTGGATTCGTTTCCATTTGATTTTCCTGAGTTTCAGTCTCTCAAAAAGAGTTTCGCGGCACAATCTCCTATTATGACTGTTCGGGTAAAAGAAGGAGCGTTCCAAGAAGGGGACTATGATCGTCTTGTAACTAATAAGGAGTTGATAGAATGGCTAAATGGGAAGAGTATAGAACTTTTGAGGAAAATGCGAGGGGCAACAGGGATTGTATCAGCAATGACACTTGAGTATGAGTCTTCCATTGAGCGTAAACTATTGGATATTGAAGAAGCAAAGTTATTGAACATTTATGTTGATGAAGAGAATGTGTACCTTGACACATTGAAGAAATGGCTTGAAATACAAAAGAAACGTATTGCGGTAATGCACCGTTCATTGCCGATAATTGATGGCAAAGAAGCTGCGACTTCATATGAAGAAGCATTTAGGAGAATTACTAAATTAAAGACTTGGATAGAGTATCAAAACGGTTGTTTTTTCTTGGAGAAAATCGACAATTTGAGCGAAGAAAATCTTCAAATCTTATTTAAATCAGTATGTACAATGTCTGATTCCATATATCGTTTTGACCGTGAAGTTAATAATGGAAGGGGACGTACCGATTTCCTTGTCTCAAAAGGAAGTTCAGACAGCACTCTGATAGAATTTAAACTTGCGTCTAACACAAGTCTAGAAAACAACTTAAAATATCAAAATGAAATTTATATGCAATCCTGTGAAACTGATAAATCAATTAAAGTGATTTTCTGTTTTAGTCTAGACGAATTGGATAAAGTTAAATGTCTTTGTGAAGAATTAGGCTTATCTGAAAACAAGGATTATGTATTGATTGATTGTAGGAAAAAACCTAGTGCGTCTAAAGTGAAATGTGATTCTGATTTTTGATACCATTTCCCAATTCCTTATTGACAGGAAAAGGTCCTCTCCACTATAGGATATTATATTTTACAGGGACTTCAGATAAGGTGTATGAAACATATTTTGATTAAAAAATATTAAAAAAACGTCCAATTTACAACTGACAGTTGTTTTTTTCAATAATTCTTCCTATCTTTGCGGCAGTAATGTGCAGATAAAGTATGACATTCGACAAGATTCTCGATAATGATACCCTATGGGCTGTGCGCTATGAAGACATGGCGGACAATGCGTTGCAGACACTCTTCGAACAGTGGAGTGATCCTGAGTGGCTGGTGGATTTCTTCTTGGCAAATATGGCTGACCTGGAGTCTTACTTCAAGATTACAGACATCAATCAGGCCATCTATGATACCATCGACGATAATCAGCGCATTCAGTGTCTGATACTCGACATATCACCAGAGGCTGATCTCGACAAGATATTCCGTCCGCTGGAGAATAGCAGAACCGGCGAGATGCTGCTGGGCAGAGAGAAAGCCAGGATAAAAGAGCGGCCACGACATGTATCATGGCTTCGCATCTATGCCATCAAACTGGAACCTGGATGCTATATCATTACTGGCGGTGCCATCAAGTTGACACATACCATGGGGGAGCGTGAGCATACGTTGGCAGAACTGGCCAAGATGGAGCAGGTGAGAAACTATCTCATCGACAATCAGGCTATCGATGCTGACGGGTTTGTGGATTTCCTGTCAGAATTGCAATAAAGAAAGGGAGGTATATATGAAGAAGGAAACACTTGAATTCCTCGAAGCTCACCAGAGCGAAACGCCGTCAAAGTGGCGCGAGGAAGCAGAATGGAGGCGCGACAACTGGTCGTGGTTGCGCCATTCGCAGAAGATTGCCGTCAAGGTGCTGGTACAGATGAAGCAGGAGGGGCTTACTCAGAAGGCCCTTGCTGAACGCATGGATTGTACCCAGCAGTATGTGTCGAAGATTCTGAAGGGCAAAGAGAATATGTCGCTCGACACATTATCGAAGCTGGAGGATGCACTTGGCATCAGCCTGATATACGATGAACAGGTGGTAAGTCCCAGCATGGTAGCCGAGGAGGTCTTTGCTTAAAAATGGATTTCATATGAGTCCGAAGCTAAAAAAAGATTATGCGACCAAAAGGGTTAAGCGCATAATAAATGGCTTTAAGATGAGGTCAGGAAGGATAACGACAGGCTCAGTGCTAAAGATTGGTCCAGACCTACCTGACAAGCACAACCCTGTTATTGTCCGGGTTGTGACGCGTAGTGAACTGGCGGCCATTCCCAGAGACCGCTATGAGGTTAGAGTCATCAAAGTGATGGTTCCTTTACAGGACACTGGTGAGGTTGGGGGCGAAGAAGAACTGATGGTTGCGATTACAAATGTTAAACTGCTTGAGAAACAATTAAAGACCTTCCGTCAGAATCTCCGCAGTCGCCTTAGGGGTAACAACGGTGGTGGAGGTGGCCCATCATCAACCATTCTGTTTAATTCCCCCGTCAACGAAGATATGATGTCTGATTGCATTATGAACGTCATAGAAGATTTTTTCCATGGTGAGGAGAATTGCACTATCTGCAACAAGGAATATAGTATCATGGAATTCTGCGTGCTAATGCACATCTATTTTAAATACATTGGTTTCCTGAAAAATAAAAGCCGTCTTTCCTATAGTAAATTCTTACAGGAGAAAGTGTTTGCCAGCAAATCGAAATTGGGTGAGAGGACTTACAACACCTATGCAAACAAAGAGGCTTACAAAACATTAGAGAAGCAACTGAAGAATATGGAGGTTGATTTCAATAAGCATCCCAAACTCCCTCCAGATCTTAAAGAGAGTATCTTGAAGCCAGCTTTCCAAGAAATCGGATGGGCTTTCCAACATTCTCGCTATTTCATAGATTTGATAGAACTTAGAAACGACCTCCAAAAGTTTAAAATATAAGGGTTCCGCACAACGGAGCCTTTTTTTGTTTTCCAATCCGAACCAGCCTCTTTCAAATCGTTAGCAGGGTTAAAAAATTCTGCCGATATTTGCAAACGAAATCCCGAGATGGATGAAACATGGTCAAAGCATTGATTACTCATATCAAACTCATGTTGGTCTCATGTTGATCTCATATTAAACTCTAATTGAGCTCATGTTGGACTCTAATTGAACGCTAAATGACCACAGTCTCCAAGGGTAGGATTTATGAAGGTTTTTAAATAATTACAACTATGGCAGAAAATCGTCATGTAAAAAATCCTAAGACCTCAGCGCAGACATTACAGCGCGTGTTGGTTAAGGTCGTAGCATTAGCCTACGCAATGTTGAAGGCCATTTGCAACCACTCGTTTGAGGGTGTGACCAATGGCTTCCAGTGTATGAACAAGTTCAAGAAGGTGAACCTGCGTTACCTTCGTGAGCGTGCGGCTACGCTGCAGAGCTTGGGTCAGAGTCTGAGCCAGTTCTACCAGTTCATGCCGCTTCAGGGTGAGAAGTGGTCGCCTTTTGCGGCCATCATCTCAATGGGTCATCTGCCCGAGGTCTCTGTAGGCATTGATGCTGAGGGTGGCCACAAGGCGTATGTCAACACGCCCAGCCGTACATACGCTGACTTTGTTAACTCTTGGGGACTGCAGCGTGGCGACCAGGTGACTTTCGTAACTGTCCAAAAGCGTCAGGGGAAGTATGAAGTGAACTACGCTCGCCTCATCCTCAACCCTCGAAACGCTGACGGCAGCGGTGCTCCGATGACTACTGAGATCGTGGACAGTCAGGGTGAGTTTCCTTGCTCAAACTGGAAGAACCAGCTGAACTTCTCGTCT
>Ga0326514_10002977_pt1 | contig 10736 bp, 17 predicted proteins | sample 3_2548_0518_D_FD_203653 | JGI IMG/M metagenome (GOLD analysis project Ga0326514, IMG submission 203653) | Bovine rumen microbial communities from UC Davis, California, United States - 3_2548_0518 | ecosystem: Host-associated > Mammals > Digestive system > Stomach > Rumen | place: USA... | reverse complement strand
TCGTGAAGAAAGACCACCACCTGTACAATCACCAATACAAGCATCTCTGTAAACTGAAACCATTGTATGATTCATAATTTGCTTATTTAATCGTTAGACTTAGACCACTCATCCAAAGCTCTCCAACCATCATCTCCATTCTCATAACCAAGAGACTCAATATTGAAGAAAACCATATCACCTGTTCCATCTCCCCACCAATCAGGAAAGCTTGCTACCATATTTGTACCAGTAGCATCGATCTTCTTAGAAATACCTGACATAATTCCTGAAATCTGACGACCTGTAAAATGACCACCATTTTTAGCGTCATTGGTACAAGCACCAAGTCCCCAGTCATCTTTATCAATCTCACCAAAATTTACTTCTGCATCTCCCCATGCTCCGTATCTCCAAGCGTCCTTAAGAACCTGAATCTGCTTCTCTGTAAAAATTGTTGCGAGTTTTTCTGTAATCTTATTCATATCTTTAATTTATTTGATTTACATATATAATATAGAAATAACGTGTCAAAATTCAAATATAGTTTAATATTTATCAAACTAAATTTAAAAAGAAAAATGGAAGCTTCTCAGCTTCCATTTCCTTATATTATGTTTGTGTTAGGCGTTCCAAATAATTGATTTTTCTGCGTTATCTTCTAAATCTTTGAATAAAATGACATATCCTGTATTTGTATCTGCGTATATAGTTATTTGTTCTTTATCATCTGAATATGTCTTAATAGGAGCTTTTCTATTTAATGATTCTCTAACAATTTCAAATGCTTCTTCATTTCTATCCTTAACAATCCAAACTAAAGTGTTCATGTCATTAAAATATGACTTTACTTCTGTAAATTCTTTCTTTTCTAATGTTTTATTGAACGCCTCTATTGCTTCATCTTCCATCTTTTCTACAGCTGCCTTCACGGTAGCATTGGCCATTTCCTGCAATTGTGTTGCAAAATCTGTCATGTGTTTTTCATCGTATATTTTTCTATTTAAAAATAGTAATATTTTCTCAAATATTCACTTTTTCTTGACAGTGATAAGATAGACGTTATGCCAAGTAATTTTATACTGCTTCTTAAGCTTAGGTAATAGATTGTTTGTGCAACCAATATCCGGAACTATTGTGTATTTCTCATTTCCTTTAGCGTCCACACACATATCTACAATATGTCCATATATTCGACCACCAGTTGTGCAACCCATAACAGTTTCACCGATATGCATTTCATGTCCAAGTGAATCATAATAGCTTTCGAATAATGTGCTCATATCTTATTTTATTTGATTTACATATACAATATAGAAAATTTGATATAATATTCAAAATTTAGTAGCATTTTTTATTGAATATTTGAAATCTTATAAGATTCTTTTTCTATTTTATACTATTAAATGATAGTTTTTCATTATTTTTAATAAATGGTTAATATGTAGAGGTATACATATTGCTATTTAGTAAAATTGAAAAAGAAAATCATAAATATATTTCATTTAAATTAAATGGCAACAATTTCAGATGATGAATTATTAGAAAAGGCTTTGAAAGGCGAAGTTGTAGAAACAGGTGAAGATGCTCCAGCAGAAACACCAGCTCCTCAAGAAGAAGCTCCAAGATCTGCAGCAGCTCAATACCTTGGAACACAATTAAATCATAAGCCAGGTGATTCACCTTATGCTGATAAAGAAGGTGACCAAAAGTTAATTAATGATAAGAAGTTAACAAGAATTGGAGAAAAGATAGGTGAACACGCAGAATATCGTGACGGATGGATTGATGTAGATAAAGCATTACTTGGTGAAAGAGCATTGTTCTATCCAGAAGATTGGCAATTTAAGATTCGTCCTGCTACAGTAGAAGCAATTCGTAACTGGTCTACACTTGATGAAGAAAATGCAAACTCTATTGACGACGTATTTAACGAAATCCTTAAGAGTTGTATTAGTATTCAAACTCCTAATGGTCCACTTCCTTGGGGTAATATTTGTTCATGGGATAGATTCTTCTTCTTACTTCTCATTCGTGAGTACACATTCACTCAGGGTGAAATGAAAATTAAATATGAAGAAGATTGTATTGAATGTGACAATCCTGTAACATTTGAATTATCATCTACTGCACTTATGTATGATATGCCTGATCCAGAAGTACTTAAGTACTATGACCAACAAACTCGTACATGGCACATTGATCCAGAAGAGTATGATATTCATGAAAATCCAATTACTCTTTATGTTCCTACTCTTGAAAAAGATGCTAACATTAAGGCTTGGATGATTGCTCGTCTTCAAGAAAATCGTAATCGTAAGATTGACAACACATTTATTCGTTTCTTAATGTGGATGGCTCCAAAGATTTCTAAGGACACTACAATTTCTAATAAGCAAATTAAGGGTTACGAAACTCAATTCAAGTCATGGGATGCAGATATGTTTACATTTATGGATGACGTATTACGTAACATAATTGTAACTCCATCTTCTAAGCTTACAACAACATGTCCAGTCTGCGGTGAGGAAATGACCTCAGACATCCGATTTCCCAATAGCATCCGCGATTTATTCAATGTATCGAATAGATCTAAGAAATTTGGTAAGAAATAAATTGTACATTTGTAAGGAATATCATATACAACCTTCTGAAGTAGATAAATTTGTATATTACGAATTTGAATGGATTTTGGAAGAAATTAAGATATTACAGAAGGAGCAAGAGCAACAACAAGAACAACAGAACAAAGAAATGAGTTCTATGAAGAACGACATGAATCCTGGTCGTATGATGAACAATATGACATCGGGAATGAAAATGCCAAACTTAGGTTCTATGTCAATGCCAAAGATGAATATTCCGAAATTCTAAACTATAAAAGGAGAAGCTTAAGCTTCTCCTTTTCTTTTATCATATCTTCTCAAAATGTGACCCGGAATGTAGTCTTTACCTGAAACTCCTTCAAATTTCTTATGATGAATAAACCTATCAATAAATTTGTTATATTCAGGCTTTGGATATTTATGCCAATAAGATTCTCGTAAACATTTTGTAGTTTTGTTATATAGTAAATTATAAATGTCTTTACAATCAACTACAATAAAATCTGAACCATCAGCATTTGAACAAATATAATAATGTCCTTTTTGTTTATAAGCAAATCCAGAAATAGAATCAATAGTAATACTTCCAATAAAAAATAATTCAGCCCCATATTCGCAAACTTTCAAATCAATAAAAATATCGGGCTTCATATTTCCTTTATTTTTCTTAATACCAATAATGTCTCCCAATATTCTATTTTGTTCAGGATTCATAACGCCCATATATTCAGTAGTTGTATACCACTCAACATGAGGATATATAATTCGTAATTTATCAACTACGAATTGCTCCTGCTCATTTGCTAATTGATATTTTTCATGAGCTTCAACTTTTCTATTCGGTATTCCTTTTAAATCTAATTTAACAAACACTAGTTTTATAACATATAAGAATCAAGTAATGGTTCTAAATATGTTTTAATTTCTTTTTCGTATGGTTGCCATTTTTCTTCTGACAACTTATTTTCCATTTCTTCTCTACAATTTAGAGGACATTGCTTCTTAGACATTTGAGAGCATTCCCAATCAATCATTAAAGCTTCCCAATCAATCTTATCAAAACCATGTTTAAGTCCATACTCAAGATGATGACTATTATGATTACGATGCCAAGTCTGTACTTTCTTATATGGCCAAATAAGTCTTAACCACGGTTTTTCACAATCATGAAATAAATATTTGAACTTCCAAATACCAAGATTCAAAGCACATAATTGAAATGAACACCAATGAGCAAACCAATATGGGAATGAACTTTTGTCATTTTCGTCAAACATTGAATAATTACAACATCTTTCTTTAACCTCATCCCATGTTGAAACTAAATCCCAATCTTTATGATATACATCTGCAATAAGATAATTAAGAACATGATGAGTATTAAGTGTTTCATTTACTTGCTCACACATTCTCAAATATCTATCTTTTCCAAAATTATTAACCAACCATTCAACATCTCCAGGCTCGTTATATGTCATATTAATGACAACTAATGGGCAACGTCTTTCGATTGGTAAATGTCTTTCTTGAAGTTCAATCATTACTTCTGTGTATTTATTTTGAGTTATATAATTAGGTTCTTTATAACAAATATAAAAATTAAATCGCGTTAACGAGAATAAACGCGAGATATGTTCTATTTTATTTATTACACATTAGTTTTCTTTTTTCTTGATAAACTAACGTCTTTAGCTAATTGTTTGTATTCTTCTTCTCCATTTGGAAGATCCCATATTCCCATTTTCCTACCAGCTATACAAATCCACCAAAGTTGTGAAGCATATATCGAATTAGCTCGCCACAAATAATAATGTAATAGACAATGTTCAGAAAATGGTACAAATAAAAGATTGTCTTTGTCTTTTACTAATGACTCATCAATACTTTTAGGTATGATATGATGTACAGTCACAGCTTTCGAATTTTTCCAGCAATTAATGTCTTTATCATTTCTTTTTGGCTGAGTTTTCTTATATTCTTTCCAATAATCTTCTTGTGATTTGATAAGTATAACTAATTTATTATACTTATCAATCCATTCATTGTTTGAAGGATTAGGAAATTGCTTACAAGTTATGTTCGATTGCATATTGCTTTTGACGTTCTTTTCGTTCTTTTGCGGCTTGACGTTTCTTCTTTTGTAGTTCTTTATATTCGTCTGACTTATAATACTCAACCTGTTTCTTATTGACCTCTTCCAAATGCTTAATCATTTCTTTCTGCTCATTGAGATATTCCTCATTGTCCTTGAGCATATATTCATGCTTAAGTTTGGTTTTTTGATCAATGAAGCCAAACTCCTTTTTAGTTGTTTTGATTACCTCATTTGCTTCATCTTCTGACATTGGTATGGTATTGTATGCGAACCACTTTGTCCAATCCTTACCATGTGAAGTCCAAACCTCATAACGAGATAAAATAATGTATTTCTTTTCCATATATTATTGTTTTACGTATATAATATAGAAAAAACTACTCATAATTCAAATTGTAGGAAAATAATGATATTTAAACCAATTATCGTAAATTCCTGATGGATCTGAAACATGATCTTCTAATTGCTTGCAAAGTTTATCCCATTCTTTGAACTTTTTATATTCTTTTATATATGGGTTATCACTTTCAGGATATTTTTCATGATGTGTATATTCATAATCTTCACATGTTTCTGGTGTTTCCATAGTTTTATCGATGTCACTATTCATCCACCAATATCCGTAAGGATATAATATTCCATATTGATGTATTTTCATTTCTTTGGTGCAACAGTAATCTCCATCCCACCAGCAAAATCCATCACAATTAAGACAACATTTCTTATGAGAAAAATCTTTAATCTTTTGTTTCATTTTCAAGTTCAATCATTTTTTCATAATAATCATTATCTAACCAAGCTTGATAATGTTCGATAGTATTACCAATGTTACTATCATATATTTTTATAAAATTTGAATTTATCTTATTTGATTTAAGATATGCTGCACCTGAACCATTAGGATTTTTCCAATCATTTTTGGAAAGCATACCAAAATAAATTGCCCTTATTTGCGTTATTGCACCACCATCTTTTGTATAAATCACTTTATGCTTAACAAGTACATAATAAACTCTTTTGTTAGGGTCTATATATTTTGTAGATTTTTTCTTTCTTGAACGTGAATTTGTGTTATAGAAAGAAGAGCTTTGGGTGGTTTTATGTTCAATAGACCATTGAGGATCATTACATGTTAAATCTTCACCTGTATTATGATCACCTGGCATAAATACTAATGAATATTTTTCGCCTTTTTTACACATTCGACGACGAAATTCATTTTCATACTTATTACCCCATTCAGTACTATCATTTTTTGGAATGGTTAAATAGTAATAAAGATTTTTATTTGGATTGCATGCATCACAAATTTCATTTTGTGCACGCAATTCAGAGTCAATTATATCATTAATAGAAATTGGATATTTCATAAGTTCATGATAAATATCCAAGTCAATTAGTGCTAGTGGATTAAATGGTTCTTTATACTTCTGCATCATTTACGAGTTTAATTCCATAATCTTGACCACGCTTTGCAATAGTAAACTTACCAGTCATAACACCGTGGTCCATATTGTTAATAATCACATTTGCATCGCATAGGAAAACTCCATAATACATTGGTTTAGTTTCACCATTTTTCTTAGTGTAATTACGTTCAGTATCAGTCACATAAAGTTTACAACCTGAACCATAACCTTTTCCTATACATGAATATTTAATTGTTGCATCAAATACAACCTTCTCAGGTTCAATTGATTCAACTTCAACATCATAACTATCCCAAATTTCTGTCCACGGAATATTTGTATCTTTTAACACAAACGCTTCCCAAGTCTTTTTCTTTGCCATTATTTATTCAATTTATTTTCAATCCAATCGTCGAACATAGCAATACTTCCAACAATAAAAAATGCTATAACGAAAAATATGCCAATCCATGAAAATATACCTGACCAAAATGCACGCCAAGCATGTACCTTCTTAGTTACTTTAGTATCTTTATCAATGTATACTTTATATACATAATAGCCAATTGACAAAATAAGCCAACCAGCAAACCAAAAAACTAAACACATTATATTTTCACTCATATTACTTAACAATTAAATTATCAACATTGCAAAAACCATCTTCTTTCATATATACTCGTTCATCACCATTTAATGGACGAACAAATGTAGAATATACAAGACGAGTTACAGGAAATTGACAACGTCCATATTTGCCGTAATACTTAAAGTCAAGTACATCAAGAGTTACTCGACCTTGATTATCAATCGCATACTCCTGTTTTGTCCACATATTGCGAACTTTGCCAGTGTTAGATACTTCATATTTTTCAGGACGAATATGATACGTTGAACGTCCTGCAGTAAATGCGTAATTTTGATAAAGAGTAAAAATTGGTTTCCAAATTTCTTCCATATTATTTTCTTGATTTATTCCACAAATAATCTTGCAGTATTTTACTAAATCTTAATATTAAGATAGTAATACAAATGCATGCAATACTTAAAAATATACCCGTTCCTATTGTCATAATTACTTATAATAAAACTTACAAAGCCTATAATAAATTGCTTCTGCTATAGGGTCATAATTGTTATTAATATATTGACCTAATCTTCGAATTATTTCTTTCATTTTAGTAAAGTTCAATACGAATACCCTTAGCTCTTGCATTCTTCATCTTTCCAGTATTGGAATCCAGAGAGTTAGTAAATACAATTTGACATTCCTTCCAGGAAGTTGTGTTACGATACTGAGGATTAAGCTTCAGGAACTCTCCCTTAGTCTTATAATTATTAGGCTCACCAGTCAAAATTACAGGAATCTGATCGGATGCAGTCTTGGTTGCTTCCTGGTGCTGAACCTTGAAGTCCTCAATTGTCTTACCAAGGTAACCAAGAATGGTAACAATTTCCTTGTACTGCTCTGAATTCTTATCGAATACCCAGTTATAACCTTCAGTTGCGAGGTGAGACCAATCAGCTTCTCCATTAAGAAGGTAATTAACAACCTGCTCTGTAACTTTACCTCCACAGAAGCGGAAGTTGCAAGACTTAATTACATCGTTAAGAGTAAGCTTATTCAAAATTTCAGTAAATGCCTTCTTAGCATTTGTAGCTGACTTACCACCACCAAGTGCAAAGAAAATTTCCTCAGGCTTAACAGTGAGGATATTGTAAGGAATTTCCTTTTCCTCCTCACCAAAGAATTCAGCAGTCATCATATCTACTGAAGTAAGGTAGTTATAAATATCCTTTGCAGTCTGACCACCAATTGTAGGAATATTGAGAGCGGCTACTGAATTGATGAACTTATAGTAGCACTTATCATTTTCAGAAAGAACTGCCATAAGATGAATGTCATCCTCAAAGTATTCGTGGTCAGTAGGCATTGGAATTTCTCCGCCAATGTTCTCCTTAGTAACCTTATAAAGGAAAGGAATAATATCACCAGCAAGGCTCATAATAACCTTTGCACCAATTGTAACTCCCTTTTCCTTAAGGTAACCAAGATTATGACCAGAACACTTCTGGACCATGCGACCATCCATTTCAACAGGCTTTACCCAAACAATAGGAGTATATTCACCAGTCTTACCAAGATTCCAAGTAATATTGAGTACCTCAGTTTCCTCCAGCATAGGAATAAACTTAATAGCTACACAATCCTTAGGACGATGAGCAGTGGTGTTATTTTCGCGATAGTCTACCTGAGGCTTAATTACGATACCATCCAATGCATATTCACAAATGTTACGATAATTTGCAAATATCTTATAAATGGTTTCAAAATCCTCCTTGCTAGAAATGTTAGTGAGATGATATTCGGTAGGAAGAACGTTGGTAATAGGAAGTTCGGTCCACTCATGATCAATCCATTCACCATCCTCAAATCTACGGTAGTCGTAAATTACAATTGAAAGGTCATTGAGCATCTCCAAAAAATCTTTATCTAATCCAGAGTAATCTCTATTAAGTACTCCGGAAACAAATGAACGAGGATTGGTAAAACGTTCTGCATACTTATCAAGGAAAGTTTGCTTCTTTACCAAAACCTCTCCACGGAGTGTGTAATGACCACCCAACTTAACATATTCAGAAGGAATAAAATTGATAAGATGATTCATCAAATCTTTACCCCAAGAGCCATCACCTCTTGAAGAAATTGATTGAATGAGATCATTAAAAATATCTACTTCAAATGAGCAACCATCGAACTTAGGAGTAACGATTACTGGGTTTGTACCGAAATACTTAATAGCTTCGGCATAATACTTATCCCAATCAATGTTTCCATCCTTGTCCTTATGAATTTGGACCTTAGAGATGGAACCCATTACGAAAGGATGCTTTACTGTATATGAAGGATTACGCTTTGCTCCAACTTCTGCCTTATTTTCGAGGCCAAGCTCCTTTTCAAGAGTATCAAATTCAAAGTCAGTCATAATCTCCTGACCATTGTAATAAGCTTCCTTAGCCTTGTAGTAGAGTTCGAGTTTTTCTTTCTTTGTCATATCTATTGTATTTTATTTACATATATAATATAGAAACTTCTGACAAAAATTCAAATATAATACAAAAAATAAAGGAAGATTATTCATCTTCCTTCATGATAATATAGCATTTTTCAAACATTGGTTTCGATATTAGTATTTTAAATCCATTATCATTCCAAATGTGTACTATACTTTTATCTCTATATTCGTAATTGTATATTTCATCAGATATTTTGCTTTTACACTTCATTCTTCATTTCCTCCAACTTTCGAAGTACAATCGGAATAATTTTATCAACAGCATCTCTAGATTCTACTTCGATATATTTCAGATCATATTTATTATATGTATCTTTTATAATCTTATCTAATTCTTTAGATTGTTTTTGATTGTGAATACGTCCATAATCTTCAAATTCAATATTTCCACGTTTTACAAAAAAATCTAAATTATTGAACTTACGATATTCTGCAACAATAAATGCATCAAATTCTGGATTATCTTCTGGTTTGTATATAATGTTATTTATAAATGATCCATCATGTACAATACAATCTACTTTACCAATTTTATTTGTGATGGAATAATGTTCCATTCCAAATATTGCAATTTGATGAGTTGTAATTGTCTTATTTTCTTCATATATGCGTTCTTTAATATATTCTGAAACTAATTCAGTATGAACGCCCATTTTCTTAAGTCTAGCAAATAATTCAGCTGATATTGTTGATTTTCCTGAGCAAGGACCTCCTATTAAATTGATTACTAACGTTTGCTTTGTATTCATTTACACATTTACATATTTTTGTGTATTAATGAAATATAGAAACGTCTTTTTACTGATTAAACATAAAGCCACTTTGTTTCAGAAATAGTAGTTAATCTCATATTTTCTAAACCTTGTGCAATATAATCATTTACAATTTTATGTAACTCATTTGAGTCATTAGCAAATACTGGCAATTCATATTTAATAGTTTTTGTCTTTCCATCAATTGTCATATCTTCAGCAATCTTAACCATATAAAGCTTATTTGCATCATCGTGTTTTTCATTAATTGCTGGCTTAAAATTCTTCATCCATTTAATTTCTTCAATATCTGCATTAGTTCCAATTTCTTGAATTACTTTATATGCAGCTTGTGCAAAATTTTCTTCTTCTGTCAAATATGTTACAATTCCCTTAATGCCGGGCATATTTGATATTTTAATTCTATAGTACATAATTTTATCTCTATATATTTATTCTCCAAACAATTCATCCATTTTAGATTCATCTTTATGAAGTAATTCATTTTTGACTTGTTCTTCAATTTCTTCAAATAACTCAGGATTATCATGTAAAATGTCAATTACACTTGTCTTACCCTGACCAATTTTTGTTTCTTGATATGAGAACCATGAACCTGATTTATGTATAATGTCAAATTCAATTGCCTTATCAATTACTTCACTAAATTTGTTAATACCTTTTCCATATTCAATTTCAAATTCAGCTTTTCTAAATGGAGGTGCACATTTATTTTTAACAATTTTTACTTTTGTTAAATTTGCAGTTGCTTCATCACCATCTTTAATTTGTGATGATTTTCTGACCTCAATTCTCAT
>Ga0326514_10002973_pt1 | contig 10751 bp, 19 predicted proteins | sample 3_2548_0518_D_FD_203653 | JGI IMG/M metagenome (GOLD analysis project Ga0326514, IMG submission 203653) | Bovine rumen microbial communities from UC Davis, California, United States - 3_2548_0518 | ecosystem: Host-associated > Mammals > Digestive system > Stomach > Rumen | place: USA... | reverse complement strand
TCTCGCATCTGTGCATTTTTGCGTCTTTCCCATTCCCTATGTACCTGGTTGAAGTGTTCTCGGTCACGCTTTTGTGAGATTGCATAATCTTTAGCAGAACATTCAAGGCACTGTCTTTCATCGCCCCATAGCTTTTCTTTGCCACATCTAGGGCATATTCCGTTTGCTCTCCTATCATCCCTTCGTTTCTTCAGCTTTGCGTTTCTAATATCCCTACACTTCTTGCAACTGTAATGGTCGCCTTTATCACCACCGCAATATGGACATAAGCCTTCAGCCATATATCTCATCATCTTGCTACTCATTCGCCACCAATCTCTTCTGATTAACGCCCTCAATCACTGTCCTGATTGTCGTAGGCATTGCCTGAAGTTCCCTTTCTCTCTTGCACTCGGTCTCATAACTCTTTTTGAAGTTGGATGCTATCACTGTTTCCACTTCCGCTTCATCCGTCATAGACCAATGGTATAAGTTTTCTGCGGATCCAACCGCCTTCTGAACTGTCGGCGGAAGTTTGTCATACTCGCCCTTTGAGTTGTAATATCCGTTTCTTAAAGCCTTGCTTACTAACGACCACGCTTCCATTGCATTCATCTGTGCAGGATTCTTCAACTCGTTGTACTTGGCTATAAGCTGCCCGATTGCCGGAGCAAAACCGCTTGTGTCTGTTGTGATGTACGACTGTAATGCCATACTCATTCCTTTGTAGTCATAATCAATAAGCAATGTAGACCACACATCCACCGTCTCGGTTAGATCCTTCGGGTTATAGTTTGGATATGATGCTGTTAGTGCTCTTATAATTTGCTTCGTCTCGTCTCTTGTCATATATTGTCCCAGTTCACCTTTCTGTTTTTATTACCACCGTTAAATGGCTTGTCATTGTTCCACTTACGTTCATTACGTTCCCAATTCCTGACCGCAGCTTTCCAATCCTTCATTTTTGTCTTTCCGCCTACTAACCAACCGTTTGAAGTAAAATGATCAAAGAATGCTTCAGGATCTATGCTGATGTTATTCTCGTAAACATAAGCACTAACATCTTCGAGTGTTGGTGGTGTGAATTTCACCCTAATACTCTTATTTTCATTATTATCCTTATTATCATTATTCTTGTTATTATCATTATTGTATGTAGGTCGAGTGTTCGTACCCTGTTCGGTCGTCTGTTCGTACCCTGTTCGGTCGTTGGGTAGGTCATTAGGTGCGTCAACAGTTCGCCCCTCACCTTGATAAAACCCATAGTTTACAATGGTTAGAGTTGTGCCGTGGGCTGTACCCTCATAAGTAATCATTCCGTCACTCTTCAACAACTCCAAAAACCGTCTTACTTTCTTCTCGCTCCACTTCCATCTTTGAGATAATTTCAAGATACTTGTGTGAAGCTGACCGCTTTGGATAGTCACTAAAGAATTGCCTATCCTCTTTTTGAAGTCATTGTGAGTTGCACTCAAGAGAATATCCACCCACGCTTGTCCTCTGGTAAAAGGTTCGCCGTTCCATATCCAACATTCTTGGAGTTTTCTATGTATACTGATCCAACCTTCTGCCATCTACCAATCCATCTCCTTGTTAATCTTGTATTCCTTGTTGATTCTGTCTTCCATCTCAATCTCTTCCATAGTCTGAAGGGAATGGATGTGACCCTGAATAACATTGAATAGTTCCATCAGTGATCCACCATCTTTTGTAAAAACATTTGTTACATCATCAAAAGCCTTTGCTTTATATGCTTTAATATCAATCATCCCACTTCTCCATTTCTGTAATGCTCGATGGCATCACCGCAAATGTATATATGTTTTTGCCAATTCTTGTGGCAAACTCAAAACTTCCACGCTTTGTCACCTTCTGGAACTTGCCGGTACACACATAACCGTCCTTCAATCTGAAGATGCAATTATCTCCTGGTCTTAATAAACTTCCATCATCCAACTCGATCCTTGTCACAACCTCTTTTGTAATTGTCATCATATTTACTCCTTCCTTAATGTGTATCTGCTGAACGCTATCTTCTTGCCATAACGGTTCAGCTTCTTAATAGTTGTCTTGTCAAAGCTATATCCCTGCTCTTTAAGTTCATAGATTCTTGTTGCTAACTGTGTAACACCCAAGTCCATATAGGCTTCCATACTTGTAATGCCACCAAAATCCTTAATGTACTGTAATATCGCTTGCTTCTGTGTCATTCTTTCACCTCTTCTATCTCTACTTCTATCCTTGTCTGACTGTCGTAAAAAAACTCGTGTGTAGTATTCTTGACTATCTTTGGGTTATCATCAGGAATTATCTTTGTCTTAACCAAGGCATCCTCAATCACTTTGTCTGCCATAGAGAAGATATTCATAACATCCCTTTTTTGCCCCTTAATAGGCTCGTAAAACCTATAGTGGATAATTATGGGTGGATTTATCTTTACACCCCTTAAGCCCTTCCTAATGGAAGCGATAGCCACATTCATGCACTTATCTTTCATACGTCCACCGGCTAATGGGTTTCTTCCACACTCATGTAAGTAGTCATTGAGCGATGGAAAACACTTGTCTTTGAAGTATGTTCCTGCTATCACAAACTTATAAGTACGAAATTCCGTATCGCTTCCTGAAACATTCTCTTGCTTCATCCTCTGTCATCCCTTCTGCTACTTTCTTTTTCTCAAAAGCCAACTGTCCACATATCCTTGATAGTTCTTTGGTTACAAGTCCTGCGTGCAACTCATCATGGCAACTCATACAGATAGGTATTGTCAGCTCATCCTCGTCTGCTAACCTTCTGTAACCTTTACCGAATACAAGGTGATGCTCATTGACATTGGGCCTTCCACAAATAATGCAATAGTCGGTATACTTCGTTATCATTCGTCACCCCATATCAGTTCATTAAAATGAATAGGCTTCAGGATCTTCTTTGTCGCCTTGCAATAATCACAACGTTCACACCTTACTGGCTCATATTCTCCGTTGCGGATTGCCAGGTAACTAGGCATATTCATCTCAATCTCATTCAGTGCATTGTCCAAATCTGCCTGTGACATTCCTATCAACTCAATTTCTGGATTGTCCGACTTTGATACAACAGGAATAAGACAAGGTAACTTCTCTCCTGTATTGATCTCAACAATCTTCTGATAGAGTGCTAACTGTCCTGTATAGAAGTAGGCTTCCACAAATGACATATAACTGCCTATGTCCGGCATTCTCCATGCCCTATGAATATCCGCACAAGTCTTAATGTCTGATATGAAATGCCCCGGATTGTAAACATCCAACTTACACTTCCACTCGGCTCCTGCCCAATACCCTGTGAATATCTTCTGCTTCTCACCCTGTACCGCAGCTTGCCACTTCTCATCTTCCAATGTTCGGGCTATCATCTTCTCCGCTTGCTTGAATGGAGCTTTTAATTCTCCCTTCTGTGTAAAGCATTCAGGATTATCTTTCTTGAACTTATCAAGCGTGCCTTCATAAAACGAGTCGAAAAAACTTCCTACAAGTAAAGCTGTTGTCTTATTATCTTCTTCCCAAAGACCGTCTTTTATTGCCTTATACTTCGCTTCACATCCTCTTATAAAGCCATGGCCTACGCACTGAAGGTAATCGTGGAAAGAACAATAGCGGTCGGATGCTGCTTTGCTATAATAGTTGTCTGCCGTTAAAACAAAATCTTCCATTTATTCGCCCCCTTGTAAGAACTCGGGTAAATCGTCCTCAACTTCTTCCGGCTCAATAACCGTTGACTCAACTACAACATCAGGTGCCTGTTCGAAAGGATCTACAACTTCCACATCTTTGCTCTTTGTAATGAAGTTCATATCCGACTCTTCTTCCCAAGTCTTCCTTGCGTCATAGTTCTCAAAGTCAAGTTCAACTGTCTTCAATGCTCGTCTGATGCAAGTCTTCAGCATCATCTGGTCAAAGCTCTTTGTCCATGCTTTACTGTTCTTTGCGTTGGAATAGTTATTGCGAACATCCTGAACTTCTTTGGTGCTCATACGCTCAAAGGTGATGCCACCATCCTCATACTCAATCTTGCAGAAGACACCCATAATCTCTGCATCACTGAATAACTTTGGCTTAAAGCAAACAATAGGCTTGTTGTCCTTAATCTCATAATTGATAAGGTCGCCTTCACGAACTATGTCAGCCTGAATATCCTTAATAGGACGGATGCTATAGGCCTTTGCTATCTTCATCATTCCTCGATAGTCAATCTGAAACTGTACTGTTCCACCGTAAGGAATTAAATAGAACTCCTTGTTTGAATAATCGAGGTTGAGCATTGCTCCCTTGACAACTCCCAAAAGCAACTGTGATCTGTTGACTTTAAGTAACTCCGGCTTATCATTGAGTACAGCCAAAGTATTCTGAACAAATCGCTCCTGATTGAAGTCTTTGGGTAACGCATCCTTAATGCTTACAAGTTTGTCTGTCAGCATATTGCTGAAAGATACTTTTATTTCATTCTCTGCCATACACTTTTCCTTTCTTCTTTCTTACACTTCCGTAATCTGCTCTTACTTTCTTGTCTGTCTTTTCTGTCTGCCTATAGACATCCAACTTCTGCCTATAGTCAATGTATTTAAGGCACTCGCTATGGCATCCGACAAACCGATTGTCACAATTCTTACAAGGCCCTTTGATTATCAATCCCCCTGGTCTATCCATCTTGACTCTCCATTTCTGTCTGTGCTAATATCAACTTGACACCATTCCTTTCGGTGTCGCTTGCTTGTGCAGGGGTAATCGGTAACGGTTGCCCCTTTGTTGTTATTGACCGGAAGGCTTTGCATACCGCTTCAAGGTCGTCAAGGTTCGTGAACATATTTTCTTTCTCTGCCGTTTCTATAACGGAATAGATCTGCTGAACCATGTCGCAGCACTTTCTCTGTCGCCTATCCAATTCAAGTTCAAGCAATTCAGTAGGAATTGTGCGGATAACCATCTCCTGCTCAAGCTGATTGAAGTTTTTTATCAACTTCCAAAACTCTTTGTAATGAGGTCTTGTTAAATCATTTATTATGACTTCGCTCAAGTTCTTCACTCCTTTCCAATATGCTCTGTGCATAACTACTCACTATGCCGTGTGCCTGATTGTAGTCAGCGTTGCGTCCGTTGTAGGTATCAAGAACCCATGCAACATCTTCATTCTGTTCAAATAGGGTAAGCAAATAATCCGTACCGACTTCCACATTCTCAATCACATCAAAGGGATTGTTAATATCGTGATAGTTGGTATTGAGTTGCATTACACCCTTACAACTTCCATTCTGTGCATCAGCGTTGTAGTGACTTTCCTTTTCCATAATCGCCAAGACAAGTTCATAAGATATATGCTTTCTCTCGCATATCTCCTTAATCTGCATCTGTATTTCAGGTTCTAACGGAAGGTCTTCGTCAATGATTGAGTCGTAATAACCTGGTACAAAATCGGATCCGTTGTCTTCACCGAACACTTCTGTATATGTATCTTTGTTTTCTGTGACTATGTATTTGGAATAATCAATGTAGTTTTCTGCTTCTGCTTTTTCGGGAACTAACATCAATGCAAGTCCTATTCCCATAGCAAATATCAGAAATGCACCACCTGTTCCCCTGTACTCTCTAGGTGCAATGTCAAGCTCTGTGGCTATCTTCCCTGCCAAAAATCTTGAAGGGTTCCTGCTTGTGTCTTTTTCAAAGTTGTAGATACTCTGAATTGACACGTTCAATGCTTCCGCAAGGTCTTTCAGTGTCTTGTCCTGCTCGTCCAGTTTCTTGTGCATCACGGCACAGAACCGCTTATGCTCATTGGCATTCAGTTTGATTTCTTTGTATCTCATCTCCTCATAGCCCTCACAATCTCTTCATCAGACAACTCGCAAACTTCTATGACAGTCAGAAGGTCTTCATAGGTAAATGAATTGTTCTGTATCTTGTAATAGAAGTTCTGTCGAGATATACCCAACGCTGAAGCCAATTCGTTAGCCGTTACATCAGCATCAATCATCCAGTGCTTGACTACCTTGCCAACGTATTTGTGTTTCAAAGCCTTAACTCGTGGCATCTTCTTCTCCTTTCATGTATTCCGCAAAGTCAAATATCGCTAATCCCAACTCTGCAAGAGTCCTTGTTGCTTTCCATTCCTCAATACCTTTCTTGCTTTTGCTCCTGATAATCAAGAAGTCAAACAGTTCGGATATAGGCTTTGCTTTTACTTGCTCGTATACTTTTTCAAAATCTGTTTCTTTTGCCATATCAGCCACCTATCATTGCTATCTCTTTCGCCTGAATACATCTGTCTTTACAAGCCTTGTAGATGTCCTTGTAGTTCATATCCGCTTCGATACCGCTTCGTATCATCTGCAATATGAGGTTTTCAAAAATGGTTAGATTGTTGAGCTGATAAGTAGTTGCGTTATCTCTGCCTTTCACACCGCACATAGCATTAGCCAACTTTGAGTAGGTCATATACAACATATCTGCGTGTGTACTACCTTGTGCCTTTGCATAGCCGATAAGTTCCTGAATCACATCTGTCTCTTTACGGCGTATAAGTTTGCCTTGCTGTCTTGTCTCAATCCATTCCTGCGTGTGACGTTCTGCTATAAACTTCCTCATTTCAAAGAACTGTTTAACCAACTCGGCTTTAAAGTTCACAACTACATCAGTGTTTTTTAACAAGGTCACAAGGAATGTTGCTTGTGCTTCATTCAGCAAATAATATTCTTCAGGTCTTCCGCCTGAACTTTCTGCCTGATATGGGGCCGAAAGTCTACCGAACTCTTTCAATTTGTTTTTGTGCTTTCTTATGGACTCTTTGATTTTTCTATGAGCAACGCCAGTTCCTTTAGCAATTACCAATGAGTCTGTGAACACATCATCTTGTTTGAGATAAACTAAATCGTTCATATTTCTCCTTTCTGTGGACTTGTTGTATACTTTTGTCAACCTTTAGAGCAAAAAAATATCAGCCTTAACGTTGTCAGGGATTTTCAATAAGTCGCAAATGACATAGACTTCAGGTGCCCTGAAAGAGATAATTCCCTTGCACTTCTTATCAAATGCTTGTCGGGAAATTCCCAAAGTATCAACGATATAGCTAATACGCAAACCGCTTTTTGAGATATACTCTTTTAACAGCTCTGTATTTACATCTTGTGTTTTTACCATTGATTTCTCTCTCCTTTCTACAAGATTTAGTGGTTGTAGGTTTTTATCAACTACGCTCAATATACAACAGTTGCATTCTTTTGTCAACACTAAAGTTGAAAACTTTTTCAATTTCTTGTAAAATAGGATTGAAGGATGGTGATTATATGACTATTGGCGAAAGAATAAGGATTAAAAGAGTAGATTCAGATATGTCACAAACTGATTTAGCTAAAAAGGCCGGATATTATGATAAGACTGTAATAAGTAGAATGGAACACGCCGGCGATGATATTAGTATGAAGCAAGTTAAGCGAGTGGCAAAAGCGTTAGGTGTATCTCCTGCTTTCCTTATGGGATGGGAAGATGATATAACCACTGTGAAAACTGAAACATTAGTAAAACTTCTCCCTAATGCTACGTATATAGATAAAGATGGGAATAAAATTGAGTCGAGTTACCGTGACACTGAACAAGCTATGCGATTGTATCAGGCATACCTAAAGGCAATTCCTGAAGTTCAAAGTGCGGTTGAGCGTCTTCTAAAATCTGATTTATCTGATTCTTAACATCGTCTGATGCCATTATATAAAGTTGAATGAAGTCTAACAGTTCCATGAGATTTCTCCTTTCGTATATATGGTAGCAAAGATATAGTCCAATAAACAGTTCCACATACGCAAATCACTGTTCCAAATATGAAAGGGGAATATATGACAAACAGTAGAGACTTAATCCTAAAGCTAAAAGAAGTAAAGAAAAGAGACAATCTATCTCTTGCAATGATTGAAGAATTAACTGAAAAGAATGGTGAACACGTATCAAAGACCACACTATCAAGAGTATTCGCAGATGGTTCAGAAGATACCATATTCAAGTTCGAGAATACTTTGAAGCCTATAGCCAATGCAATACTGGATATAGATACCATTGAGGAAGATGATAGTCTTGATACTCAGGCTCTAAAGATAATGCTCAGATACAAAGCTAATAAGATAAAAGAACTTGAAGCCGAATTAGACCACGCAAAAGTTAAGTATCATGAGAAGCTCGATAAGGAACGTGAACAATACAGAAGAAGTATAGAATATCTCAAGAAGCAGATTGATATAAAAGACAAGCGGATTGATATATTGATGGACGCTGTATTCAAGAGGAGTGAAGTATGAATATTGAGAAACACGGCAATACATACAGAGTCAAAAAAATGTATAAAGGAACATTGTATCGTGTATCATTCGATCATAAGCCCACTGAAAGAGAAATAACTTTAGCAATGGCAGAGGTAATGAAGGAAGATAAACCCAAAGAGAAGGGAACCTTTGAGTCTTTTGCAAGGCGTTATGTAGATAGCAAGGACAAAATATTATCTCCGGCATCTATCAGAACATACAATATGTTGATTGACCGATTATCTGATGGCCTAAAAGCAACAAACATCTACGATATTACCCAGGAACAGATACAAAAAGAAATAAATAACTACTCAATAGACCATGCACCGAAAACTGTAAGAGCGTTGCATGGTTTTATTTCCTCTGTACTTAATATGTATCGACCTCAAATGACGCTTAAGACAGCCCTTCCTCGGCTCCAAAAGGAAAAAGGTTATCAACCTACCACTAAAGATATAAAAGCTGTTCTTGAAGCCGTTAGAGGGTCAGAATACAGTGTTCCATTTCAGTTAGGTATACTCGGTTTAAGAAGGGGAGAAATATGTGCCCTTACATTAGACGACTTAAAAGGCAACGAACTGACTATAAATAAGACTGTCGTGTATAACAAAGGATGGATGATTAAACAAGCTACCAAAACGGATGAGTCTAATAGGATTATATATGTTCCTGATAAGTTAGCTGATGAAATAAGAACCAAAGGTGTGATATATGACGGAGATCCAAAGAGACTCAACAAGCATTTACAAAGAATACAGACGCAATTAGATATTCCTACTTTTAGGTTCCATGATTTAAGACATTATTTTGCGTCCTACGCTTCTACTCTGGGAATACCTGAAGCGGATATTATGGCTATGGGTGGATGGAAGTCCGACCATGTATTCAAATCCATATATAGAGACTCTATGAATGAGTCAAGAAGACAGTCAATGCAGACAATCGGAAATTGTATCTTGTGATGGGACAATTTGGGACAAATTTTGGGACAAATTTTTGTCTTAAATTTCAAGAATGTGTCAAAACCGCCTTTCATAACACACGCTATAAACAGCATAAAATAGGCAATAAAAAGCCCCCGAACCTTGATAATTCGGGGGTTTTCTTATAGTAGCGAGAGAGAGACTTGAACTCTGTACTCAATCGCTAAAAAGCCTTTATTTACTAGGCTTGCGTCATTCGTGGGATAAATTTTGGGACAATTCACTTTTTGAACTCATCCTGTCTCGCTTTGATTTTCCTTGCCCACTTAATATGTCTATCGTGTAGATAGTCATACAATGTCTTCAAACTTCATACCTTTATGATATAGGGGAATATTGTTGTCAGAAATAACATAGAAGTGTCAATTTAGTATCATTTTGGACAACAAAAAAAGACCTACTCCGAAGAATAGGTCTTTTTATAATCTGAGGATACGAACACCCTCCAAACAAGTTGCTTTAATCTTAACACTTGCTCATTAAATTGTCAATGTTCACGCATACTATCCGCTTCGTCTGAACTGTGGATCTCTCTCCGAATGGATGTATTCATTTATGAGGTTGATTATTTCGCTATTGCTTTTATCTTCAAATGGATTTTTCATAGCACCTCACTTTAGTACGGATTTTTGGTCTTTTTATTTGCCTTTAAGACATCAAACCAATACCGCTTTTCATCTTGAGACATATAGTCTCGACTATTAAGGTAAGCTGTCAATTCCTTGTTGGAGATACCGTTTTCTCCGTCAAGGTTTGCATACTCTTTGTAGTTGTAATAATCCCATAACCCTTCAGGGCCTAGGTCTTTATAAACCTTATTTACCTTTGTGGCATTACTACTTCCATTCATTGAGTACAAAATTTCTCCTGCCATCTTCGGATCCACATTAGTCTGACGAAGAACAGGAATAACCTTGTCGTTTGTAAAGTCTCCCTTGTCAGAAGTACCATACTGTACCAAGTCAGCATACAGCTCATATCCCTTGTTACCATACTGTGACAACGTTTCTACCATCTTGTTATCGGGTAGATAATCGTAGGCTTCCTCTTTTGTCATATAGCCATTGTTCACCATATCGGTTAAGACTTTGAGGTTTTCTTCTTTTGATAAATCAGAAAAATCCTTGCCTTCGCCATTCTTCTTTGTGTACTGTTCTGACATATTGGACAGTATCTTCTTATCGATAAGCGAATTAACAGCACTGTTTATATCACCATTCTCATAATAATCAGCCGCAGCGTTCTTTGTGGCTTCCTTACCATAACTTCTCTTTATAATTTCTTTAGCCGTTGCGTAGGTATTCTTTAATACATCAACCTTATCTGCATCAGATAACGACTTAAAGTCTTTTGAGTTGATAATCTTTGAGCCAAGAGCGTCAACCGTTTCACCATACTGCTTCTTCATATCATAATAAGTATGAGAATTATAATTATCTCCTAGTAATTCTCTTGCTGTGGCTTTA
>Ga0326514_10002972_pt1 | contig 10755 bp, 6 predicted proteins | sample 3_2548_0518_D_FD_203653 | JGI IMG/M metagenome (GOLD analysis project Ga0326514, IMG submission 203653) | Bovine rumen microbial communities from UC Davis, California, United States - 3_2548_0518 | ecosystem: Host-associated > Mammals > Digestive system > Stomach > Rumen | place: USA: California... | reverse complement strand
GCTGCCAGCGTACGTAAGCTCAAGGTTAAGGCTCCCTATACAGCAATACCCGAGAAGCTGAACATCGACGTGACAAACCTGGGTCTGGGCAAGACCATCAAGGTTGGCGAGCTGAACTTCGAAGGTCTGGAACTGGTTACCAGCCCCAGCGTTGTAGTATGTCAGGTTAAGATGACACGTAGCGCCATGAGTGCTGCTGCCAAGGCTCAGGAATAAGCCATTCCCATAGTAATATAAAGGCGGCACTCTGTATGCCGCCTTTTATTTTTCAGAACAATGAAACTAATCAAGCATCTTCTCAGACTGTTCTCCTCCTCTGCGAAGCAGAAAAAGGCAGGTAAAGAAGAGCCCCCCGTTATGAAATACCTGATTGTAGGACTGGGCAACATAGGCCCTGAATATGAAGGCACACGCCACAATATCGGTTTCCGCATTGTAGATGCACTGGCCCGGTCGGCCGGCGCTCAGTGGGAGGACAAGCGCTACGGCTTCATAGCCCGTATGCGTGTCAAGAATGCTCAGCTCATTCTGCTTAAGCCCAGTACATATATGAACCTCTCCGGCAATGCTGTACGCTATTGGATGCAGCAGGAGAAGATTGAGTTGCAGAACCTGCTGGTTGTCGTTGATGACCTAAGCCTGCCCGTAGGAACAATACGAATGAAACAAAACGGAAGTGCAGGCGGGCACAATGGACTCAAGCACATAGCCCAGATGCTGGGGACCGAAGGCTACAACCGCCTGAAGTTCGGCATAGGAAACGATTTCCCCAAGGGCGCTCAAGTTGATTTCGTTTTAAGCAAGTTCAGTCCCGAAGACGAAAGCATCATAGAGAGAAAAACACCTATTTGTGAAGATGCCGTCAAAGCCTTCGCCCTCAGCGGCATACAGTTTGCCATGTGTAACTACAATAACAAATGAATACCGAAGCACGTATAGACAAATGGCTATGGGCAGCCCGTATCTTCAAGACACGCACCATCGCTGCCGCAGCTTGCAAGAAAGGACAGGTCAGCATGAAAGGCAGTCCCATCAAGGCAAGCCGCATGATTAAGGTTGGAGATGTCATTGAGGTACGAAAGCCGCCCGTCACCTACTCCTTCCGCGTACTCCAGGCCATAGAGAAGCGTGTGGGCGCTAAACTCATCCCCGAGATTCTGGAGAACATCACAGCTCCCGAGCAGTATGAGATTCTGGAGATGAGCAAGATCAGCGGCTTTGTGAACCGCGCTAAGGGAACAGGACGTCCCACCAAGAAGGACCGCCGCTCGCTGGATGAGTTCCAGAACGAAGTGCCTGAGTTCTATGCCGACTTCGATTTTGATCTTGACGAATAAAAAAACATTACTACCATGAAACATATCTTTATTCTGGCTTTGGCAGCCATTACGACTATCTGCCGGGCTACAGACTACACCATCCAGACCGACCAACCCCGTCAGACAATCCGCCATTTCGGAGCTTCTGACGCATGGTCCATGCAGTTCATAGGGCTTTGGGAGAATGAGGCTGAACAGGCGAAGATAGCCGACTGGCTCTTCTCTACCGAGAATGATCTGAACGGTCAGCCCAAGGGAATCGGCCTGTCCGTATGGCGCTTCAACTTAGGGGCCGGCAGTGCCGAACAGGGCGAAGCCGCCCAGATTAAACCCGGCACACGTACCGAATGTTTCCTGACCAAGGACGGCACATACGATTGGACAAGACAACCTGGACAGCGTAAGTTCCTCCGGCTGGCCAAACAGCGCGGTGTTCCTTATTTCCTTGCTTTTCTGAATTCTGCTCCCGTCTATTTTACGCAGAACGGCATTGCCACCAATACCGGACGTGGCGGAACCATCAACCTCAAGGACGGTTGCTATGACGACTTTGCCCGCTTTATGGCAACCTCCCTCAAGGGACTGGAGGAACACGAAGGCATCCACTTTGATTACCTCTGCCCTGTAAACGAGCCTGACGGCAGTTGGAACTGGCAGGGGCCTAAGCAGGAAGGCTCGCCAGCCACCCATAGAGAGATAGCACGACTGGCACGTGAGACAAGCAAGGCACTCACGGAACAAGGACTCAGCACACAGATACTCATGGACGAGTCCAGCGACCTGCGTTGTCTTCTTGGCACTCACAATACCGACTGGCAACGCGGTAATGCCATAAGTTCCTTCTTCTCGGCAGACAGCACGCTGACCTATGTCGGCAACCTGCCCAATGTCCCCCATCTGGTGGCTGCACACAGCTATTGGACCAACACACCGGTTCCTTATATGAGGAAGATACGTGAACAGCTCAGGGATACCTGCAAAAAGTATGGGATAAAATTCTGGCAGACGGAAATATGCGTGATGAGTAACGACAAAGAGATTGGCGGCGGACAGGGATATGACTTCAGCATGAAAACCGCCCTTTATGTAGCCCGTATCATTCATCACGACCTTACATATGCCGATGCGGAAAGCTGGTCATGGTGGCGAGCCTGTGGCGGCGACTACAAGGACGGGCTGATCCGTATCTATGAAGAAGAACAGCGGGCACGCGACTCCAAACTGCTTTGGGCATTGGGAAATTACAGTCGGTTTATCCGTCCCGGCGCCGTCAGGTACGACATCACTTCTACACGGGAAGAAGATCCGTACGGACTGATGGTATCTGCCTATAAGAACCTGAACGGCAAATGGGTCTGTGTTGCCATCAATTATGCTGATGATCCACAAGATTTCCAACTTTCGTTCTCTGATAAGAAGAAAAGAAAGTGGCAGATTTACCGTACCAGCGATGCAGAAGGTGAAAACCTGAAACCCATAGGCTATTGCAAAGGTAAAACACGACTTTCTGCCCGAAGCATTTCTACTTTTGTGGAAAAATAAATACCTTTACCCCTGCGAAAAGACTTAAACTAATAATAATATGAAAAAACTTCTGACCGTTATCGCGCTGTTCGCATTGGTTTCCGCAACAGCCTTGGCCGGTTCCGGCCCCGGATCATTCACCATTGGCGACAAAACGTTCCTCCTGAACGGTCAGCCCTTTATAGTAAAAGCTGCCGAGGTGCATTATCCACGTATTCCCCGCCCCTATTGGGAGCATCGCATTCAGATGTGTAAAGCCTTAGGCATGAATGCCGTGTGCATCTATATCTTCTGGAATATCCATGAGCAGCAGGAAGGACAGTTTAATTTCACTGACAATAACGATGTGGCTGAGTTTTGCCGTATTGCGCAAAAGAACGGCATGTACGTGATTGTACGTCCAGGCCCATACGTTTGCGCAGAATGGGAAATGGGTGGTCTACCTTGGTGGCTATTAAAGAAGAAGGACATCAGGCTTCGTGAGCGCGATCCCTACTTTATGGAACGCGTAAAGATATTCGAGGAGAAGGTGGGCGAACAATTGAAACCGCTGACCATCCAGAACGGAGGCCCCATTATCATGATGCAGGTGGAGAACGAGTATGGAAGCTATGGCGAGGACAAACCCTATGTCAGCGAGATTCGTGATTGCCTGCGTGGAATCTATGGCAAAGAGTTGGAGTTGTTCCAGTGCGACTGGTCGAGCAACTTCGAGAAGAATGGCCTCGATGACCTTACTTGGACCATGAACTTCGGCACAGGAGCCAATATTGACAATCAGTTCCGTCGCTTGGGTGAACTGCGTCCCAACGCTCCCAAGATGTGTTCAGAGTTCTGGAGCGGTTGGTTCGACAAGTGGGGAGCTCGCCATGAGACTCGTCCTGCCAAGGATATGGTGGAGGGTATGGAAGAGATGCTGCGAAAGGGCATCAGCTTCTCACTCTACATGACGCACGGAGGCACCTCCTTTGGCCATTGGGCAGGTGCCAACTCTCCCGGTTTTGCACCCGATGTTACCTCTTATGACTACGATGCCCCCATCAACGAGTGGGGCCTTCCTACGCCAAAGTTCTGGGAACTCCGCAAGATGATGGAGAAGTATAATGATGGTAAGAAGATGCCCGCTGTTCCCAAGGCTCCGATGCCCATTATCACTGTTCCCAAATTCGAACTGACGGAGTTTGCCACCCTTTTTACAGGAACATTAGGTGGTGACAGTTCGTATAAACCAATAAGTACCTTGAAGACTTTTGAAGAGATGAACATGGGATGGGGTACAATGATGTACTCTACACGATTGCCGGAGATAACTTCGCCCAGCGTCCTGACAGGAGAGTTTCATGACTTTGCACAGGTGTTCATTGGTGGAAAATACATCGGAAAGATTGACCGTGTGAAGAACGAGAAGTCACTCACCATCCCTGCTGTCAAGAAGGGTGAAGACCTGCTGATTATTGTCGAAGGCATGGGCCGTATCAACTTCGGACGTGCTATTAAGGATTACAAGGGTATCATCGGCAACGTCACGCTGACCACAGAGACCGACGATGCCGAAATTGTACTGACGCCGAAGCAATGGTCGAATGATGCTATTCCCGATGATTACGAGACCGCTGTCAAGGCACTTGATATGGTAAAAGGCGTCAACGACTGGGTAGCTGCGGGCAAGGTGAAAGGAAGTGTTCCTGGACTCGCCCTTACACAGGGCTATGAAGAATCAGCAAAGCTTGCTGATTTCATGAAGCCCGGATATCATCGCGGCTACTTCGACTTGAAGAAGGTAGGTGATACCTTCCTGAACTTCGAGACTTGGGGAAAGGGACAGGTATGGGTGAATGGTCACGCTATGGGACGTTTCTGGAGCATTGGCCCACAGCAGACACTCTATGTGCCAGGCTGCTGGCTGAAGAAAGGAAAGAACGAAGTTATTATCCTTGACATCGTAGGTCCAAGCGAGAAGGTTGTCTGGGGACAAGCAGAACCCGAACTGAATAAGTTGCAGTTGGAAAAGAGCAACAAGCATAATAACATCGGCGACAAACCCGACCTGAATAGCCAACAGCCAATAGTTAATGGCCAGTTCAAGGCTGGCAACGGTTGGCAGACTATCCAGTTTGGCAAGACAGCCAAGGGCCGTTACCTAGCCATAGAATGCCTAAGCACGCAGAAGGATGGTAACTGCGTGGCCATTGCTGAGCTTTATGTGCAGAGCACCGATGGCAAGCGTCTGAGCCGTGAGCCTTGGACTGTGAAGTACGCCAGCTCGGAAGAGGAGAATGGCAACCATTTAGGAGATAAGGTCTTCGACCTGCAAGAGAGCACCTATTGGCAGACAGTCAAGGGATCAGACTTCCCGCATCTTCTGGTCATTGACCTCGGCTCCGAGCAGCTTGTTCGTGGCATTGAATACCTTCCTCGTGCTGAGCAGGGTGCCCCAGGTTCAGTAAAGAACTTCAAAGTATACCTTTATTGATAATTGATTATTTATCCCATTTCTTATGTTACGTAAATTAATAGCATTGGCAATATTTACGCAGCTCACTACAGAGATAAATGCGCAATGTATGGTAAACACATTTGACGATGTAAAACCGATGCGTAAAATTTCAGCTAGTGATTTTAGAGAGCAAGAGGGTCAGGACTTCCCAATAGACACTATACAATATGTAGGACCTGAAGCCATCAACTTTGTGTTGCTTGGTGACGGATACACAGCTACAGAACAGAAGAAGTTTGTGACAGCTGCCAAGAACCTGTACAATGCCCTGTTCAAGAAAGTCCCTATGAACAAATACAGGAAGTGGTTCAATCTATATGTCATAGAGGTAATATCCAACGAATCGGGCATCTCTCATCCAGGTGTGTTGAAAGATGGTGTGTATGTTTGTCCCGAGGGATCCTCACTACCCATTAAGACTGTTGACACATACTTTGGCATACATTTCGATTCGTATAACATACATCGACTGACTTGTCCCGACAACACCAATAAGATATACAATCTGCTGGTGGCCCTTATGCCCGACTGCGAGATTTTGGGTATTCTGTGCAACACTTCGGAATACGGAGGGGCTGGTGGTTCATTCCTGACCTGCACCACACACAGCAATGCCCCAGAGATTTTCATACATGAATTCGGTCATACTTTTGCATCTTTGGCCGACGAATACTACGCCGGCGACAACTATCTGGGTGAATATGTAAACCAGACAACCAACAACAATTCTAAGACAATTAAGTGGAAACATTGGTGGGGACTGAGCAATGTGGGTGCATTCCCTATAGGTGGTTCAACCAAGGGTAACGGCTATTATAAGCCAGTAAACGGAACTTGCGAAATGCAGTATCTGAACAAAGAGTTCTGTCCCGTTTGTCGCGAAGCCATAATTGAGTCGCTGCACAATCGTGTTAAGGTCATTGCAGAATGTGAGCCAGTTTCCACCACCACTGTTACGATGGAAGAAGAGGAAATGACATTCGCCATTACCCGTTATTACAAAGGAACAGGGAACACGGTGAATTTCCAATGGAGCCTCGATGGAAAGGTGCTGGAGAATGAGACTACTGACCAACTGGTAATAAAATGTGATTCCCTTGATGCGTCAAGAACAATACATACTGTAAGGCTGAAGGCGCACGAGATAAACACGTTTGTTAAAGACCCTAAGCATGAAAGCAATCATACGACTACTATAACATGGAGACTAAAGTTGGGAGAAACTGTGGGCATAGAAGCCTATGCGCATGAAGATTTCAGTATAGAATCCAGAAGTGGGGGGCTGTTCTTTAAATCAGAAAAGCCACGTGCTGTAACCATATATAATCTGCATGGTCACAGAGTGGCTCATCTGAATATTTGTGGTGAAGAACTGATTAACCTGCCCAAAGGCCTCTATATTATAGATGGCAAAAAGATGCTGGTAGACTAATTCAACACATTTCAGTTACTTAAATACAACCTTTTTTCCATTCTGGATATAAATGGTTCCTGGATGGAGGTTACAAACCTGAATTCCCTGCAGATTGTAGATGGGACCGTCCTTCTGGATGGTTTGAGTATTAGCCGTAGGAACTTCAATGGACGTGGTGATAATCTCGCAGTCTTCTAAGTCGCCTACGATAGTGCCATATTGTGCCCAATCTGAGTTCTGGTAAGCCGACAATGCTCGAGAGTAGACATGAATTACAGGGTTGCTGGAGAAAAGGTATGCCGATATGGTAGGAGGTGTAAGAGCCTTTACGTAGGCATGCTTAACACCTGTACCGTAGAATACTCCTTGGCCCATAGTTTTAACCTTTGAGCCGATGATAGCAGTACTGAGATTTTCGCTACCGGCAAAGACATTTGCCTCAATGGTTGTAACAGCATCAGGTATCTCTATCATCTTAAGACCTGAATGTCTGAATGCTTGTGTTTCAATCTTGGTCAGTCCGTTGGGCAAACGTATGGAGATAAGTTTCTTGAAACCGTCAAAGGCTTGGCTTCCCATGGTGTTAAGAGAGGTTCTGTAACTTTCGTAATATGCCGAACCGCCTGAAACTATTTGAGCATCCTTTAAGTCGATAGATGCAAGGTTGCACTCTGTGACAAGTTTGCGCAAATACTTAATATCGGTGCCATTGATTCTGCCGTTGATGATAGCTTTGATAGCTTTATCAGAAAGATTCTTTGACAATGATGAAGCCGTAGTCTCTACACGCTCTGTACCTTCGCCAGTCTTTGTGATTTCCCTTAGCACTCCGCCTTCATCATAAGAATAAATGGCAAAGTCATTGTCCACACTGGTAGGGATACAGAAGTTTCTGGCATTGGCAGCATACTTCAGTTTACCTTCTGCGTCCAGCATCAGGAAGCCTAAACCACCTGTACCTTCAAGGGCATACAGAGAATCAGACTGCAGATAGGTGTACTCTGATGGTTTGCTGGCTCCTGGCAGAAAATCAGAATATTGTCCCACGTTGCCACATTGTCCAACTAAGTCGGAATCGCGACGCTTCTTTCCAGCAGTAGTCAGGAAATCGGTAGTCAGTACATAATCGGCACGATCTTCTATAAAGATTATCTCACGATTCTTGGTGGGATATTTGGCAATCTCAGCCAGCGTTTTGTTGATATCAGACTGGTAAACTGTCATTTTATGTTCACCATAATCATTGACGATATAGTTGTTAAGTGGTTCAAAGAACCCCCAAATGGTGAAGAAATCAGTAAGGTCCTCTTGCGCAATCTCACATACCTTGCGCACAAACTTCAGGCATCCTGTATTAGAACTGTACAGTGTCAGTGGGTCTTCGCGCAGTTTCTTAAAGAGGGTGGGGTAGAATGATGTGTTCTTTTGTGCCAGATGATAGTATAGGTAGAGCTGCCAGTACATACGCATTTGGCTGTTCAGTGAACGGGTGAAGAACGGCTCATGTCTTGCATATTCATCCATGATGGTAGCAAGCGAGTTTCCGCTCGTGGTGACTAAGCCGTCGTGAAAGCGAATGTAATTTGAGAAAAGGTTGTTGCTGACCTCAGTTCCTCCCTCCACGGTTATTGCCCCCTGATTGTTGTGTCCGCATTCATGAGCTGCGCACCATTCGTCAAAGTCAGCTGTTTTGCTAACGTCGAACGAGCTTTGTACACAACCAGCAGTGTTATACATTGTCCTGTAAGATGCTGAGTTAGCATAACCTCCGTCAGTAGCCTCGCCTTCTATGGCAAAGTTGGGATTGTTGTAGTAGATGGGATAGATAGCCTCGCCTCCTGTCAGGTAGAAGGGCGCTCCCGCTCGCTTGCCTGTGGCTACACTCTCGCAGATACCCATCAGTTCTCTTTCCCATACCGCCAAACTGTCGAACCAGCAGATACTTTTTTCCACACTCTTCGGCCAGACAGATTTATAGGTGCTTGTCTTAAAGTTGAATAAAGAGTGTCCGCCTTTTATCGTAAAGCGTTCATGCTTAGCAGCCTTTAGAATTGCCATGTAATCATCGTCACTCTTTCGGGCTACATCGTAATAGCCGTTTACCAGTCCGCCTTCAATGTGAATCTTTATATCGGGCCATTCGCTAAGCGTCTTTGTCTTCTTCTGGGTGTCAGCTGTATATATGATGTAAAAGAGGGCATTCTCTTTTCCTTCCACCACATTTAGACCCTTCTTCAGCATCTTTCCCTGCGTGGCACTCGTCACCAAATCGTTTCCGGCACAACCGGCAATATATAGTGTAGCATCTGTGGGTATATCACTATCCACAAACACATACAGCGGTTCATCAGCCTTGGTATAGATACCCGTTGGGTTACCCATATAAGAGCCGCCTGTACTGCGCATCTTATTATTCCAGTAATAAGCATCACTATAGGCATTATAGCTATGAATGCGGAAGTCTTGTTCATAGGCTGCCCAGCCCGCATTTTTCAGTTTAAGGGCAATGGTAATCATATAACTGGGCATGCCTTCTTCTGTCATAGATGCTGTCAGGTCTTCATCAGTCATAGCCTGATATTCAGCCTTTAACTGGGTGCAGGCAATGTCCTCAAACCAAATACTGGCTTTCTCGTTTACAATGTCGCTAGAGTCATTATTCTCATCTGGGTAATAACGGTCCAGTGTGCCAGAAATGGTTCCGTATTGTTTCCAGCTGGACGCCTTGTATTCGTCCAGCACACTCTTATAAACTCGTATGGTGGGGCTGGCTGTAAAGATATAGGCATCCAAGGTTGGTGGAGTCTTAGGTTTGACGTAGGCATTGGAAATATTTGAAGAGTTATAGAATACTGCCTGCTCTAAGAAAGAAACTTTGCAACCGATAACTACTTTGGTTAGTGAGTTGCAGTCAGCAAAGGATGCATGCCCGAGCCGAGTCACGCTGTTGGGTATGTCCACCTCTTTGAGACCCGAATGCGAGAAAGCATATTTGCCAATTGATGTTATATTAGCAGGCAAAACACATGCAGTTAGCTTAGAGCAGTTGGCAAACATATAGTCGCCCAGCACGTTGTTAGTTGTTGTGTAGCTTTCATAATATGCTTCACCACCCTTCACAATCTTTATTTCCTGCAGGTTGAGCCTTGTTACCTTTCCTGCCGTCAGCAGTTCACGGATGTATTTCACATCGGTGCCATTGATAGAGCCAGTCAACTTCAGTTCTCTATCAAACGTCATGTCCTGCATCAGGGTATAAAGCGTTCCCGCCTTACTGACGTTAATCTCTGTTACAGACCATGCGTTTAATGTGCATATAAAGGCAATGCCCGAAAGCAATGCCTTTATAATTTTCTTAGAGGTTTTCATGATAGTATTATTATTTTACTTCATAAACTTCTTGCCGTTCTGAATATAGATGGTTCCTGGCTGCAGATTGGTCACCTGTATACCTTGTAGGTTGTAAATAGGAGTCTCGTCTACTATCTTTCCTTGGGAGAGTTCTTCCTCGATGGTCTCAATACCATCCAACACATCCTCCAAGTCGCCCACAATGGTACCGAAATCAGCCCAAGGAGAAGCCAGATAGGCATCAAGCGCACTTGCATAAACATGGATGGTGGGGTTGCTGGAGAAGAGATAGCTGGCTATAGAAGGAGGCGTCAGCGCCTTCACATAGGCATCCTTCACAGCAGAGCCGTAGAACACACCCTGATTCATCGTCTTCACACCCTCCCCTATCAGTACAGTTGTCAGTTTGTCACAGTAGGCAAAGGCATCACCGCCAACGGCCGACACATTGTCGGGAATCTCAACGAACTTAAGCCCCGAACGGGAAAACGCGTTGGAGCCGATGGACTGAAGCGTCTGCGGCAGGCTGATTTCTATCAGCTTGCTAAGGTTCTGGAAGGTATTGTCAGCTATGGTATTGGTACGGGCCTGGTTCAGGTTGACGGACAGTAGATTCTCCTTTGTAATAAGCGTCTTAATATAACTGATAT
>Ga0326514_10002971_pt1 | contig 10756 bp, 6 predicted proteins | sample 3_2548_0518_D_FD_203653 | JGI IMG/M metagenome (GOLD analysis project Ga0326514, IMG submission 203653) | Bovine rumen microbial communities from UC Davis, California, United States - 3_2548_0518 | ecosystem: Host-associated > Mammals > Digestive system > Stomach > Rumen | place: USA: California... | reverse complement strand
CCGCAGTATTCTGTTTTTCCGAGCATATGTTAGTCAGTGTATGCATACGATTGAATATTCCTTAAATCTTTCCGCTGTCGAGCAGCAGCTTTGTCTTGAGCACGGTGATCTGGGTTTTTGCGTCGGGGATCTGATTATTCAGAACCATCTCGAGCGCCTTGTCCAGCGGTATCTTTTCGACGTTGAGAAATTCGTCCTCGTCGGGTCTGCTCTCGCCCACGCTCGACACGCGGCAGGCGTAGAGGTGAATGATCTCGTCGGTGTATCCCGGCGACGGATAGACCTGACCGAGAGATATGTATGAGTAACCCTCGGCGCCTGTTTCCTCGAGCAGCTCGCGCTTGCCGTTTTCGAGCGGAGTCATGCCCTTCTCGAGCTTACCCGCCGGCAGCTCAAGCACCTCCTCCTTGTAGGGGTAGCGGAACTGGCGCACAAAGAACAGGTTGTTTTCATCATCGAGCGCGGCGATACATACTCCGCCCGGGTGACGGACGATTTCGCGCATGGCTCGGCCTCCGTCCGGGAGAATCACCTCGTCGTGGAACATGTGAAGGATCTTGCCGCTGAACAGCTCCTTGCTGGTTGCAGTGGTTTCAGTGGTTTTCATATTTTTTACCTCATGGGGTTGATAGATTGAATTATCCGTATTATTGCGAACAGGTATGGCGGCTCCTCGAAATCTCGGCAAAGCGCCGTCTGAAAATTTACTCGATCGGAAAAAGTGTCTGCGGCCGCGATATACTTGCAATCGACATCGGACACTCCGTTTGCCGCGGTCTTGTTGTCGGCGGCGTGCATGGAACAGAATATCTCACTGTCCTTGCCGCTCTGAAATTCGCTGACGAATACGCCGCAAATCCCGACGGACTGCGCCTGACAGTAGTGCCGTGTCTTAATCCCGACGGTACCGAGATCGCCCTGACAGAGAAAGTATATTGGCAGGCAAACGCAAGCGGAGTCGACATCAACCATAACTTCGACGCGGACTGGCAAAACGTCAAAAGGCGCGAACTTGAGCTCGGGATAAGCTCTCCCTCATCCTCGCGGTACGGCGGCGAAAAACCCGAAAGCGAACCCGAAACAAGGGCGATAGTCAGGCTTTGCGAACGCGTCCGATATGAACGTGTGCTCGCACTGCACAGTCAGGGCCGTGAAATATATTGGGACTTCGGCAAAAACACGCCGAAGTGCTGTCTTGTTCTCGCAGAGAAGATGGCAAAGGTCAGCGGGTACAAGGTCGCAAACCCCGAGCCGATCGCGACGGGCGGCGGCTTCAAGGATTGGTTTATCGAGCGTTTTCACCGCTGGGGCTTCACCGTTGAAATGGGTATCGGCAAAAACCCTCTGCCGCTGAGCGATTTTGAATCGGAATATCTGCGGGTGCGCAGGCTGCTGAATGTCTTTGCCAAAAGCCGCATTTAAAAATCTCGGAGCGACATAAAGCCGCTCCGTTTTTTCAGCCAAAAGTGTTATTCGCCCTCGGTTTCCTCGTCTGTCTCAGGTGCATCGTCGTCAAAGAATGAAATCGAGCTGACGATGTCGTCGATCGCCTCGTCAGAGATCACGTTCGGCTCGTCGAGGTACTTGGAACGGCGCTCGATGCTGTCGATCGCCATCTGCATGCGCTCCTGGGGAGTGCTGGGCTTGCGCGGCTCGGTGTAGATTTCGTCGTCCTCGGGATTCTGGATATTCACATACTCCTCGTCCGCGGTTTCGGGCTCGGGCTGTGAAGCAGGCTCCTCCTCGGGGATATTCTCGACAAGCGCGGGCTCGCTTCCGTCGTCTGCTTCCGCGGACGGCTTGCTCTTGTCAATGCCGAAGTTGGGCGCGTCGTAGTTCTCGTCGATAGCCTCTGCGGCAGCCATGATCACCTCGCCCGGCATATCGATCTGCTTATCGCGTCTTGCCTCGGCAACGGCCTTGAGCTCGTCGAGGTGGTTGACGGGCTTCTCTACCTTATCTGAATTCTCGTCAAAATAAATATCGTACCAAACAAGGAACACGTATACCGTCCATACGCGGCGGCTGTTGTCCTCCTTGCCGCTGAAATGCTCGTCGAGCCAGTGGATAAGCGCTTCGGTGTTAAAGAACTTCTGCGCGGTCTTGCCCTGGAACTTGCGCTTCACGACGTTGTAGTACTTCTCGTCGCGCAGCCATACGCGCGTCGGTACAGGGAAGCCGAGCTTCTCCTTCTCGGCGGTCGCCTCGGGAAGATGGCGCACAGCAGCTTTTCTCATCGCGTACTTAGTATTCTGCTTGTTGACGCGAAGCTCTGTGGGCAGAGATGACGCGACCTTGAACACTTCCTTGTCGAGGAAGGGTACGCGCAGCTCGAGCGAGTTCGCCATACTCATGCGGTCAGCCTTGAGCAGAATATCGCCGACCATCCACATATTCATGTCGAGGTACTGCATCTTTGTAACGTCGTCCTGCTTGCGGCAGCGGTAGTAATACTTCTTCGCGTGGGTCTGCGGAGCTGTCGCGATCGACGGGTCCTTGAGGATCTCCTTCTTCTCGCGCAGGTCGTACATGAACGCGTTGCCGATGTATCTGTCCTCGAGCGGGTCGCAGGCTCGGATAAGGTAGTCGCGTCCCTTGATGTCTGGCAGCTTGCGGCAGATCGCGCGGATTGCCCTGCGCAGGAAGTGCGGAACGATCTTCTGGTACATTCTGAAAACGCGCGGATCGTTGTAGCAGGTGTAGCCGCCGAAGAGCTCGTCGGCACCCTCGCCCGAGAGGACGACCTTTACGTATTCGCTCGCGAGTCTGGATACGAAATACAGCGCGATGCACGACGGGTCGGCAAGCGGCTGATCCATGTGGTACTGAACCGTGGGAACAGCGTCCCAGAATTCCTCGCTCGAAATCAGGTGAGTGTGATGCTCAACGCCGATCTTGCGGCTGAGCTCCTGAGCCCAGCTTATCTCATTATATTTCTCGCCGAAGTCAAAGCCTACGGTGAAGGTCTTCTGGTCGGCGAAGTAGGTCGATACATAGCTTGAGTCAACGCCTGAGGAAAGGAAACAGCCAACCTCAACGTCGGCGATCTTGTGGGCGTTAACGGAGTTTTCGAACACCTTGTCGATCATGTCGACAGCCTGATCCTCGGTGATGCTGTCGTCGGGTCTGAACCGCGGCTCAAAGTAGCGTGTGGTTTCAACCTCGCCGTCCTGATACCAGAGGTAATGACCCGGCAGCAGGCAGAAGATATCCTCAAAAAAGGTCTGAGGCGGCACTGCGTACTGGAAAGAAAGGTAGGTATCGAGAGCGCGCTTGTTGAAGCGCTTTTCGTACTTTGGGTACTCGAGAATGCTCTTGATCTCGCTGCCGTAGACAAACTCACCCTCAACCTGAGCGTAGTGCATGGGCTTGATTCCGAAGAAGTCGCGAGCAAGAAACAGCGACTTATTGACGGTGTTGTAAATGGCAAAGCCAAACATTCCGCGTAGCTTTAAGAGCAGATCCTCTTTCCACTCCTCGAAGCCGTGAACCAGAACCTCGCTGTCGGTTTCGGTGTAGAACTTGTGGCCCTTCTTGATAAGGGTCGCGCGAAGCTCCTTGTAGTTGTAGATTTCGCCGTTGAAGGTGAGAACAAGGGTCTTGTCCTCGTTGTAAATCGGCTGATGACCGGAGTCAAGGTCGATAATCGACAGTCTGCGGAAGCCCATGTTGACCGAGCCGTCGATATAGAAGCCCTCGGAATCGGGTCCGCGGTGAGTGATCACCGCAGTCATCTTTTTCAGCACGTCCTCGCGGTTTTCAAGCTTGCCTGTGAAGCCGCAAATTCCACACATATTTAAAACCCCTTTCAGGTAACTTATATTCTTTTTTATTTTACCACATTATCATCACAAATTCAACAGTCAGAATCATTTTTTTGTAGCGTTAATTTCACTTCGTCTAAAAGGGAAAATTCGGCAAATTCTGTTGCATTTCTCACGGTTTCATAGTACAATAATACCATAATCCCTGACGAGGAGCTGAGTTTTTTATGGTAAAAAGATACACTACGGGCGAACCGATCAACACCGAAGCGGTCGTTAAAGCCGTTGCCGCAAGCGATTTTTCGGACTTTCCCTTTGAGCACAAAACAGAGAACGGACAGTTCGTTTTCTCCTTCAAAATGGCTGACGACGACATAATCTACGGTCTCGGAGAGGCTCCGCGCGGCATCAACAAGCGCGGATGGATTTATCAGAGCTACTGCAGCGACGATCCCTTCCACACCGAGACAAAGCAGTCGCTCTACGCCGCCCATAACTTCCTGATTTTCCGCAGGTACGGCATTTTCATCGACTTCCCCGCCAGGATCCGCTGGGATATCGGCTACACAAAAGCCGACGCCGCCGAGATCACGATTGACGGCACGGACTTTGACATCTATATCATCGAGCAGGACAAGCCCGTTGAGATAGTCCGCGAGTTCCGCGAAATCATCGGTCAGAGCTACATTCCGCCCTTCTGGGCATTCGGCTATCAGCAGTGCCGCTGGAGCTATCACAACGCCGAAGCTGTCGAGAATGTGATCAAAAACTACGACCGGGCAAATATTCCGCTTGACTGCGTTTACCTCGACATCGACTACATGGAGCGCTACAAGGACTTTACAATCAACAAAGAAGCCTTCCCGAATTTTGAGGACTTCGTCGCAGACAAAAAGGCGCGCAATATCCACCTTATCCCGATCATCGACGCGGGCGTAAAGAAAGAGGACGGATATGACGTCTACGAAGAGGGCAAGGCTAACGGCTACTTCTGCAAAACCGCCGACGGCAGCGACTTCAAGGGCGGCGTGTGGCCGGGCATCGTCGGCTTCCCCGATTTTCTCAGGAAGGACGTGCGCGAGTGGTTCGGCTCAAAGTACAAGACCCTCACCGACATGGGCATTGACGGCTTCTGGAACGATATGAACGAGCCGGCGATCTTCTACTCCGAGCAGGGTCTGCAAAAAGCTCTCAACGAGGCGGCGGCTCTCAAGGGCGAGAACCTCGACCTCGGTAAATTCTTCCACCTCAAGGACGTTTTCATGGGGCTGTCGAACTCTCAGGACGACTACTCGAGCATCTACCACGAGGTTGACGGCAAGCGAGTCAATCACCAGAAGGTGCACAACATCTACGGCGCGAGCATGACAAAAGCGGCAGGCGAACACTTCGAAAAGACCTTCGGCAAGGAGAAAATCCTGATGTTCTCGCGCGCGTCTTACATCGGCGCACACCGCACGAGCGGTATCTGGTTTGGCGACAACCACTCCTGGTGGTCGCACATTCTGCTCTGTCTTAAGATGCTGCCCTCGGCGAATATGTGCGGCTTCCTCTACTGCGGCGCCGATTTGGGCGGCTTCAACGAGAACGCTACCCGCGACTTGGTTCTCCGCTTTCTCGCTCTCGGCGCGTTCACGCCGCTCATGCGAAACCACTCCGCGCTCGGAACGAGAGATCAGGAGTGCTACCGCTTTGAAAATGCCGAGGACTTCCGCGACATCATTCAGGCGAGATACCGCCTTATCCCCTACCTATACCGCACCTTCCGAAAGGCGAGCGAGGAAAACGGCATGATATTCCGTCCGCTCTCGTTCGACTACCCCGACGACAAGATCGCCCGCGAGTGCGAAACCCAGCTTATGCTCGGCGAGGAGTGCATGATCGCTCCCGTATACGAGCAAAACGTCAGCGGCAGGTACGTATATCTGCCAGAGGACATGACGTTCGTAAAGCTCAGCGGCGAAAAGGTCACCAAGCAGGAGTTCAAAAAGGGCGTGCATTACGTCGATATCGCACTCAACGAGGTGCCTCTGTTCATCAAAAAGGGCAAAAGCATCGAGCTGTGCAAGCCCGCGATGCGCACCGCGCTGCTCGACACCGAAAACCTCGAATACATCTGACAGACATAGCAAAAGCGCCTCCGTCAATCGGAAGCGCTTTTTTTCTCTCTGCCGAACAGCAGCTTTAGAATAATCGGGGTCGCGATGCTAGACACGATGATCAGCAGGATCACCGATGTGAAATACACAGAGCTTATCATGCCCTCGCTCAGTCCTCTCTGCGCGACAATCAAGGCGACCTCGCCGCGCGTCATCATGCCGACGCCTATCTTGAGCGTGTCCTTGCCCTTGAAGCCGCAGAGCCTTGACATAGCGCCGCAGCCGATGATCTTCGTCGACAGCGCGACGAGCACAAATGCAGCGGAGAACAGCACGATGTCCCATGTTATGCCGCTGACGTCCGTTTTAAGACCGATACTCGCGAAGAAAATCGGGCCGAAAATCATGTATGAGTTGATGTCGAGCTTTTCCTCGATATAGTCCGAATCGCGCAGGCTGCACAGGATAATACCCGCGACGTATGCGCCCGTGATGTCAGCGATACCGAAAACGTGCTCGGCGACGTATGAAAATCCGAAACAGAGAACCAGTGCGAGAATCGGAATGCGGTGGGTACGCGGATAGCGCTTGTCGACAAACTGAAACGCCTTGTAGATAACAAAGCCCACGACAATCGCAACAGCGAAGAACGCGATCGTGTTGAAGCCGACGCGCCACGGATTTGAGTCCGGGTTTTTGAAGCCGATCACGAAGGTCAGAACGAGAATGCCGATCACGTCGTCGATTATCGCCGCGCTGAGTATCGTTGTGCCGAGCTCGGTTTTGAGCTTGCCGAGCTCCTTTAGGGTTTCGACGGTGATGCTCACGCTCGTAGCGGTCATGATCACGCCGATAAACACCGCGGTCAGGAACTTCTCGCTTCCCCACGGCGAGAAGCCGTAGAAGCACTGATAGAGCAGCGTTCCGCCGACAAGCGGCACAGCCACACCCGCGCAGGCTATCGCGAGCGCCTTAGGCCCCGTACGCAGCAGATCGCGGAGATTGGTGCCCAGACCCGCCGAGAACATAAGAATTACCACGCCTATCTGAGCGCAGACGTTGATGAAGTCGTTTTGCTGAACAAAGCCGAGCACGCTCGGGCCGATAAGCAGTCCCGCGACAATTTCGCCGACTACCTGAGGCGCCTTGAGCTTGCGCGCGACAAGTCCGAAAACCTTGGCGAAAAGCATGATTATCGCAAGGTCCTTGAAGATGGATAGCACGTCCACAAATATCGTCTCTTTTCCTCATTTTCTTATTCTATGTTACACCCTGAACAGAAAATTGTCAAAACGAAAATCCCCTGTCATTGACAGAGGATTTTATATATTTTTATACCTTCTTTGTTTTTTCTGATAACCGCGGCTCCGTTCCTTTGGAGCCTGCCTCCGCTGAGGAGATTTGAGAAAAGCACCTCGCCGCCGCAGTCAATGTCAACAGCTTTCTTTCCCGCGTTGACAATCACCTCTATGCTGCCGCCCTTTGTGTAGGATAGCAGGCGCGGATTGGCACTGTCGAGATGGTATTTGATATCATTCTCCCTCAGCTCGGGGTTTTCGCGGCGCATTTTGAGAAGCGCGCGGATTTTTCCGATAAACTCATCATGACCGCCGCGCTCGATTTCATCCCACGGCATCGGCGTGCGGTTGTACGGATCGCGCTTTCCCTTCATGGCGATTTCGGTACCGTAATAAAGACAAGGCGCGCCCGTCATAGTCGTCAGTACAACGAGCTTCTGGAGCAGTACGTCGAGGTTTCTACAGCTCTCGGCAGCGCGCGGTGTGTCGTGAGTGTCGAGGAAATTCAGCATCGCGCGGTTAACCTGCTCGGGATAGAGCGAGTGGCAGGCGTTCATTGCGTAAACAAAATCCTGCGCGGTGAGCTTTGTGTTCTTCCAATAGTCGTTGACGCAGCCCGAGAACGGATAGTTCATCACCGCGTCGTACTCGTCGCCATACAGCCAGTTGAGCGAATCGACCCAGATCTCGCCGAGAAGATAGATCTCAGGCTTGATCGCCCTGACCTTCTCGTGAACCTTGCGAATAAAGGAGTGCGAAATCTCGTCGCCGACGTCAAAGCGGATACCGTCGATGTCCCATTCCCTCGCCCAGTAGCAGCAGAGGTCTGAGAAATACTTAACGACCTCTGGGTTGTTGGTGTTGAGCTTGGGCATCGGCGCCCAGAACGAGAATGAATAGAACCTTCCGTCGGCGGTGGTGAACTCTTCCTTCATGAAGTCGTCTGAGTTGATGAAGAACCAGTCGAAGTACCTTGAAGCTCTGCCCTTTTCGCACACGTCGAGCAGAGGCGGAAACTTGTGGCCGCAGTGGTTGAACACAGCGTCGAGCATGATGCGGATTCCGCGGCTGTGCGCTTCTCTGACAAGCTCGCGCAGGTCGTCCTCTGTGCCGAAGTCGCTGTCGACCTTGGTGTAATCGAAGGTATTGTATTTGTGACTGGAGTTGGACTGAAAAATCGGGGTCATGTATATTCCGCTGATACCGATATCCTTGAGGTAGTCGAGCCTCTCGGTGATTCCCCTGAGAGTGCCGCCGTAGCAGTCGTACCACTGAGGGTTCGAAAGGTCGCCCCATACGCGGAATTTTTCATCATGCGGCGCGTCATGGTGGCGGCAAAAACGGTCGGGCATGATCTGGTACCACACCGTGTCGCCCACCCACTTCGGCGGCGCGATTATGTCGGACGGATTGAGCCACGCGTACTTGAAGAACTGCTTTGAGGTGTCATTTGCCTCGCTCTTTTCGCAGAGCTTGTTTTCGTACAGACAGTATGTCCTGCCGTCGGCTTCCAGCTCAAAGTAATACATCAGCCGCTTATACTCGGGACGGACTTTCAGGGTGTAAATCACCTGATATCTCAGCTCGCGCGAAAGGCTCATTCGTTCGCGTCTGCCGTACCATTCGCTCTTGCGGTTGAGCTCATGAATAAACGGATCCTCGTGGACCAGATATACCGCGTCAACGTCCCTGTCCGTGCGGATATTTATAACGATCTCGTTGCCGTCGGGAGAATAGCACATATCGGGTGTGCTGCGATGATAGACCGCCGCGAAGTTCATAGGCTCCTCCTTATTCCACTACGTCCAGATTATATATGAGATTCATGTCGACGTCACCGTAGATACCGCTGACGCTTCCGTTTTCGCTGTACTGCCAGACGTCGCACTCGATTGTGCACCGCTCAGACCAGTGCGCGTTCCAGACGGAGATCCCGTCGCGCAGGAGGCGTGAGTGGTCAAGCTTTGTCTGGTACACCGAAACGCTCGAGTAAATACCGGGACGGTAGCCCGCGCTCTCGATGACCGAGCAGAAATTCAGCGCCATCTGTGTGTATTCGGACTTCGTCATGCGCTCCATAACGGAGTCGATTTCGAGGTCGTAGTATAGCGGCATGTCGAGCTTTCTGCCGCCGAGACAGTACAAGCAAGCCTCAGCCTCCTTGAACGCCTCGTCCACGGATTCGGAGTAGCTGAACCAGTACGCGCCGACCTTCAGACCTGCCGCCTTAGCCTTTTCGTAGTTCTCGACAAAACGGTTGTCGATCTGGTCAAGCTCTCTGCCGTAGCCCGCGCGGAGAATCACATAGTCGATTCCGCTCTTCTTTACCTTATCGAAATCAATACTGCCCTGCCATGTGGAAACATCAATCAGCGTAGCGCAGCTGCCGTCGACAGTCACGTTAAAGGATGCGCTCAGTCCGTTGTAGGTGGTCACGGTCACGGTGTCAACGCCCTGACGGATACCCGTAAGCTCGATGAAATCGCTGCCCTGTTCGGTCGCCCTGACAAGTCCGTTAACAGAGTTCACGGTGATATTCGCGTTGTTGACGGCGGTGTTTCCGTCGACGCGGAATCGTGCCTTCTCACCTACCTGCATCAGCGACGGCGCGTTTGAGAGCTTTATCCTCTCGGACGCGGGCAAAACCTTTACGTCGGCATAAGCCCTCACGCCGTTGATAAGCTCGCAGTAAATCTGAGTTTCTCCCTCGCCGACCGCAGTCGCGATGCCGCCCCCGGGCGCGATCGAAACGACGCTCTCGTCAAGCGAGTGGTAGACGCGTATGTACGCAAACCCTCCGCCCGCGACGTGGCTGTCAAAATCAAAGCTGTCGCCGAGCGCGAGTGTCACGCTGCTCTCGTTGAGCGTCAGACCCTGAGCCATGCGGTATACAGTGACCTCGCAGGAATCGCTGAGACCGTTCGCGAGAGTACAGCTGATGGTTGCCTTTCCCGCACCGATCGCAGTCGCGTAACCCGTAACGCTGTCTATTTTCATTACATTCTCGTTGTCCGAGGAATACACGCGCTTGAACGCCGCCGCGTCAGCGTCGACAAAGCTCCTGAATGTGTAATACTCCTCAGAGCCGAGGTCGAGAGAGCTTCGGTTCAGCTTTATTTCCTTTGCCTCGCTGCAGATTTTGAAGTCGCACCACGCGGTAACGCCCTTGCCTGTGTCACAGGCAACACTCGCTTCGCCTGTCGTCTTCGGGGTGACGGTGCCGTTTTCGTCGACGGTCAGCACACTTTCGTCCGTGCTCATGAACGTAACGGACGGCGCGTTTGTCTCAACGGTAAAGGTGTAGCTCTCGTTGAGCCCCATCTCGACGTTTTCCTCGTTGATTCTGAGGTAAATCGCCTCGGTTGTCGATTCTTCCGTCGTCGGTTCCGTCGGCACCGCTGTTGTCGGCTGTTCCGTTGTAGGCTCTGCGGTTATCGGCTCAGTCGGTTCTGATGTCGCCGGCTCGGTCGGTTCTGCCGTTATCGGCTCTGTCGGGTCTGCCGTTATCGGCTCTGTCGGGTCTGCCGTCGTTGGCTCGGTTGGTTCTTCCGTGGCGAACTGATTCAGATAGTCGTCACTGCGCACATCATAATAA
>Ga0326514_10002970_pt1 | contig 10757 bp, 10 predicted proteins | sample 3_2548_0518_D_FD_203653 | JGI IMG/M metagenome (GOLD analysis project Ga0326514, IMG submission 203653) | Bovine rumen microbial communities from UC Davis, California, United States - 3_2548_0518 | ecosystem: Host-associated > Mammals > Digestive system > Stomach > Rumen | place: USA... | reverse complement strand
ACAAGAAACATAATGTGTTAGTGTTAATGAACCATTTGAAACATGTTCAGTTAATTAGAGAATGGTTGAACGAAAAATACCCAGATAAGAAAGTTTCTGTAATCACCGGTGCCGTTAGTGGTGAAGAAAGAAGTGACATTCGTAAGGGTATTGAAGAGGAAGATGGTACTATTTTGTTAGCAACATACGCAACTATGAGTACTGGTGTTAATATGCCAAAACTACACGATGTTATTTTGTATGCTAATAGTAAATCTAAAATCAAAGTTCTACAGTCTATCGGTCGTGGATTAAGAAAACACGCAACAAAGAACCAGATTATTTTGTATGATATTATTGACGATTTATCCTACAAGACAAGAACTGGAAGAGTTGTTGAGAACTATTTGATTAAGCATTGGAAAGAAAGAATGAGTTATTACAAAGAACAGGAATTCCCAGTAATATCTACATCTTTGAATATCTAAAGTGGCTATAAATATATTACTATGGCTGAAACCCGAACAAAGATTTATAGCATTGAATCAGACGAAAATGGTAAATTATGGGACTTGCGTACAACAATGACCTACACAGTCCCTCTTCGTCTACGCACGAAAGCTGGGAACGATTTATCACAAGATGTTTATAAATGTAATAGATTTCCATTCGTTTATGATTTGACTACTAACACTACTGTTGGTAGTGAATCAATAGAAAAATTTAGTACAAACGATGGTATTTTACAAGACGATACCGGTCATTTCTTATTCAGTAGAAAATTATTAGTAGAACACGGTATTGGTTTTATCCTAGCCAGTTGGCTATCTTTAAAAGATGATAAAATTGTAGTCAAGTTCAAAGAAACATATCTTAAAAATTGGTATCAATCCCCTTCTGATACTGAAATAACCGACGATGAAATTTATTCTTGGGATTCTTTTATTAACAAACCTTATGCTTATGTAGAAGAATCAGGAACTCCTGAATATGCTTTTCCTTGGTTAAGATTTAATACCTTTGAAACATTCGCAGCCAATTATCCAATAGAAGATGAAAGATTGATATTTGATAAATTAGCGAATGGTTGGAGTAATTGTACTTATAGAAACAACTGTGACACATCAAAGATTGATGATACAGAATGGGCTACTTTGTTTTTAAGTAGACGATTCCCAGGGGTTGGATTAAAAACATTTAATTCAACAACATTAGAAGTTCCAACTACTTTAAAAGACATCAAAATTGGTAGTGGAGAATTCATTTATCCATACACTAGCAATTACAATAGTGATTATCATTATTGTTTCGTTAGAAGTCCATTACCTTCCGACCTTCATATTACAGAATTGAATCCTGCTAAAATTGGTATTTTAGCCGAGTTCATTGGTAATGGTGATAAGACCTTAGTTTATAACCACTCAGGTGAAGATATTACACCTAATGAATATGATAGTTCTACAACTTCATATAAAGATAAAAATTCTTTGATTGTTTCTACTGATAACAATGGTGCTACTGATATTGACATTGTAGAAAAATATACCTTGGTTACAACTTATATGGATGATGTTAATCCATACGAAGCAATTCCAGGTATTAACAAATACACTTATAAGAATGTAAAAAGAAACAATGGTAAAACTTATCAATACTCGGAAGTTGGTAAAACATATACTGCCGACCCACCAGCAGAAACTATCCTAGAAGAAATGTTGAATGACCCTGAAACGAAATGGCAAACACCAACTGAATACTATTCAAGTAAGGGAACAACAGCATCACAAGCAAACATTGAAGACCCCTTTAATGCTATTAGTGAATCACAGTCATGGTTCTGGGTTGAAACTATCAAGAACTGGTGTGTTTATGTTGAACGAAACAACATATTGTATCTAATGTGCTGGAACGGTAGAGATGGTTGGGATTTGTTGGAATCAATTATGAATTTGAAGAATACAGGTTATATACAAAGTTTAGCACGATTGTATTTGTATTCACATTTATTCTTTGCCGAAGGACCAGCCGTAGAATGGAATATATGTAATCCAATTCGTATGCCAGATGGTAATATAAACCAGTATTATTACAGAACATTGTATTTGACAAGAGATACAATTAGCAACAACTATAATACAAAGTTCCAAAGTTTACACGATACAAAGATTTACCAAACTGGTGAAAGATATTTATTTTCTAATGTGGGTATTGGTGTAGAATCTGCAAAGACTTATTCAGGTAAAGACATTTATGTAGATAATACAAGACCTGCTTGCCACGGTGTTCAAAATCAGTATTGCCCTGTAGTCGCAAAGTTGGCTAATGGTAATTTTGGATTATACTTTGTTTATCATGTGAATGGTAATGGTTATGGTATTCCAAACGAGAACAACCCAAGTATGATTATTTCTGCTGATGATGCTAATGCTAGATGTAGAGATATATTTGGTGCTGGTGACGATAAAACAATTATGGGTGATTGGAAACGATTTAACGGAACTAACACAGATGAAGAAAAACCAACTTCAATTCGTGACAACTCAGACGAAACCATTTATGGTGCCGCTAATTTAACACAAAATAAAGCAGATACAAAACTAAATACTATTAGTATATTAGCAAACAGACCAAACCCAACAACTAACAATAGTGATATTCAAGATTATCTTGAAAGATGGGATAGATAATGAGTTCATTTGTATTTAACGATTTTAAGAAAAGATATTTAGAAGGTAATGTTCCATCGGCTGATACCTGGACATTCATTCCAGTTGCAGACTCATTTAAACAGACCTTTGAATTTGATGATATTCGTTTAGACCATTATAGAACCATAATGGATTTCAAGAATGTTGCTGATAAAAGAAGCCCTAATAGTTTTGATATTGTTGGAAACTATATTAACCCACATCAGTTTGGTAAAGAAGAATATATTAGAATTGATGATGCTACTAGAATAAAGGGTGCTACTTTAGTTGATGGTGTTCCATTAACATTCACTTGGACTAAAGTTTTAGACGATGACGAACTCAATAACAAACCAATGTATGTAACAAAGGATAACTTTAACAATTTTAAAAATTACTATTCCGCTACAGTAGCAAATAACCCATATATTGACCAGTATCTAAATAGTGGTTTCTATTTTATTCGTTCCAAGGATGAATTGGAATGGTTCGCAGAACGTGTAAACCAAAACGATAAAATTATTGGTGTTATTGGTGATAACTTTGACGGTGTAATTTCTAAACCTATTGGTTATGACGAAAAACACCCTTTCAATGGTATCTTGGATGGTAACTATTTCACATTTGATATTACAGTTAAAGCACAATACACTGATAATGGTGTAATTGGTGTTTTGGGTTCACAAGGTATTGCTAGAAACTTCGTTTTGAAACATAGTGATTTCAATAGAATTTCTATTGATTGTGAAAAGCCAATTAACTTAACACACATTAAGAATGATGGTAGAGATATTAACTGTGGTTTGTTGGTTGGTAGAAACTATGGTAAGATTGAAAACATTGATGCGAAGAATCTTGGTTCATTCAAGATTTATGGTTGTGTACCAAGTGTTTATTCTGTAACAAACAAGTCCGACAGTTATAAATGGAATGAAACTGAAAAGATTGTAAGAAAGAAATTTGATACAAACAACGAAAACTTTATGTATCTAAACTCTTTCTGTATTAACTCACCAGGTAACATTTGCCCTTATGTAGGTTATTTCAATGAGGGAAAATTTGCTGATGATAGATTGGGTCTATGTGTTGATACCAACCAAACAGCTATGGATTTCCCAGTAACTGGACAGAGTTTCTATGCTATGTTCTTTGCTAATGGCTATGCTAGTTGGAAAACCCAATACAAAGAAAATAACATTGACTGGTCTATTAGATGTGGTAGTCCAAACAGTTTAGACCTATATCAGTTAGGTTCAATGAAACAGTATAATGGTAATTATGTTGGTGTTAATACAACTAGAAACATCGCTTCAAATACTTACAACTACGATTTGGATAATAACTACGAAGCTGCCGCTATCATTAGAAACCCATTATATTACGGTGTAGATAATTATGGTTATTTCACTGTTCGTGCAGTTGGTAAATTAGATAACCCACAAACCTGGGTAGAAAATTTCAATAGTAATTTGTGCCAAAAGGTACTTGGTAATAGTGGTTATAGAGATTGTTCCGCATTGGAACCTGAATATGAAATGACCCGTGTTTCTATGCGACCACAACCAAATGCTAGAGCCGCATATAATGTTGGTACTATCATTGGTGCTAACTACGGTACAGCTCTTAACATTCAAGTAAGTGCTATTGTTCAAAACACATCCAATTTCGTAGGATTTATTGGTGGTCTTGCTGGTAAGCAGGCTAATGGTTATATTGACCAGGTATCTGTTTATATGGATAACCAGTTAAAGTATGATTTGGAAAGTAAGCCTGAAAATGGTGATGTTGTTTATTATAAACAAACTCCTGTATTCTCAGAGCCAGTAAAACAATATATCCAAGGTGCTTTGGCAAATTATAGTGATAATGATACTGGTAAGAAGAATTTATTGAGTATGTACTGTGAAGCATGGTATGACGAAACTCGTACTGATGCTGCTTCATTGGAATACACAGTTAACACAGCTACTACAGTCACTAACGATGTAATTTCATACAAATTAAGACCAATCTTCGTTGTTGGTGGTATGTTTGGTAGATACATTCCTACTTATGGTGTTAATGAATACTATCAAAATATGGTATGTGTAGTAAACAACAGTACTGTTCTTTATAAAGACAACTACGATTCAACAGAAAACTTTAAGCGACCTGAAAACGCATTTGGTGCTTTGATTGGTAAGGTGGATTATGCCACAACTAACAACAGCATCTACTTCTTTAACTCATTAGCATTTAATAATTGCCAAATTTCTGCTTTATCAAATGTTGGTGAACCATTTAGATATTTTGCTAACCATTTTGATGAAAATGAAGGTTGGGTTCCTGATGTTATTGACTTGAAAGATACGGGTGATTATAGATCTGCGTTCTCTGCTTTGAACTCTGGTACATGTACAAAGAAATATGTTGGTATTTACGAAATCAAGAACAATGTAATTGAAGGTGTTTCATATACAGTTGACGGTGCTGCAACAGCATTGTATGATGCTGCTACAAATAAGAGTAAACAATCATTAAGTAATTTGGGTATCTATTGGGGAACAGATTATCCTATTGAATTATCTGCTCACAATGGAGGTATTACACAATCACACGAAATGTACCAGTTTATTCCTGACCTATTATCTAACAACGATTATAGATGGTCTAATAATGGTGGTTATTGGGGTCCTTATGATATTCGTCACCAGAGTTTCTATTATCCAAACTACGATGCTGCTAATAGATTTGGTGGTTATAACAAACGCAATATGGCTTCTAAACTTATTGTAATGAATGGTTGTTATTCTAATGTTGATAACTGGATAGAATTGTATGATGATTACATTAACCAGTGGCACTATATGCAATTACCACCTAAATCTACTGATTTATCACCAGATCATTTATCTGGCAACTATTTCAATGCGAAAGAATTGTATTTGATTAAGAAGTATTGGAATCGTGTTGGTACACATTATGGTTATACAAATGCTCCCGAAGTTTCTGCTTATTTGAAATGGGATACTGCATCTGCCGATTTGTATTCTGCTAACAGTGGTCTTTATATTGAAGGTCTGGTACAAGATCAGGTAGATAGATTTATCGCAAACGGAACACAGAATACTTACGATGGTTATACTACTGTTATCAATGTTCCTGATGGTTGGTATAATAATAATCAAGGTTATATTGATTCTCCAAATAATGCTAATACAACTCAATTTAATTATAGTCAATTAAACTGTTATGATATTAACACTAGACAATATAACACACCAAAGAGATTTGTAAAGAACATTATGAAACACTATAACCCAACTTGGGTAGTTAATAACAATGCTTCTATTCAATGGACTGATAAAATAACATTCAAAGCAAGAAATTCTAACGATAGTTATTTCTACTACACATACTCTGCTACATCAGGTAAATTTAATCAGGTTCATACAACATATAACACTCTTGAAAACGCATTTGCTTTCAAACTCCCTGTAACATTCACTGCAAGTAATTCTATGATGGGTTATGGTACTGACTTAACATTAACTGAACAATTAGACGAAAGTAGACTAAGTACAATTTCATTGGGTGAATATCTATCACCAGCAGCCATTAGAGAAAACATTAACAAGTATGGAACATTCAATACAACCAGTGTTTCTTCTAATATGAATTTGGGTGGTTTGTTGGTTGTAGATAGTTTTGGTAGAAATGTTATGTTCTTGGATAATGACCAGAACGCACCTATTACTGGTAATGCTATTTCGTTCCCAGCACTAGATTTAAGAATAAATACAAAGAAATCTAAAAAGATTATTTTGGAAGTTGAATAATGGCTTGGTCTGCGTCACATAAATGTGTAACAAATTCCTATAAATTTGCCTTGGGAACAGGGCAAATTAAAGGCATAAACTATGGGAATTTGAAAGTAAACATTACTGATTCTAATTTCTTTAAGACCAATTATTATAGATTAAAAGGTCTTAATGATTCTAATGCAGTAGATAAAGAAAAATTAGTTGACTATAATCTATTGAGATTGGGTGACCTTCAAGAACCTTATATGTGGAATGTAAAAGATACCGCTGGTAAATTGATAGGTACAAAAGGATTATCTTCACAAATCATTTCTACTGATTTGACATTACAGAATATCTCAGTTAATTCATTTAATAATGATACTGGTGAAAGTTCCGAGCAGTCTTATGAAAAGATGATTAACTATCCTGTATCGTCAAGAATTTTCTCAAACAACCACGATGGAAGTTGGATTACTAATGATTTAGATTGGAGTGTAACTGCCACAGCTAATTCTTCTACTATGCAGTATTTCAAGAACGAATACAATTTTAAAGATGAATATAACAAAACCGAATATCAGTCATTTGGTGTAAACGAAAACAAATTAGAAGAAAATGTTTGTAGATTATCCGCAACTTCATTCATTATGGATAATAACACACCTGCCAATAAAGATTCAATGGATTATGGTGCTGCCGGTATCTTATTGACCTATGTGGATGAAAATAAGGGATTTACAGGTAAGAATGAATTACCAGTAGCATTTTTTGAATTTGGTAAAACATTACATTCTAACTATAATTTCTTACAAATTGACTGGCATGAAGATGGTGTAATTAAGGTAGTATAATGGCTGGAAAAGTAGATACAAATATAAATTCATATCCTTGGTTATGTTCCACAATGCCAAAAGTAAATGATTGGGATTGTTATAATACAGATACCGGTAATATGGTAACTGATGACGAAGGTAAACAAGCAGAAGCATATACAACTGATGCGTATGGCACATTTGGTCTCCAGGTAGTTTATTATAAAGTTTCCGAGAATTTGGTAAGAGATAAAATCTATGGAGAAGACCAATTACAGGTTGTTCAAAGAGCATTTAACATTGTAATGTATACTGAGCAATTACCTCCAAATGTTAGAACATACCAATTACAAGGAATTTGGGGTGAAGATGTTATCACCTGTTATGTTGGTGTAACAGCATTTAAATGGTGGAGCACTTATGGTGGAAAAGACAGAAACACACCAAAAGTTTATGACGATTTTGTGCCTAGAATTGGTGATGTAGTTTATTTGCCACAAAACGAAACATTCTACGAAATTAGAGATGTTAAGTATTATCAGGAAGCATTTGGATTACAGTCCCACACATATACATTAACATTGAAAGTTTACAAAGATACTAAACTAACTATTGACAATAAGAATGAAACTATCAGTGATAAAGATGACCCAATCTGGGATGTTGCTACAAAAGATTTCCCAGAGCAGTATAACATAAATGACCCATTAAAGAAGAATGACATTTTGGAAGATAAAGAGTTAGAGCAGTCTAAAAATGTTAATCACATGGACGTCATTTACCACGATAAAGACGAAGGCCGACCAAGAATTGACCCATTTGACGGTTGGTAAACTTTTATTTACATAATTGTAAACATTATTTTACAGAAATAAGCAGTTTGTTAGTTGACAAACTGCTATTTTTTATCTATATTAATATCAAACAATAAAAAAAGAGGTAACTAATGAAGTCTAATCTCACTATTGAACAGGTTGAAAAGATTCTTTCCCAGTATGGAATTGAAAAGAAGCAGTTGGATTCTGTTTGTACAGAATATCGTTTGAAGAATTACAAGGTTCAATCTCCGGTTGTTCAGTATTTCCATCTCTCAAATGGTGAAACGGCATTTGCTTTCAAGGGCCTTCTTCACAAGTACCCCTGTTGCCAATTTCTCGCCAAATTGGTAAAGAACAATCAGTCCGAAAAGTTCTATTGGGGTCTGGCTGAAGGAACTAATGCCATTGGATTAAAGCCTGACACTATTTTCGCAAATGAAACTAATCTAAATGCTGCTATGTTGGTGTTGATTGGTGAACTGGAAAAGAACGAACTCAGACGATAAGGAGAAAACTATGCTTTATGTAGATTTAATGGATATTATCTTAAATGCGAATTTTATTTTGCTTGCAGTTGCGGCTTGTATTATGGTGTTTAAGGTAAAAGCCTGGAAGATTTATGTTCCAATGATTATTGTGTTTATCATTGTGTTCATTAGTGTTTTTAGGGTAGATACTCGTCTTTGGTGTGTTGAACATGACATTGAGAAAACCAAACAGGACATTGAACACGCAAAGGAATACTGTTTTCATTCGTTATCAGATGAAGATGTGTTACAGTGTAGAATTATGTTGAAGAAATATGGAAACCAGCGAATGATGTTGGAAAGACGAAAGCAGTGGTATCTCGTACAAAAGTTTAACTAATATGAAGTGGAATAAACGATTAGAAAAGAAGATTGTAAAACTGTGCGATAGTTTGGGAATTGAAACCAACATTGACTGGGATGTTGGTCACTGCGATTTCATCTACCACAATGAACACCAATACAGACCTTTGGGAGCTGTGCGTTGGTATGGCTATATGATGGATTGTAATCCGAGAATTGGAAACAAAATCTATGTAGCCACTTGCTGGACTAAAATCGTTTTTACCGACTATATATCTAGTAAACCGAAGAAAATTGACATTTGGGATGTGAACTATGATAACAAAAAAGAACATACTTCTTTTAATAGTGATTTGAGCGAACACAAGACCCAAACAATTCTTGAAGATTATACTGAGCAACAGTTGATGGCATTTTTGGAAGAAAATTTAACAAGAGTGTTAAAAGCATCTCGTTTGGATAAAATGTATAAGTCATTGGATAAAATTCAAGAGGACTTTAATGACTAATGATGAATACAATAAGTATGCTGAAGAATTTAGTGAATTAGGATTTACAAGTGAACGATATTACAGTTCGGATTATATTCTAATTTATTTTGAATGTTCTCGGGTTGGTGAATTTGATGTAAAAAAATTAATGTTTGAAATATGTACAGAAGCATGTGTTCATTTTACCTATTGTGTTGGAACTGAAGAAACTAATATAAACTTCTCATTTAACAAAAATGTAATGTGTGATTATTCTGCTGGAATGACTTATCTTAAAAAATTAAACTACGAAATTTCAAAAGGGAAAGAACTAATAGAAAAAATTAAAATGGTAAAGGATTTCGCATGATTTATTTATTCATAAGTGCAATTGTTTGGTTTATTATTTTATTTACGAGTGAGTTCATACAACCCAAAAAAGAAAGAACTGACGATGTATTCGCAAACAATAATGACCCTGCCGTTGATTGCCATAGAAAATTCTGTTTGTTATCTGATGATTTGTTCAAACAACTATGTGCGATAGATGGTAGTGCTGAACAAGATACAATAGGTAATCTTTATACTTGGGATTTTTGCGACCATAAAATTCAAATTACTGCAATTCTTAAACATGGAACACCACCAAAAACATATATCTTGTATGATAACAAAATAACTCAACAAAAGAAGAAATTTTACAAATACGAAAAATTCGTAGAGTTTTTTGAACAACATAACTTAGAACTTAAACAACAAATCTTACAATACAACCTTAGCAAGGACTTCACATGAATCTAATTTACTTTATATTATTCGTTATCTTTATCGCAATCGCTGCTATTGTGATTAAGACTGACAAATTCGTAGAACCGAAGAAAGAACCCAAGGTTACGAAGCCAACACCTGTGGCTAAAAAGCCACTACCAAAGAAATCACCATCTCCAAAGCCACCATCCCGTAGGCCTGCTCCACCAAGTCCAAATGCGTTTATTATGAATTTGCGTGATTGGGAAAAGTGGGGTTTTGACAATATGGTTGAACTCAAGGCATGCGGTGCTAATGTTTCCAGCTATGGAAGAAATATGAAGAATGGTTATTCCATTTTGAATGGAACTGTAAAGTTTGAATATGACCCAGATGCTACTGATGGTAAGTATTTCTGTTACTACAATACAGAAAAACATATCAGTGTTGGGTTTGAAAAAATAGAAGATTTTATTACATTTTATAATGACCAGCTGAAAGACCTAAAAGAACAAATTTTCCTACATAGTTTACAAGAGGATTTTAACTAATGAAAACCGCCGATATTAAGAAACAGTTTGAACAAGAAGGGTTTGAATGTTTTTACCAGGGTCTATCAAAGAAAAATT
>Ga0326514_10002969_pt1 | contig 10757 bp, 9 predicted proteins | sample 3_2548_0518_D_FD_203653 | JGI IMG/M metagenome (GOLD analysis project Ga0326514, IMG submission 203653) | Bovine rumen microbial communities from UC Davis, California, United States - 3_2548_0518 | ecosystem: Host-associated > Mammals > Digestive system > Stomach > Rumen | place: USA: California... | reverse complement strand
TTCTCCGTGCGCAAAAAGGGAACGGAAAAACACCGGAACCGGAAAATAAAAAAGTAAGGAACAGGACAGTCCGGACCTGTGGGGGGACCGGATTTCCTGGAGGATAAAAATGGAACATTATATGGTAAAAGGCGGAACGCCTCTGTCCGGAGAAGTCGAGATCGCCGGCGCGAAGAACGCGGCATTGCCCATCATCGCGGCCTCGATCATGACCAACGAGACAGTACTGATTGAAAATGTCCCTGATGTAAGTGATATCAGAACACTCCTGAACGCGATCCGGAGTATCGGAGCCCATGTCGAGAAGATCGACAGACACAGCTACAAGATCAACGGCTCCCCGATCAACCGCGCGGCCCCGGTCGACAACGAGTACGTGCGCAAGATCCGCGGGTCCTACTATCTGATCGGATCCCTGCTGGGCAAGTATAGGACGGCTTCCGTTGCCCTGCCCGGCGGCTGCAATATCGGTCTTCGCCCGATTGACCAGCATATCAAGGGTTTCAAGGCCCTGGGGGCCGATATCCGTCTCCGGCCTCCCGGACTGGTCGATGCCAGAGCGGAGAATCTTTCGGGAGCCCACATTTACATGGACGTCGTATCAGTCGGCGCCACCATCAATATCATGATGGCGGCGGCCATGGCGGACGGCCTGACTATTATCGAGAACGCGGCCAAGGAACCCCATGTCGTAGACCTGGCCAGCTTCCTCAACAGTATGGGTGCCAGCATCAAGGGCGCCGGTACGGATGTCATCCGGATCCGGGGCGTCAAACGTCTGCACGGCACCGAATATTCGATTATTCCTGACCAGATCGAGGCCGGCACATTCATGTTCGCCGCGGCCGCCACAAGGGGAGATGTCGTGATCCGGAATGTCATTCCCAAGCATCTGGAATCCATTTCCGCCAAACTTCTGGAAGTGGGCTGCCAGATCGAGGAGTCGGATGACGCGGTCAGAGTGGTCGCGACCAAACGCCTTGGAAATACCAATGTAAAAACACTGCCTTATCCCGGTTTTCCGACCGATATGCAGCCCCAGATCACGATCCTGCTGGGCCTGTCCAACGGGACCAGTATCGTGACGGAAAGCATTTTTGAAAACCGCTTCAAATATGTGGATGAGCTGACCAAGATGGGCGCTCACATTACCGTTGAAGGAAATACCGCCATTATTGAAGGCGTTTCCGGTTACACGGCGGCCAATCTCTCCTCACCGGATCTGCGGGCCGGCGCTGCGCTTGTGATCGCGGCCATGGCCGCGGAAGGTTTCTCGGAGGTCTATGATATCCATTATATTGAGAGAGGATACGAGGACTTCCCGGAAAAGCTCAGAAAACTGGGTGCCCTGATCGACAGGGTCGACACCGAGGACGATAAGCGGCGGTTCATTTTCCGCGCCGGCTGAAAGGGACACGGTTCATCCCGCGGCCGCGGCAAAGATGGCAACTGACGCTGCATAGCTGATATTTACGGCCCCATACAGAGAAAATCTGTATGGGGCTTAATGGCATGCAGAGGAGAAAAGGGAAATATACCGGAAGAAGAGAGGACAGATATGCAGGTTTTTGAATCTTTCAGTGAAGAAGAGACAAGAGAGCTGGCCAGGAGCCTGGGCAGACAGGCCGCGGCAGGACAGACCTATGCCCTGAACGGAGATCTGGGAACGGGAAAGACCGTTTTCACCAAAGGGTTTGCCGAGGGTCTGGGCATTACGGAGTATGTCAGCAGCCCCACTTTTACCATTCTTCAGATTTATGAGGATGGCAGGCTTCCCCTGTACCATTTCGATGTGTACAGGATTGAAGAGCCGGAAGAGATGGAAGAGGTGGGCTTTGATGAATATGTGGACGGGGACGGGGTCAGCCTGATCGAGTGGGCTTCCCGGATCGAAGAGATCCTGCCGCCGGATACCCGCCGCGTGACCATCGAAAAAGACCTGTCCAAAGGACTTGATTACAGGAGAATTACGTTAGAATGAAAATACTTGCCATTGAAGCGTCGGGCCCGGTCGCCGGCTGTGCCCTGATGGAGGATGATATTCTCAGAGCGGAATATTCCATCCAGGATAAAATGAAGCACTCAAGGACCCTGGTCCCCATGATGGAGGAGATCCGCAGCCGTCTGGAGCTGGACCTGGCGGAGATCGACGCTGTCGCGGTCACCAAAGGCCCCGGGTCTTTCACCGGCCTGCGGATCGGCGCGGCAACCGCCAAAGGGCTGGGACTGGCACTGGAGAAGCCCCTGATCCCCGTTTCCACCGCAGACTGTATTGCCTGGAACCTGTACGGAACGGACAGTCTGGTCTGTCCCCTGATGGATGCCAGACGTCAGCAGGTCTATACCGGTATCTATGAATGCCGGGAGTCCCTGCGGGTCCTCCTGCCCCAGCGCGCCGCGGCTCTGACGGAGATCCTGGACAGGATCAATGCGCTGGGGCGCCGGGTGATCTTTCTGGGAGACGGGGTTCCGGTCAACCGGAAAGCTCTGGATGAGGAAACGCGGGTTCCTTACAGCTTTGCTCCTGCCCATCTGTCCCGGCAGAAACCGGGCACACTGGCGGATCTGGCCATGCGCATGTACCTGGAACAGGGAGAGGCCTGTTTTGTCAGCGCGGACGATTTCCGTCCCGAATATCTGCGCCAGTCCCAGGCGGAACGGGAGCGGGGCGACAAACGCAGCTATTCTCTTCTTGTGGAAACAGACCAGAAGAAATAAAAAGCTATGAAAGAAAGATTTATCATACGCAGGATGACCCCGGAGGACCTTCCCGGGGTCCTGACAGTGGAAAGGACCTGCTTTACGGAGCCCTGGTCGGAAGCGTCCTACCGGGCCGCCCTGCTGCAGCCTTATACGACCTATTACGTGGCAGAGGCAGTGGTGGCGGAACTTTTGTCCCCGGACGGGTCCCCGGCGGCGGCCGGCAGCAGGATCATCGCGACCTGCGGCCTCTATAATCTGGCCGGAGAAGGAGAAATCACCAACGTAGCGGTCCTGCCCGGCTGGCGGGGGCTTGGCATTTCCAGAAGACTGCTGGAGCGCCTGTTCGCGGAATCGGAAGATGAGATCGGGGATTATACCCTGGAGGTCAGGGCAGGCAATCTGCCCGCCATCCGCCTGTACGAGAGCTTTGGATTCGCGGCCGAAGGCCGGCGGCCCGGCTTCTACGACCGGCCCCGGGAGGATGCCCTGATCTACTGGAAAAGGAGAAAAAAGGAAGACAGATGATTGATGTTTGCCTGCTGGGCACCGGAGGCATGATGCCCCTGCCCTACAGATACCTGACGGCCCTGATGGTCCGTTATAACGGAAAAGGGATCATGATCGACTGCGGCGAGGGGACCCAGGTGGCCCTGCGCAAAAAGGGATGGAGCCCCAAGCCCATTGATATGATGCTCTTTACCCACTACCATGCCGACCATATCAGCGGCCTGCCCGGCATGCTGCTGACCATGGGCAACGCGGAGCGTACGGAGCCCCTGTATATGGCCGGGCCCAAAGGCCTGGAGCGGGTGGTCGGTGCCCTGCGGACCATCGCGCCGGAGCTCCCCTTTGAGATCCGTTTCCGGGAACTGCGGGAGCCGGAGGAGACCATAGAGCTGGCCGGGGAAAAGGACTTTGTCATCAGGGCCTTTCGGGTCAATCATAACGTCACCTGCTACTGCTATACCATGGAGCTGTCCAGGACCGGCCGTTTTAACGCGCAGAGAGCGATGGAACTGGATATTCCCAAACCATGGTGGGGGCGCCTGCAGCGGGGTGAGACCATAGAGGACAGGAGCGGTGATACTGTCAGGATCCTGACCCCGGATCTGGTGCTGGGGCCTGCCAGAAAAGGTCTCAAGCTGACTTACTGCACGGATACCAGGCCCTGCGAGAACATTGTCCGGGCGGCCCGGGAGGCAGATCTTTTTGTCTGCGAAGGCATGTACGGGGAAGAGGATAAGATCGCCAAGGCCCGGGAGCATAAGCACATGACGTTCTGCGAGGCAGGACGCCTGGCGGCCAAAGCCGGTGCAAAACGCCTTTGGCTGACCCATTACAGCCCTTCGCTGACAAAGCCGGAGGATTTCATGGAGCCGGTCCGGAAGATTTTTCCGGCGGCGCGGGCCGGCCGGGACGGCATGAGCATGGAACTCAGATTTGAAGAGGAATGATATTGAACAGAATGGAAAGCAATAAAGAAACAGTCACAATTCTCGCGATCGAATCCAGCTGTGATGAGACCGCCGCTTCTGTGGTCGCTGGTGGCAGACAGGTGCTGTCGAACGTGATCTCATCCCAGATCGATATCCATACTTTATACGGCGGTGTCGTGCCGGAGATCGCTTCCAGAAAGCATACGGAGCGGATCAACCAGGTCATTCGCAAAGCCCTTTCGGAGGCGGGAAAGACGCTGGGCCAAATGGATGCCATCGCGGTCACCTACGGTCCCGGCCTGGTGGGTCCTCTGCTAATCGGCGTGTCCGCGGCCAAGGCCCTGAGCTTCGGGACCGGGATCCCCCTGATCGGTGTCCATCATATCGAAGGGCATATCAGCGCCAATTATATCGCGGCCCCGGATCTGGAGCCTCCCTTTGTATGCCTGGTCGTATCCGGCGGCCATACCCATCTGGTCCTGGTCAGGGACTACGGGGAGTATGAGATCCTGGGGCGGACACAGGATGACGCGGCCGGTGAAGCCTTTGACAAAGTGGCCCGGGAAATTGGGCTGGGATATCCCGGGGGACCCAAGATCGATAAGGTATCCGCTCTGGGAAATCCGGAAGCGATCCGTTTCCCCCGGGGCAAAGTGGACGGCTCCCGCTATGACTTCAGCTTCAGCGGCATGAAATCCGCCGTGCTCAATTACCTGAATACGGCTAAAATGAAAGGGGAGCAGATCTGCGTGGAAGATGTGGCGGCTTCTTTCCAGGCAGCGGTGGTGGATGTACTGGTCTCCCATGCCATGTGGGCCATAGATGAATACAGCCTGGATAAGTTCGCCCTGGCGGGCGGCGTGGCCGCCAATACGGCCCTGCGGACTGCCATGCGCGAAGAATGCGGGAAGAGAGGCACTGCCTTCTATTGCCCGCCGCCCATCCTGTGTACGGACAACGCGGCCATGATCGGCAGCGCGGCCTACTATGAATACATCCGCGGGGTCCGCAGCGGCTATGACCTGAATGCCATTCCCGGTCTGCGCCTGGGACAGAAATAAAAGACCCGTTTATTTGTAAAAAGGGCAGTCCGCGCGGCTGCGCGTGCCCGGTAGGAAGACTCCGAAAGGGGGACAGATATGAAAAGATCCACGGCGGTCCTGCTGGCAGCGGGACGCGGTACCCGCATGAAGACATCGGTCAGTAAACAATATCTGGAGCTGCAGGGGATGCCTGTTTTTCTGCATTCTCTCCGCGCCCTGACGCGCAGCAGTGTTATTACGGATATTGTTGTCACCGTGTCGGACGGCGATCAGGACTATGTATGGGACCTGATCCGCGGATATGATCTCGATGAAAAAGTCCGCCTGGTGACAGCGGGCGGGGCGGAACGGTTTCATTCCGTATATAACGGACTGCGGGCCGTAGACTGGCCCTGTGATTACGCATTCATCCATGATTCGGCCAGGGCTTTTGTGGATCAGGATACGCTGATCCGCCTGTATGAAACAGTGGAGCGGACCGGGAGCGCGGTCGCCGGCGTGCCCTCCAAGGATACGGTCCGGATCACGGACGGGACCGGCCGGATGATTGAAACGCCCAACCGCAATACGGTCTGGATCGTCCAGACCCCGCAGGTCTTCCGCTTCCATGACATTCTGCGGGCCCATGAGCTGCTGCTCGCCCATCTGGATGAAGTCACGGCAAAGGGGATCACGATCACCGATGACGCCATGGTGGCCGATACCATGCTGGGCATCAAATCCCAGATGGTCATGGCCTCCTATACCAATATCAAGCTGACGACCCCGGATGATCTGGAACTGGCCGAGCTGATCCTGCGGGACAGGCGGGAGGACGGGGAGACCGGCTGACCCATCACGAATACTGCAGAAGGAGGTAGACCGTGGCCTTTGCCCACCTTCATGTCCATACAGAGTATTCTCTTCTGGACGGTTCCAACAAAATAAAGGAGTATGTCAGCCAGGTCAAAGCCCTGGGAATGGACAGCGCGGCCATCACGGACCATGGCGTGATGTATGGTGTCATTGACTTTTACAGGGCCTGTAAATCCGAAGGGATCAGGCCCGTTTTGGGCTGTGAAGTATATGTGGCTCCGGGCTCCCGCTTTGACCGGGAAAAGAACGCGGGAGATGACAGATACTATCATCTGATCCTGCTGGCGGAGAACAATACCGGCTATTCCAACCTGATGAAGATCGTCAGCCGTTCCTTTACCGAAGGCTATTATTACAAGCCCCGGGTGGATCTGGACCTGCTGCGGGAATTCCACGAGGGCATCATCTGCACGTCCGCCTGCCTGGCGGGGGAAGTGGCCAGGAATATCGTCCGCGGCAATATGGCTGAGGCGGAACAGGCGGCCCTGCGTTACCGGGACATCTTCGGAGAAGAGAATTTCTTTCTGGAGCTGCAGGACCACGGCTACAAAGACCAGCAGACCGTCAATGCCGCCCTGCTGAACATGCATGAAAAATACGGGATCCCCCTGGTGGCGACCAATGACGTCCACTATACCTATAAAGAGGACGCGGAGCCCCATGATATCCTGCTCTGTATCCAGACCGGCAAAAAGCTCTCGGATGAGAACCGGATGCGCTATACGGGCGGCCAGTTCTACTTAAAGAGCGAAGCGGAAATGCGGGCGCTGTTCCCCTATGCCCGGGAAGCTCTGGAGAATACGGAGAAGATTGCCCGCCGCTGCAATGTCGAGATCGAATTCGGCGTGACGCGGCTCCCCCGTTTTGATGTACCGGAAGGTTATGATTCCTGGACCTACCTGAACAAACTCTGCGATGACGGCATGGCGGAGCGCTATCCTGAAGACGACGGGACCCTGCGGGACCGGCTGGATTTTGAGCTGAATACCATCCGGCAGATGGGCTATGTCGATTACTTCCTGATTGTATGGGACTATATCAATTACGCCAGGGAGAACGGGATCATGGTCGGGCCCGGACGAGGGTCAGCGGCAGGTTCCATCGTTTCCTACTGCCTGCATATCACGGATATCGATCCCATACGTTACAACCTGCTCTTTGAGCGTTTCCTGAATCCGGAACGTGTCTCCATGCCGGATATTGACGTGGACTTCTGTTTCGAACGCAGACAGGAGGTCATCGATTACGTGACCCGTAAATACGGCCGGGACCGGGTCATGCAGATCATCACATTCGGTACCATGCTGGCCAAAGGTGTCGTACGGGACGTGGGAAGGGTCATGGATCTGCCCTACGGCTTTGTGGATTCCATCGCCAAGATGATCCCTGCGGAACTGGGCATGACCCTGGAAAAAGCCCTGCAGATGAACCCGGAGCTGAAGAGTACCTATGAACAGGATGAGCGGGTCCGCAAACTGATCGACATGGCCAGGCGTCTGGAGGGACTGCCCCGCCACAGCTCGGTCCACGCGGCCGGCGTCGTGATCTGTTCGGAACCGGCGGAGGATCTGGTCCCCCTGTCCAGGGCCCAGGACGGTTCCGTGACCACCCAGTTCACCATGACCACCATTGAGGAGCTGGGACTTCTGAAAATGGACTTTCTGGGCCTGCGGACCCTGACGGTCATCCAGAACGCGGTCCGGATGGCCAACCGCTCCATAGAGGCCGCCGGCGGCGGCTATCCGCCCGGAGAGCCCCGGATGTCCGCCCGGGAAGTGCGGGAAAATCCCGCAGGTTACCCCCTGCGTATGGAAGCCATTGACTATGATGACAAGGCAGTTCTGGGATCTCTGAGCACAGGTCATACAGAGGGCGTCTTCCAGCTGGAAAGCGCGGGCATGCAGTCCTTTATGAAGGAGCTGAAGCCCGGCAGCCTGGAGGACATCATCGCGGGGATCGCCCTGTACAGGCCGGGTCCCATGGACTTTATCCCCAAATATATTGAAGGCAAGAACCACGCGGACCATATTACTTATGACTGCCCCCAGCTGGAACCGATCCTGGCCCCGACCTATGGCTGTATTGTCTATCAGGAGCAGGTCATGTCCATTGTCCGGGACCTGGGCGGCTATACTCTGGGACGGAGCGACCTGGTCCGCAGGGCCATGAGTAAAAAGAAGCAGTCGGTCATGGAAAAGGAGCGCCGCAACTTTGTATACGGCAATCCGGAAGAAAATGTCCCCGGCTGTATTTCCAGAGGCATCCCGGAGTATACAGCCTCCCATATCTACGATATGATGATGGATTTCGCCAAATACGCCTTCAACAAGTCGCACGCGGCCTGTTACGCGGTGGTCACTTATCAGACAGCCTGGCTCAAATATTATTATCCGACGGAATTTATGGCGGCCCTGATGACTTCCGTCATTGATTTTCCCGCCAAGGTGGCCGGTTATATCCTGACCTGCCGGAGCATGAAGATCCCGCTCCTGCCGCCGGATATCAATGAGGGCGAAGCCGGCTTTTCCGTATCCGGCGGAGCGGTCCGCTACGGCCTGACAGCGATCAAAGGCGTTGGCCGGCCTGTCATTGACGGGATCATCGCGGAGAGAAAGGCCAGAGGGCCATTCCGCGATCTGCATGATTTCCTGTCCAGAATGGTCATGCAGGAAAGGGAGATCAATCGCAGGGTCATTGAGAGCTTCATTAAAGCCGGTGCCCTGGACTGCCTGGGCGCCACCCGCAAACAGATGATGAGCGTCTACATGCGGATGATGGATGATCTGCAGAGCTCCCGCAGGAACGACATGGCCGGGCAGCTGTCTCTCTTTGACATCGTGGATGAAGAGGACAAGGCCGAGTATCAGGTCAGGATGCCGGATATAGGAGAGTATCCCCGGGAGATGATGCTGGCCTTTGAGAAGGAGGTCCTGGGCATTTATGTCAGCGGGCATCCCATGGAGGAATACAGTGCCCTGTGGAAGAGCAATATTACGGCCAAAGCAGCGGATTTTTATCTGGACGAAGAAATCGGCCAGGCCCGGATCCTGGACGGCTCCAAAGCCACCATCGGCGGGATGATCGCGGAAAAGACCATCAAGTATACCCGGCAGAACAAGGTCATGGCTTTTCTGACCCTGGAGGATATGACGGGGTCGGTCGAAGTCATTGTTTTTCCCAAAAGCTATGAAGACCAGGGCGCCCTCCTGCAGGAGGACCGCAAGGTCTTTATTCAGGGGCGGGTACAGGCTGAGGAGGACAAAGACGGCAAACTGATCTGCGAAAAGATCATACCCTTCGAGGATGTGCCCAGAAAACTGTGGATCCGTTTCCCGGACAGGGCGTCCTATGAGGCCGGCGCGAAAGAGCTTTTTGAGCTGATCGACCGCAACGGAGGCAGGGATAAGGTCATTCTTTACCTGGAAGATGTACACCAGCGCAGGGTCCTGCCGCCGGGCCAGGGAGTCCGGGCGGACCGGGATCTGGTGGACCGGCTGGGCCGGATTTTCGGCAGCGCAAATGTTATTTTGCAGTAAACCTTGCCCGGTTGAGAATTGAAATCAGACGCTGTTTACGGTAAAATATTATTGACTGTTCCGGGCCGGCCAAAGCCCCGGTCGGTCTGGTACAAGGCAGCGGGCCTTCTTGCTTGGGAATGTTTTTTAGAAGGCCGGCATTTCATATAATGTATTGAAACAGGGAGGCTTACCATGGATAAAGAGATTAAGACGATTGGTGTCCTGACGAGCGGCGGCGATGCCCCGGGCATGAACGCGGCCATCCGCGCAGTAGTAAGAGAGGCTCTGCACAACAAAGTCAAGGTCAAAGGAATCAAGAGAGGCTACAGGGGCCTTCTGAACGAAGAGATCTTCGATATGAAATCCCAGGATGTAGCCGGTATCATCCAGCTGGGCGGAACCATTCTGGGTACAGCCAGATGCTCTGAGTTCCGTACAGAAGAAGGACAGGCCAAGGGTGCCGAGATCTGCCGCAAGCACGGCATTGACGGCATTGTTGTCATCGGCGGCGACGGCTCCTACCGCGGCGCGCAGGCCCTTGCCAGACACGGCATCAATACCATCGGCGTTCCCGGAACGATCGATCTGGATATTGCCTGCACAGATTATACGATCGGTTTTGACACGGCCATCAATACAGCGATGGACGCGATCGACAAGGTCAAGGATACCTCCTCATCCCATGAGAGATGCTCGATCATCGAGGTCATGGGAAGGCATGCCGGCTATATCGCTCTTTGGTGCGGCATCTCCACCGGCGCCGAGGATATCCTCATCCCCGAAAAATATGATTATGACGAGCAGAAGATCGTCGATCATATCATCAACAACAGAAGGATCGGCAAAAAGCATCACATGATCGTCAATGCCGAAGGTATCGGACATTCCACATCCATGGCCAAGAGGATCGAGGCAGCTACCGGCGTTGAGACCAGGGCGACCATTCTGGGCTACATGCAGCGGGGCGGCAGCCCGACCTGTACAGACCGTTACTACGCTTCCATCATGGGCGCCTACGCGGCGGATATCCTGGTCCAGGGCAAGTCCAACAGGGTCGTAGCCTTCAAGAACGGCACTTTCGTTGATTATGATATCGAGGAAGCGCTGGCCATGACCAAGGAGATCAGCGAGTACGAATATCAGATCGCCTGGAACCTGAGATAAGCAGGACGGCTTCGCGGCGGCGTGCCGGCTCCCGGCGG
>Ga0326514_10002967_pt1 | contig 10759 bp, 7 predicted proteins | sample 3_2548_0518_D_FD_203653 | JGI IMG/M metagenome (GOLD analysis project Ga0326514, IMG submission 203653) | Bovine rumen microbial communities from UC Davis, California, United States - 3_2548_0518 | ecosystem: Host-associated > Mammals > Digestive system > Stomach > Rumen | place: USA: California... | reverse complement strand
GTCGACGACAATTTCGACGTCGTCAATGCCGAGGCTATCGACGGCCAGCGAATCGCTGTCGGCAGGTGCCATGAAGTAGCCGCCACACTCGTAATCGGCAGGTAATACGGCGATATTGTCGGGTTTTTTGAATCGGGTGCGGTAGCTGCTGAACTGCTTGTCGTTGAGGACGGAGCCGAGGAAATAGCCACAGATGGGCAATGCCGTGCGGTTGCCCTGTCCGAGCTGACCGGTGCGGAAATGGATGCAGCGGTATTCGCCACCGACCCATGCACCGCAGACGAGGCGCGGCGTGGTGCCGACGAACCAGGCATCGGAGTGGTTGTTGGACGTGCCGGTCTTGCCGCCGAAGTCGGTATCGTTGTTGGCATTGCCGACGAATCCGCGCAGGCGGGACGACGTGCCGCTCATGCCGCCCATGAGCAACTGCTGGACATAGAAGGCACTCTTGGGCGAGAGGGCCTGGCGCGCTTCGGCATTGGCCTCGTAGATGACGTTGCCCTCGCGATCCTCAATCTTCGTGACGAGCACGGGGTCGATGGCCTTGCCGTTGTTGACCGGCGTGCAGTAGGACGAGACGAGTTCGAGCAGGTTGACGTCGCTGGCACCAAGGGTGAGTGACGGCGTGGGCTCGAGCTTCGACTTGATACCCATGTCGTGAGCGGTGCGGACAATGCGGTCGATGCCGACCTCTTGCCCGAGGCGGACGGCAACGCTGTTGATACTCATGGCGAAGGCCTGTTTCAGCGTGATGTCCATATTAGAGAAGCGGCCGTCGGCATTGGTGGGAGCCCACGTAACCTCCTTGCCGTGGTCAATGACTTTCATGGAGAAATATTCGTCGCGACGGGTGTCGCAAGGGGTGATGCCCTGATTCATAGCCTCGGAATAGACGAAGAGCTTGAAAGTAGAACCCGGCTGGCGCATGGCCGTCACCTTGTCGTATTTCCACGTCTTGAAATCGACGTCGCCGACCCATGCCTTGACATGTCCCGTCTGTGGTTCGATGGCCACGAAGCCGCAGTGCATGAAGTGTTCCATGTAGCGGATACTGTCGAGAGTGGAGATTTCCTTCTCAACGAAACCTTTCTCGTAGTCGAAGAGCTTGACGGGGTGGGGGAGGTTCAGATAGTAGTCGATGGAGTCCTGATTGCCGTCGTACTTCTGCGAGAGTATGCGGTAGACGGGTAATTTCTTGGCGATGTCCTCAATGAAATGCGGTATTTCGATATGGCGTTCATCCTGCCAGGGATTGACGTTGCCCCAGTGCTGGTTGAAGGTCTTCTGCACCTCTTTCATCTGCTTGACGGCAGCCTCCTCGGCATAGTGCTGCATGCGCAGGTCGAGGGTGGTATGAATCTTCAGACCTTCGGTGTAGTAGGCGTAGGCACGGTCGTCGCCGTAGTATTCCTTGCACCACTGCTTCATCCAGTCGGCTACGGCCTCGCGGAAATAGTTAGCCTCGCCGTCGTAGGCATTCTCCACACTGTAGTCGAGCTTGATCTCGGTCTGTTTCAGCGAGTCGCAGGCTTCGGGTGTGAGGTGGCCGTGGGTGCGCATATTGTCGAGTACGACATTGCGGCGGCCGAGGGCATTCTTGGGATTGATGCGCGGATTATAGTAGGTGGTGGCCTTGAGCAGTCCTACGAGTATGGCGGCCTGCTCGGTGGTCATGTGCTTAGGCGTGGTGCCGAAATAGGTCTTGGCAGCCGTCTTGATGCCGAAGGCGTTGGAGCCGAAGTCGACGGTATTGGCATACATGGTGATGATTTCCTCCTTGGAGAAGTACCACTCGAGCTTGTAGGCCGTGATCCACTCCTTGCTCTTCATGATGAGCATCTTCAGTCCCGGGATGTTGCCAAGCAGTCCGGTAGAATACTGGGTGCGGACGCGGAAGAGGTTCTTGGCCAACTGTTGGGTGATGGTGGATGCTCCGCGCGGTGAACGGTGGAGCACATAGTCTTTCAGTGCTGCGCCGAAGGCCTGATAGTCGATGCCGTGATGGCGGTAGAAACGTTCGTCCTCGGTGTCAACCAATGCATTCCAAAAGGCTTCGTTCACGTCGTTGTAGCTGACGGGCATTCGGTTTTCGCTGAAGAATTTTCCGATGAGTTTGCCGTCGGCACTGTATATTTCTGATGCTTCGGCGGGATGGGTATTGCGAACATCGCTCATGGATGGCGACTTACCGAAGAGCCACAGGAAATTGAAGTTAACCATGAGCAGGTAGAGGAAGAAGAGCACGACGAGCGTACACATGGCGGAGAGCGTCTTGATGTACCACTTGCGTCCCTTGTAGAGTCCCTTATACCATTGCCAGGCAGCGGGGAAGGCATGGCAGAGTTTTCTTAATATATTCATAACCCTATTTTTCTTTTGTTACTTCTATATATTTCAATATTTCGTCAATCTGGTCGGGATGGAACCAACGTACCTCTTCGTCGCGCTTGAACCATGTCAGCTGCTTGCGAGCATAGCGGCGGGTGTTACCCTTCATGCGTTCCACCGCTTCGTCCAGCGACCACCGGCCGTCCATATAATCGAACATCTCTTTGTAGCCCACGGTGTTCAGCGCGTTCAGTTGGCGCTGGTTGTATAAGCTCTCGGCCTCGTGGAGCAATCCTTGTTCCATCATCGCGTCCACGCGCGCGTTAATCCTATTATATAATTCGTTGCGGTCGCGGTTAAGCCCGATTTTCACGATGCGAAACGGCCGCTCCTTCTTGCTTTGTGTACGAAACGAGGTGTATGTGCGCCCCGTCTGGTAGCAAATTTCAAGGGCATGGATGACGCGACGGTAATTCTGACGGTCGACAATGGCGTAGTGTTCAGGGTCCAGTCGGCGCAGGTCCTCACAGAGTGCTTCCAGTCCTTCTTCTTCGTATCGCCGCTTCATCTCCTCGCGGATATCGTCACGGACGGTGGGGATATCGTCAATGCCGTTGCATACAGCGTCGATATACATCATGCTGCCACCCGAGAGGATGTTCGTGTCTGAGGGTTCCTTTTTCAGGACCTCGAGAACATCTTGCTCGTACATCGAGGCATTGTAGTAGTCGTGGATGCTTTTATTACCCACGAAATAATGTTTGGCCTGCTGCAACTGCTCCTCGCTGGGAGCAGCGGTGCCGATGCGCAGTTCGCGGTAAATCTGGCGGGAATCGGCGTTGATGACAGGCGTATGATAATGACGTGCGAGCTCGATGGTGAGTGCGGTTTTGCCTACTGCAGTCGGTCCCGTAATGACTACGAGTGTACTATCTGATGACGCCACGTTTTGAATTTTCAATGAAAGAGCAGATATATTCCACCTCCTTCGAATCAGGATACTTGGCGCGAGCCTCGGCAATACCGTCCTTCAGTACTCCCTGGGAATAGATGATGCGGTAGGCGTCGTGAATAGCCTCAATGGTCTCATTGGGGAATCCGCGACGGCGCAGCCCGATGAGATTCACACCGGCATAGCGTATGGGTTCTTTACCTGCAATGACGTATGGAGGAATATCCTGTGAGGTACGGCTGCCGCCCTGGAACATGATATATCCGCCGACGTGCAGGAACTGATGGAACAGGCAACAGGCTGAGATAATGGCAAAGTCGTCGACGATGACCTCGCCGGCAAATTTCGTGGAATTGCCGATGATGCAGCCATTTCCAATCTCACAGTCGTGACCGATGTGCATATTCTCCATTAGCAGATTGCCGTTGCCCACAACTGTCTTTCCTTTCGAAGCCGTGCCGCGGCTGATGGTGACATTCTCGCGGATGGAGTTGTTGTCGCCGATTTCGCATGTGGTCTCTTCGCCTTGGAACTTGAGATCCTGAGGTTTGGTAGAGATGCTGGCACCGGGGAATATCTCGTTGTTGTTGCCGAGACGTGTGCCGAAGTGCAGCGTCACGTTGTTCAGCAGTTTGTTGTTGTCGCCAATCACCACGTTTTTGTCGATGACGCAGAAGGGACCGATGACGTTGTTGTCACCAAGTTTTGCCTCGGGATCAACCACTGCTAAGGGATGTATCTGATTTGCCATGTTTGTTTCGTTATTACGTTATGACGGGTTATTTGTTCTTTACTATCTGTGCTGTGAAGGTTGCTTCTGCCACTACGCGATCACCAACGAAGATGTAACCCTTCATCGAAGAAATTCCATGGCGAACAGGAGCTAACAAATCGACCTTGAAGAGCAATGTATCGCCGGGAACAACCTTCTGGCGGAATTTTACGTCGTCAATCTTCATGAAATAAGTGCTCCAGCGCTCAGGTTCCTCCAGTGTGTTCAATACCAGCAGGCCACCACACTGGGCCATTGCCTCAATCTGCAGCACACCAGGCATGACGGGCTCTTCGGGGAAGTGCCCCTGGAAGAAGGGTTCGTTGCTGGTGACGTTCTTGATACCCACAATGGTGTTGGCACCTAGTGAGATGACCTTATCCACCAACTGCATGGGATAGCGGTGGGGCAGCAATTCGCGAATCTTGTTGACATCCATTATCGGCTCCTCGTTGGGATCGTAGATGGGTGCCTGTATCTCGTGTTTGCGAATTTCCTTTCGCAACTGACGGGCAAACTTGTTGTTGATGGTATGACCGGGACGTGTGGCAATGATACGGCCCTTGATGGGTTTACCGATGAGTGCCATATCGCCAATGACGTCGAGCAGTTTGTGGCGTGTACATTCGTTCTCCCATACCAATGGCTTGTGCTGAATGTAACCGAGTTCGTTGGCATCGCGGTGCTCTACGCCCAGTTTGTCTGCAAGCCAGTCAAGACGCTCCTGTGTGGTCTGACGCTCATAGATAACAATGGCATTATCCATATCGCCACCTTTGATGAGGTTTGCCTGCAACAGGGGCTCAATGTCTCGTACGAAAACGAAAGTGCGCGCAGCAGCAATTTCCTTGGCGAAATCATCTATTTTGTCGAGTGTCGCAAACTGCGAATTGATGAATTTCGACTCGAACGAACACATGGCTGTGATGGAGAATTCGTCGTCGGGAAGGATCGTAATGCACGAACCGGTCTGCTCGTCCTTTACCTCAATCTTCTTGCGGATGATGTAAAAGTCTTTGGGGGCATTCTGTTCCTCGATACCGATCTCCATAATCTTCTCTACATACTTGATGGCCGAACCGTCGAGAATGGGGAATTCCGGACCGTTGACCTGTATCAGACAGTTGTCGATGCCCAAAGCATAAAGTGCCGAGAGTCCGTGCTCTACAGTTGATACGCGAGCGTCGCCCTTGCCCAATACCGTGCCGCGCTGAGTGTCGACCACATTCTCGGCAATGGCGTCGATGGTGGGCTCACCCTCCATGTCGATGCGTTGTATCTTGTAACCGTGATTCTCATGTGCAGGGTTGAATGTGACAGTCAGGTTCAGTCCTGTATGCAGACCTTTTCCGTATAATGAAAAGCTGCCTTTCAAAGTCTTTTGTTTCATATCTTTTATTATCTTTCAATTTCTACAATCTTCTTCAGCGCGTCGATTTCACGCTGCAGCTGGGCAATCTGGCGGTACATGTCGGGGAGTTTTGCGTCCAAAGCCCTCGCCTTGAAATACATTTTCGGATTGACAGCAGGAGAGCCGATCAACGTCTCACCGTCACCCTTGGTATTGCCGATGACACCACACTGGGCACCAATCATCGTCCTATCGGCAACTTGAATGTGACCAGAGAAACCAGCCTGACCACCTACCATACACCATGCACCAATCTTTGTCGAACCAGCCATACCGGCTTGTGCCGACATCACCGTGTTCTCGCCGATTTCGCAATTATGAGCTACCTGGATGAGATTGTCCAGTTTCACGCCCTGATGGATAATGGTCTGACCCATCGTTGAACGGTCGATACACGTGTTGGCACCAATCTCCACATCGTCTTCGATGATGACCACGCCCAACTGTGGAATCTTTTCGTATCCCTCCTGATTGGGGGCGAAGCCGAAACCGTCGGCACCAATGACCGCACCGGCGTGAATGGTCACATTCTGACCAATCTGACAACCGTCATAGATAGTGACATTGGGGAATATTCGCGTGTTGTCGCCAATCTTCACACCTTCGCCGACGTAGGTAAAGGGTCCGATATAGACATCCTTGCCAATCTGAGCACTTGGTGACACAAAGGCCAGAGGGTCGATACCCGTCTTTTTCGGCAGCGACTGGGCGTACATTTGCATCAGTTTTGCCACACATTCGTAGGCATTCTTCACGCGAATCAAGGTGCAATTGACAGGATGCTCCAGTTGCAGGTCTTCGTTCACGAGAACAATGGTGGCTTTCGTTTCGTAGATGTATTGGGTGTATTTGGGATTCGAAAGGAAAGTGATGGCTCCTTCCGTGCCTTCTTCTATCTTCGCAAAAGTATGGACGGATGCTTGTTCGTTTCCTTCCACTTTGCCGCCTATAAAGTCGGCTATTTGTCGCGCTGTAAACTCCATAGTTACTGTCATTTTTTTATAAAAACGCTACAAAGATAAGCATTTTTTATGAAAAACGTTGATAACAGAGGTAATATTTACGTATTTTTTTAGAAAGTAAATGTACATTTAAGATTTCGGAAGCTTCTGCAATGTCTTTAACAGTACCATCTTTGTAAAGAATTCCGATACTATCGTCCTCAGGATTATACATGTCTTTACCTATCTCTGTCAACGTCATCATATAGTGTGTGTCTTCCAATGGAATATTCATTCTTTCAGCTATTCCACGGGCGATTTCGGCCATTCGTTCCTCCGAAGGACGCTCCTCGCTGACCTCCACCTTGAACAATCGACGGTCAGTCATATCGGTGGCCAAAGTGGCAAGAATTTTGTCATCAACATGTTTCCAAGCCTTCAACGCACTCCAAATGTCGCTGTCGTCCAATTCGGAATACACATCGAGCGTATGATCGTCGAACGTGACGTCATTTTTCAGGAAATAGGCTAGTGAAGGCGATGCAAATAGGTCGTAACCCATCCTCATCAGTTCGCGAGCTCGCGTCAGAGCATTCACCAATACTTTCTCGTATCCTACAGCGGTCTTGTGTAAGTACACCTGCCAATACATCAGCCGTCGTGTCGTCAGGTAGTTTTCTATCGAGTAGATGCCTTTGGCGTCGACGACAAGTCTCTCGTCAGCCACGTTCAACATTTTGATGATGCGTGCCGAGCCGATGTTACCTTCTGTTACTCCTGTAAAGAATGAGTCGCGGCGCAGATAATCCAGTCGGTCCATATCTAACTGACTGGATATCAACTGATGGAAAATCTTGTTTGGATATTCGTCTTTGAAAATACTGATAGCCAGTGCAAGCTGTCCTTTCATCTCTCGGTTCATGCGTTCCATCATCAGCAGCGAGATGTCTTCGTGCGATACACCGTTGATGAGCGTATTTTCTAATACGTGCGAAAAAGGACCGTGACCGATGTCGTGTAAAAGGATTGCTGCCTGCACGGCTTCTGCCTCTGAATCAAAGATATACACTCCTTTTTCACTTAGCGATTTTACAGCCTCCGACATAAGGTAGAATGATCCCAGTGAGTGCTGGAAACGCGTATGGCGCGCTCCGGGATACACCACAGAGGCCAGTCCGAGTTGGTTGATACGGTTTAGGCGTTGAAACAACGGATGCTGTACGATGTCGTACAGCAATCCACGCTTGATCTTGATAAACCCGAATACGGGGTCGTTGATGATTTTATGTTCCGTCATTGTTGTTCTGACATATCTATCGCCTCGAACTTAAAATCCTTTTCGTTCACGTAGCGTACCTCGTATCCTTTTTTGTATTTTTTCATCAGTTTCAGGAACTCCTTCTCGGCCTTCTTTTTCTTCAGATAGTAGAATACCACACAAACGCGTTTCTCCTGTTGTAGCTTCTCTTCCAGATAGTCTTTCATCTGCCGTGAATATTCGTCACGAAGCAGCAGGAATTTATTCTTTGACTCTATCCAAGCTCCGGGAATGTTCTGGATGTCCGTCACATAAATTATTGAGTCTTTGAACGATGCCGAGAAGCCGAACATATAGACTTGATTCGTTTTCAGGGGTTTCGCGCTGGCTCCTAAGGCTGTCAATGCCACAACCAGCAATAGTATATACCTTATTGATTTCATGCTCCTAAATATGCTTTTAATATTTTGTTCTTTGTATTGCCGCGTAAACGACGGATGGCCTTTTCCTTTATTTGTCGCACGCGCTCACGCGTAAGGCCGAATTTTACTCCTATCTCCTCGAGTGTCATCTCGGGCTGTCCTATACCGTAGAATGCAGTAATGATGTTGCGTTCGCGAATTGTCAGCATTTTCAATGCATCCATGATTTCTGCCTGCAAAGACTCTATCACCAGTTGCTTATCAGCCATCGGTGCGTCATTATTTACAAGTACGTCTAGCAGCGAATTGTCCTCACCATCCACAAACGGAGCGTCAACCGATACCTGACGGCCTGACACGTTGATGGCTTCGTCAACTTTATCCTCAGGAATGTCGATAACCTCCGATATCTCGTCCACCGACGGCCGACGCTCGTTCTCCTGCTCGAATTTCGTCAACATGCGGTTGATTTTGTTCATCGACCCCAGTTGGTTCAACGGCAGTCTCACGATGCGGCTCTGCTCGGCAATGGCTTGCAGAATGCTCTGACGAATCCACCATACAGCATACGAGATGAATTTAAATCCTCTCGTCTCGTCATATTTCTCAGCAGCTTTTATCAGTCCCACATTACCCTCGTTAATCAGGTCAGGCAGTGATAATCCTTGGTTCTGATATTGTTTAGCCACACTCACCACGAACCTCAGGTTCGACTTTGTCAGCTTTTCCAAAGCCTTCTTGTCACCCTTGCGGATGCGCTGCGCCAGCTCCACCTCTTCGTCGGCAGACAAAAGTTCCTCTTTGCCGATTTCTGACAGGTATTTCTCCAACGCCTCGCTTTCGCGGTTTGTGATTGATTTGGTAATCTTCAGTTGCCTCATGCAGTAGTTGAGTTTTAATGTCGGATGCAAAAGTAATCCTTTTTTCGCGATTCACCAAACTTTTTTTATTTTTTTTTACCATTAGCCCTCAAAAGCGTACTTTGGTGGCTATTTTTTATGTAAAAACCACCTTTTTTATCAAAAAAAATACGATTTTTTACATTTTTTTTGCATTTTCTTTGGAACTTATTGATTTTTTTACTTACTTTGCAGCCGAAATCATAGAAAAAATACTTTAAATAGATAATATTATAATTTTTTTTAACTAGTTAATTAGTACAAATGAAAAAGTTTTTTATGATGATTGCTGCTACTATGATGGCAGCTTCAGTGAGTGCACAGAATACTGCAATCACATCTAGCAAAGCTGGTGATAACTGGTATTTCGGTATCAACGCTGGTGTTACAACAAAGACAAAGGAAAGTTATAAGGATGCTGGTGACGGATTCTTCAAGTCTATCGCTCCTACCTTTGGCGTTCGTCTTGGTAAAAACTTGACAACTGTTTTCGGTCTGGCTGCTGATGCAGATGTTTATTTCAAGTGTAACGATAAGTATTATGCTGGTCCTAAGACCTTCGTCAATGCTCTTGACTTAAACCTGCTGGGTACTTTCAACTTGAGCAACCTGTTTGCTGGTTACCAGGGTGAACCCCGTGCTTTCGAGCTGATTGCTCTGGGCGGTTTCGGTTGGGAACATGACTTCAACCACATGAGCAAGACTAATGCTCTGAACTCTAAGATTGCTCTTGACTTCGCATTCAATCTGGGTGCTGCAAAGGCTTGGCAGCTCTACATCGAGCCCGCTCTGACCTATAACCTCCATAGTTGGGCAGAGGGCGTTGATGCTTCTGTAGCATATGCTATACTGGGTGCTAACGAACCTGGTTTCATGTATGACATCAACAAGTCTATTTTCTCTCTGAAGGCCGGTTTGAACTACAAGTTCGGTAACAGCAACGGTTCTCACAACTTCAAGATTGAGCAGCTGCGCGACCAAGCTGAGATCGACGGTCTGAACGCTAAGATCAACGAGCTCCGTGCTGATGTGAACGCTAAGGATGGTCAGATTGCCGCTGACGCTCAGACCATTGCTGACCTGAAGGCTAAGCTCGCTGCTTGTGAGGCTCGTCCTACACAGATTGTTGAGCAGGTTAAGAAGGTTGAGACTCTGCAGCCTATCGTTATCTTCCGTCAGGGCAAGAGCGTTATCGATCCTGCACAGTATGCAAGCATCGAGATGATTGCCAAGTACATGAAGAATCATCCTGAGTCTAACGTTCTCGTTCAGGGTTATGCTTCTCCCGAGGGCTCTGCTGAGCTGAACCAGAAGCTGTCTGAGCAGCGCGCTGAGGTTGTAAAGAACGCTCTCATCAAGAAGTATAAGATTGCTGCCAGCCGCATCACTACTGAGGGCCTGGGTGCAACCGACAAGCTGTCTGACGAGGTTGACTTCAACCGTGTTGCAATGTTTGTTGATACTACTAAGCAGTAATTTGTAGCGAACATTCAGATAACATTTTTCCCCGCAGAATCAAATCTGCGGGGATTTTTTTGTGTCTTTATTTGGAGTTTTGCCCATTTCTTCGTATCTTTGTAGGCAAATTACTGATGTTATGAAACTAAAACTATTACTTGCAGTACTGTTGTCTTGTCAATTGCTGACCGCACAGACACGACGCGAAATCAATTTGAAGACATGGGAATTCTCACGTGACCAACAGACGTGGGAGAAGGTTGATATTCCTCATGACTGGGCTATAGCGGGACCGTTCGACAAGAAATGGGACCTGCA
>Ga0326514_10002965_pt1 | contig 10763 bp, 8 predicted proteins | sample 3_2548_0518_D_FD_203653 | JGI IMG/M metagenome (GOLD analysis project Ga0326514, IMG submission 203653) | Bovine rumen microbial communities from UC Davis, California, United States - 3_2548_0518 | ecosystem: Host-associated > Mammals > Digestive system > Stomach > Rumen | place: USA: California... | reverse complement strand
TTAATATAATAAATTTAAGATTCATCCCTTATCTCCTGTTACAAATATTATTATCAACATTTGCTTAACCTAATTTTAATCTCTGTAAATGGTTTACCAAACCAACCTGCAGTTTGATTTCCATCACCAGACTCCCAATTGGTGTCGTGGATTTCAGAATAGTATTTGTTATTATCATAGGGTTTTACAGAATATACTGCTTCATAGTAAACCCCACCAGTTTTTGTTGTATCTGTAGTATAATAGATTTGAATAGCATCTAAACTATTAACACCATTTCCTACCCACTGTCCATTAGAGTATTTTTTAGACCAACCTTTATTGAGGTAATGAACTCTATACTGAACAGAACCAGAAGAAACATTCATTTTAATTTTAAGAATACTGTCATTTGCTACACCTGCGGCGGCGCCGTTCTTTGCAGCTTTAAGGATACCGTGATTTCTTGTCTGAAGGGTGTAAGAGATTGTAGGTGCGGCGGTCGCCGTTGAAGCGCTCGTATTACCAGTGGTTGTAGTAGTCGTCTAAGCGGTGGTTACCGCAGCTCCATACTTCGGACGAGCATATCCTCGAATGTTGCCATCGCCTATTGTATAATAGCATCTTCTTACAGCATTATTACTATTTCCTTCAATAGTAACAATTGTCTTACCATTCACGGTCTCGACAATACCAATGTGGTCTGCAAAACCGTCATTGGGCTGAGTAGAATCGTCCCAGTTAAAGGTAATAATATCACCCGCTTTGGGAATAATACTTCCATCTTCATGCCAAATTCCTTTAGCTTTGAATAATTGTATATGCCTTTCAACGCCACATTCTGTTCCACCAATTAGATCAGTGGCACCAGCCTTGATAAACGCAGCAGAAAGAGTGGCATCACACCATGCATCATACATGGAAAGAGCCACACCAAGAGCGAGAGGTTTATGATTGTTGTATGTATTAATAACATCTGCATGAGCATTGGCATTGTTAATCCATCCACGGTAAACATTCAGTACCTGTTCTGCGGTCACGCCAGTTTTAGCTTTTGCTTTTGTTGTAGTCTTTGACGAAGAAGATTTCTGCGCATACTTTTTCCAGTCGGCGGCAGTACCATAAAAAATATTGAGATCCAGATTGGAATTATATCCATTTAATCTTCCTGCGCCAGTATACTGATAGATTGCAACCTTACCAAAAGTTCCCCAACCATTAGCGTCAGTCCAAGGATTAGATTGATATCCGTATACTAAATTATGATTTGCGTATTGCGCGCACCAAAGTGGGTATCCCGCAGAACCAACCGACGCCGCAAGAGGAACAATACTTTTGCTTGTATAAAGGAAAGGCTTTACACCAGAAAGTTTATAAAACTCATCCATTAAACTTTTAAGATAAGAAATATTGTTCCAAGCACTATTTTGATAAGACTACCAATCAATAGCCATAATAGCCTTGCCAACATAGTTCTTAACCTTGTTATAGAAAAACTTCGCCTATGCGGCAGCTCCACCGCCACCAACATAATGATAACACCCCGCAAGTTTACCTCTATTTAGCACAGTGTCGATCTTATAAAAATCAGGATTGATATATGTTGTACCTTGCGTTGCCTTAACAATACAAAAATCATATGGTATCTTGGTTACATCTACTGAGTTGTTTGAAGAAATATCAACTCCATTTAATGCCATATAAATACCTCCTTAAAAAAGAAAGGAGAGAAATAAATCTCTCCTTAATTAATAGTTACTTAATCTAATGTCTGTGTTTTCTTAATCAGCTGATTAATGCCAGTTGCGGCAAAGCCAGATACAATGCCGACCGCAAGCGCATTAATAATATCTGCCGCAGGAAAGTCTGGCATAACAAACATCCCAATCACACCAAGAATTGCTCCTGCAACCCCCATGATAGATGGGATACGATCGTTGTTAATCTGTGTCCACTCCTTGACAATATAGCCAATGAGATAACAAATAATTGTAATTCCTGCAACACTAACGATACCTAAAGATTCCATAATCAAATGTCCCCCTTATTAATTAACTAATATATTTATAATTAACCCCTGTCTCAAAAACAGAAGTTAAATTGCTTTGTTCAACCCAAGATCCATTAACTTTCTTATAAACTGTTCTACCTTCAACCCAAGATCCGTTAACCTTAATATAAATAGTTCCAGTATTCGCAGTACAGGTAAGCACGATATTATGTGCGGCATTAATATTCGTCAGCTTGTAAATATAGTTGACAACTATCTTGCCAGTCTTTGAATCCGTGGTTTGTTCTTTCTCAAACACAATTGAGTTTCCATTATCCGCACCAGTAATTTCTGCGGTCGAGTCATCTGGAACTACAACGAGCGAATAATTCTGTCCCGCAAGCCTGACTACTTGACCATCTGGATACAATTTTGCACCAGTTCCAGAAGAGGTAATGAAGTAATAATCAACATCACCAAAGACAAATATCAGACTATGTTTAGCATTGACATTACTCAGCGTGTAAGTATATTCCCCACCACCGCCTGTCGCTTCAATTTCAACCTTGAACTGCAATGAGTCATTACCATTATCTGTGTATTGGTCTTTAAAAAACTTAACATCAATATAATGACTTCCTGCGCTTACTGTATAAGTTAGTTCATGTTCAGTATTTCCGTTAATAGAAGAGCAAGCCAACTCAACATCAGACGCATCATCAGCAGAAGAGGATGTGCTAAGAGCGGTGTCTAGCTTACCAAAGATACCATAGTCATATCCTGCCTCAGCATAGTTAATATACTTGAAGGTAATGATACAATCTGATTCCAAATTTAATGTGACTCTAGCAACAGCCGCAGAATTTGAAACGCCTTGGTTGTTTGACTCATAATACCCATTGCTGTTTACTGCGAATCCATAGTTTGAACTTCTATTTGCAACAGAGTATGTATTTTTGGGAATGCCACCCTGTAGCTGACTAGTTATGTCAACACCATTATCAAGAGCAAGCGTTAATTTTGTCTCAGTTGGGAAAATAGATATTGTCTGATTCGTTCCTTCTTGTACACGAGTTGTGCCGTTGGCGGGATCAGTTGTTGCATTGATACTTGATATGGTAATCGGGTAGTAAGTATATTGCGGATCTTCGTCTGGTGGAATAAATGGGCCAGACTCGCCGATTGTTATAACGTGGTCTGCCGCAATTCCTGTCAACTCATATTCGTAATAATACTGGTCGCCGCTACTTGGAACATCATAAACAACCGTCCATGTTGCACCGACAACCGCACCGCCATAGTAACCAATGGTAAATCGCAGTTTTGCTTCTTGCAACTCGGCTCTTGTCCAAGTTCCTGCGGTCATAGTTATTGTGGAATTAGATGTCGTTGTAAATGATGACTCACTGCCTTTTGCGGTTGAACCAGAATAAAGTTGCAAATCCGCAACCTCGCTTGAATTTGACGTACTCTCACAGTGTCCTCTGACTTGTACAGTAACAGAAGTAATCGTTGCATTTTCTGGAATACCGCTGAAGTCAAAAGAGTAATCAATGTGTGCGGTTGAGCCTTGAGAAGAACAGTAGTCACTTGAAGTGCCACCGCTAGTCTCAACGCCAACACCAATAGCATTTCGGTAGTTTGTGCTACTAATATTTCCGCTTGTTGTGGCATTTTCTGGATTTGCTTCAATTGTGCCACCAGTTACAACCTCTTTAAGAATAAGGTCGCCAGTGACATCAGTGCCATTATCTAAAACTTGAATGCCATCAAGCGAGTCGGTGTTGACCTTTACAACAGCATCGCCGCCCTCCACAATTTCCTGCGTTGCGGGTTCGGCGGTTATTCCACTCACGCTACTGGTCGCAGTGATTGTATAAGCCGTGCCTTGAATAGTGTAACCAACCGTGAGTGTTGCACCATAAAATCTGCAAATATATGATGTCGAAGTTGTAGATGATGTACCTCTTGTGACGTACAGACGAATCTTTGCATTTCGCAACTCTGCTAAAGTCCAAGAGCCAACTGATAAGGTTACTGTACTTGCATAGTTTGAAATAGTTGTTGCAGACCCTTTTGTCGTTGTTCCAGTACACATCTGCATTTGACGAGTGCTGATATATCTTGAACTAGTTGTGCTGACATAACCTTTAGCCTGACATGCAACAGAATTAATTGTCGCACCTTCTGGGATTTCACTGGTGTCGAAGTTGTAATAAACATAAGTAGCAGCACCAGACCCAGTTGTAAGCACGAACTGGGCATAGCTACTACTTGTCGCATCCGTGTAGCCGTTGTCAATAGGATACGAGCTACTTACAGATGCGTATCTTGAATTTGTTGTATCCAATGAGGAAGGATGAAATGTTAAGCTATCACTTATATCTACTTGTCTTGCCATTTAATCACACTCCTCACTGTTTAATCCAAATGTCACCATCATTGCCGCCCGAAGGTGAGGCACCTGAAACAGTGACAGTGGAATATGTTAACGCCACATTCACACTGGCGAGATTGGTAACATCTACTGTGCCATTTGCGGTAATTGTCTGACTTCCGCTCACTAACTCACTTGCAGTCACCGTTACACCTGTGCCATACTTCGTCCCACCGCTAATATAACCAGTGGTATTGGTCACGCTCGGTGTCACTGTGATTGAGTGATTGCTCACAGTTCCTTTGCTTGCGGATGGCGTTCCCGCTGAACCACTCGCAACAGATTTTGTAGCTTGTGCAGAATAGTATCCTGCGGGTACTGTAACTGTTGCGCCACTTGCCGCAAGATCATCACCGTCTCTCTGGGTAATTCCAGATCCAACATAGGTTTTACTAATTGCACCAACCTTCACAATGCCTGTTGTATAAACTCCTGCGGCGACCGCATTTTGTTCAGACTCGGTTGGAGTTACTATCTTCGCCGCCTGTGTTGTAAGCTGAAGCGTGCCAGTTGTTGTTCCTGCGCTTACATATCCCGCTGATTGAGTATGACTTGCTGTCACAAGACCAGTAGTAGAGTTGACAGAAGCAGTTGGATTAGCATGGGTCGCAGTTGCCACTGATTTAGTTTCCTGCTCCGCATAGTATCCAGATGGCACGGTGACAGTTGCGCCAGAGGCGGTGAGATCAGTTTCGTCTCTCTGAGTGATATCAGAGCCTATATATGTCGATGAAATCGCTCCAATAGATACAGAACTCAATCCATCATATCCACTATCTGCGGTAATGGTCTGAGAAGACTCTGTAGGCGTTGCTGATTTGCTTTGCAGACTAGGTGACACACTCACATCAACCGCTGAATAATTGGTTACATCAATACCAGTCCCATTTTCAGAAATTGACTTTGTTCCGCTGACCAGTTCAGATGCGCTTACAGTTACCGCAGTTCCATTCTTAGTTCCACCAGTGATATAACCTGCGGTGTTTGTAACGCTAGGAGTCACCGCTATAGAGTGGTTAGTAACAGTTCCCTTTGATGCAATCGGAGTGCCAGCAGTTCCACTTGCTATTGATTTAGTTATTCCAGTCCCATAATAGCCATATGGAATTGTAACCTCATTGCCAGATATGGTTATATCACTATCGCTCTTTATTGGAAAATTTGAAATATCGGATATATAAACGTTAGTCAAAGGAAAATCTTCCCTTGTTGGGATATATCCAGATTTAGCAAAATCTAATGAAATAAAAATATTCCCACGATCATAAGAAATCCCATGTAAAGTGGGAACATCCGCATATGACACTAACTTGGTCACATTATTAGCATAATAACCCGCTGGCGCTGTAATTGATAACCCACCATTTTCTGAAGTTACTTCTTCTTCTGTTAAATCCGCAGAAGTTTTTCTCGGTACTTCACTACCAACATATGTACCACTAATCGCCCCAACCGCAACACTAGAAAGACCATCATAACCAGAGTCGGCTGTGATGGTCTGTGCGGTTTCGGATGGAGTTGCGGTTTTGGATTGGAGAGTGGGAGAGGTTGCGGGAACCGCCACATTAGCACTCGCATAATTTGTTACATCATACGTTCCGTTCGATGTAATGTTGATTGTTCCTGTGGGGGTAATACCACCGCTTGCCGTTCCAACTATTTTATTTCCACTTGCGTCATGTGCCGTATATCCTTGCATAAGATGTTCCGCATCAACAGTATCAGAGGATATATCCATGAGCGTCTTTCCGTTTACTGTTATTTTATTATATATCGTACTCATAATATTCCTCCTTCTTATAAATCTCCGATCATATAGTCAGCATAAGTAGACCAATTAATCGCTTCTTTATATGCTGTTAAACTAGATGCAGGTACATGTATTCTTAAAAAAGAATGTGTATGAATTGACGCATATTGTAATGTTGGTGGAGTTTCAGGATATACATATAAATCTTCTAAAGAATAAGCATTGCTTAAAAATTTATCTCCATTTACTGCTGTGCAATCTGGGTGTATTGTAAATTTTTTAAGAGCATATAAATTAGCATAACTTGCTAATGCACCAGTATTTGAAAGATATCCGCTACCACTAATTTCTTCCAATGAATAACAATTAGTAAATGTTCCTCTGCCGCCAGATAAATTTCCTTGTAGTCTTAATCTAGTTAGGGCAGGAGATGTGATAACATAAGTTCCATCAAGTCTTAAAGTGTCCTTAGTATATGGTAAAGATATATGTCTTAAAACATAAGCATTTGATAAAAATTCTTGTCCATTATCAAAATAATTTAAATTTATATGTTTAAGAAATTTTGTGTTAGACAAAAAAGCTGTTCCTGTTGGCGGGGTTGGCCCATATGGAATTACTGCATATTCAATTCTAGTATCTCTAAATAAATTAGCGTTCCATATTGCCAACCAACTACTAGATATATCTTTTCCAAAATATATTGTATCTACTACAGCCTCTTTAGGAACAAATATATTATCAGCTCCAGTCCCAGAAATACATAATGTGTTATTTACTTTTAAATGATATTTTCCATATGTGCTATATGTATGAGTAGAGGGACCTCCGCCTGTTGTAGTTTCCTCATTGCCATCGCCCCAATCAATTGTTGAAGCACCATATTGTCTAACAGTAAATTCTAATCCAGTTCTTTCATTTAATTCTATAAAGAAATGTGTTTTACCATCAGTAGGATAATAAATAGCTCCAATATCAGCGGGATATTCAATATAATGTAATTGTTCTAATGTCCAATTCCAACACAATGGAGTTAATGGAACAATATCATTACTATGGTCTGGGAACTCTGGCATTGCCGACATTCTTTTTGCTTCTGCAATAGAGCATGAATATAATAAAGTTCCTTCATAATCCCAAAAGCATACTTCATCAGATTCTTTTGGAACATTAACATGTATTTCTGAATAGCCGTCTAATCCATCATCACTTGGATCATATGTTCCATCCATACTAGCGGTTTTACTTCCTAATAATATGCCGCCACCAGTAATTTTTCCTGTAGTACCAGTAGCATTAGATTCTTCTTTTATAATTACACTACTTGATATTCCATCAACCGCCGCCTTCATCTGAGCGATCGTCATAGGAGCGGCAACGCCAGACTTTTCCGATATGCTAGTTGCAAGAGCATCAAGTTTTGTTTTGGTTACTATTACTTTGTCTGCCATTTAATCACTCCTTTCACGAACTTAACGATGCCTCATAATCAGAAACTGAGATAATATGCGTTACTAAAGTTGAGTTATTCCATGGTGATGTTGTAATCCACGTATCATATAAATTATCTGGTACGACAATTTTAAGAAAATTATTCCAACCAGTTGTGATATCACCCGCTGAGCCTAACGTAGGAATAGAAGTATGATTTGTAAAATATAAAAATTTTAAATGCTCCATATTTCCCAATCTAAAATCTGAAATTGCAGTTACAGAAGATGGAACATTGAATTCTGATATATTAAATGTATATCGAAAATCTGGCATAAACGTACAATTTGTAATCGTTAATTCAGATATATCTTCAAGACTCCAACAATTATTTACAAATGCATTTACATAATTCTTATTTGTAATTAAAGAAAGATTAAATGTTGCTTTGATTTTTCTTAATGAATTACAGTTACCAAAAATCCATGAAACATCGGTTGCTTTTGAGAAAACAAAATCTGATAAATCTATTTCTTTTATATTTCTACATTCACGAAACATACCATTGAATTTTGTTACATTTGATGTATCCCAATTTTTATTTCTTATTATAGTTTCTAAGCAACGACAATATTGAAAAAAACAACTTATGTCTGTTGCCTTATTTGATACTACCCAATTGGATAAATCTATTGATTTTAAATTTCGGCATGACGAAAAAACACAACTAAAATTTGTTACATTTTCAGTATTAAAACCACTTACATCAATGCTTTTTATTTGCCATAAATCATTAAAACAACTTTGAAGATTTGTTAACTTATCTGTAGTTCTCCATTTTGATGTATCTAGATTTTTTAACATATACATATGCGAAAGAAAATTAGCCAATGTTGTAGCAGATGAAATATCAAAATCTTCAAGTCCTTTTATTTCTACTATCTCATTACAATTTGAAAACGTCCCTGAAAAAGTTGTTACACTACTAGTGTCCCATCCAGACAAATCTAAACTAATTAATGCATTACATCCATTAAATGTATTTGTTAAATTTGTGCATTTATTGCTTAAATCATGGGGTAAATAAACCTCGCATAAATTATTTGCTCCCCAAAAAGTCGTATTTAAAGTAGTAGCATTTGCAAAGCTACAAGTAGATAAGTCGACTTTTTTAAGAATATAACCTCCATCATTATAAGCGTTTGTTAAATTAACAGGCACACCCGCCATCACAGTATCTGCTATTAGATATCTAGTTGTCCATGTATATTGATCGGTTGTTCTGTTTCCTGTTCCAATCCAACTTGGAATTCTGCAATATCTCTCCACACAAGGCTGTAATGTTGAACGATGATATCCAACGCTTGATTCTAAATCATCCCATCTGGCAAACTCAAATCTAGTAATCACCGCATCTTCTTGCGGCGTGACCTTATACACCACATAGTCGCCTTCATTAGTAGGCAACATCTCACGGAATATGCCGCCACTAGCCACATTAGTTACATCGCTTGATGCAGTGAATATACCATTATTTATCTGGCCTCTCACCACGCTATACGCACCGTACACCCTAATAGAAATTGGCTTCGGATCATATGTGTCAGTACAGTCATATGTCAAATAAATAACCTCCTGATTAGTCAAATCCACTTTAGAATAGTCTGGCCAATCAGAAGGTCTTTCCCATTTCTTAACTCTTACATTGTGTAAATCTTTGATTGCTTCGTCCATTTCACGAGGTTTGTATGTTGCGGTTTCGCCGTTCCGATCTCTGATCGCATCCGCAATATTCGTAAAGACGCTGTCATCTATATATACTTTACTCATTAATAACTCACCTCGCTTGCGTCATCAAATCCATACGATGCTGTATCTCCATCACCATACTGTGCGAGAGCCGCAGTGATAAGTTCATTCACTTGCGATGCTGTCATGTAGGGAGATGTGGTATTTACCCACTTGGAGGTTGTACCATCGTAGGTTAATATCTGTCCAGTTGCGGGAGAGGAGATAGTAGTATCGGTAAGAGTTGATAAAGTAATTGCCCCACCAGAGAATGTAATCTTTCCACTTGATTTAGCCCATGTAAAACTCTGTAATGCGTTTATAGTATTTTTAGTAAAACTCATTCCTGCTGAAGTAATTACACTCAGGTTATATACCGCACTTCCATTAACTACCTTAATGTCATATCCATCTTGATATGCGGCATATACATCATCAAAATTTGCGGTGGTTGCAAATCCATTACTTTGATTTCCAGTGATAGTGACATATAATACACCACTAACATCACCATTCACCCACTTACTACTTGTACTGTCATACTTCAGCACCTGTCCATTTGCGGGAGAGTCGATATTAGTATCACTGAGACCAGACAAATTCGGCGATATACCTGCGGTTGCCGCATCCACATACTGTTTAGTAGCGACATCCATATTCTCCGTTGGGCCAGTACCTACCGTCAGCTTACCTGCATACCAGCCATTGCCATTCCAGTCGAGAGTGTAGGCGTTGGAACGAGCAGATCCAGATGTGCCATTACCTACAATATCGGCATAAGTTCCTGCGGAGTCTTCGATGTTGTATTTACCTTGGACATGCTGATTAGTAAAAGATGCAATAGTACCGCTCCCTTCCGCATGAGAATCACTTCCTGATGCAGTCGTATTATATCCTTCAGCGTGAGAATAATTACCGATTGCATTTGAACTGTATCCTTCCGCATGAGAATGGTCGCCAGATGCTATTGTAAAGCTTCCTTCTGCATGCGAATACGCCCCTAATGTAGTCGTATGATATCCTTCAGCATGAGATCCTGTTGTTTTAGCAAAAACACTAATTCCTTCTGCATGCGAATATGGTCCAGAAGCAGCCGATTCTATTCCTTCAACATGAGAGTGATTACCATAAGCAACTGTATTTTCACCTTCTACATGGGTGTTTGTATTTGCGGCAACATTACCAGATTCAATATAATATATTTGATTAGATATTGCAGAAGTTTCTGATAAAGTCTGATTTAATGTAATACTTGTTATTCCTTGAGTACTTTGATCAATAACTTCATCAGTTATTTGGTATATTCTACTATTACCATACCTTGATGCAGTAATATAAAAATATTTTAGACTTCTCCAAGAGGAGTCTATTTTATTAACTGTATAAAT
>Ga0326514_10002964_pt1 | contig 10766 bp, 5 predicted proteins | sample 3_2548_0518_D_FD_203653 | JGI IMG/M metagenome (GOLD analysis project Ga0326514, IMG submission 203653) | Bovine rumen microbial communities from UC Davis, California, United States - 3_2548_0518 | ecosystem: Host-associated > Mammals > Digestive system > Stomach > Rumen | place: USA: California... | reverse complement strand
CCTTCCTTGAGGATGCCTCTTTTGATGACGTGATAGCTCGATACAACTTTGACCGCAGCCTCCGTCTTATTCTTTTTGATGCCATTGAGATTATAGAGGTGGCACTGAGGGCAAAGATTATCAACCATCTGTCACAGGCTAAGGATAGCGGACTTTGGTATCTGGATGAATCTCTCTTTGAAAAAATGGAATACTACGAGGACTTCCTGCTTGACCTCAAATATGAGTTTGAGCGTAGTACAGAGCCATTTGCTAAAGAATACATAGCCAAGCACGCAAATTGGGATAGTGATTCGATGGAAGGTGACAATCCTGATGCATGGATGATACTGGAGGTTGCCACATTCGGCACACTCTCAAAGATGTATAAGAACCTGAAAAGCCAGTTACCTCAACGTGCAACGATTGCTAACGAGTTTGGGCTATATTCTGCAAAGGAGCTTTCCAGTTGGTTAGAAGCAATCTCTGTGTTACGAAACATCATTGCTCATCATTCCCGCCTTTGGAACAGAAGCCTTGCCAAGCAGCCCATGAACATCAAGGGGCATCGTGACAAGTGGTTGAACACCCCATTTACAGACAATCAGAAAAAGAAACCATACGGAGTAATCACGGCCATGCTCTATCTCTGCAATGCCGTGTATCAAGAGAATCAGATCAAGGCAAAGATTCTTTCACTGTTAGATAATAGCAAAGATATTCCATACGGTAAGTTAGGTTTTACAGGCAACTGGCGTAATGAGCCGATTTGGAAGTAAGCGAATAGATGGTGCTGATGGTGATTGAAACCGCACTCCTATTGGCTAATAGGACGTAGAATCTAATACGCACTTTTCTGGCAGGTGCCACAAAAGATGCCGCAATCAGCTTAGTGGGCGACGAGCAAGCTCAGAAGAAAAAGTAGAAAAAGGATTTTGCTAATTCAAAAGGAATGATTACCTTTGCACCTGATGATGAGTCATAAATAGTTGCAGGCTCAGCATCGGGTGTTCTTTGATGCAGTTTATAGCAGAATGTGGAATTGAGTACGGTTGCCAATTCGTAACCCAGTTTTTCCTCAATCCCCTAGGCTACCTTTATATAAAGAAAAGCTGAGAAATCTTACAAAGTTACGAAAAAAAAGAGAAACAAAAACTGCATTTTTTGACAATTATGCTGTGGTTCAGAAAAAAAAAAGTAATTTTGCAGCACAATTCCAAACTAACAACTACTTAAAAATGACACCAAGATTTTACGCATTTACATGGTGTGCCTTCCTTGCCATTTGCGGATGGGCACAGGTGACGCCGCAGAGTCAGATGGAACTACTCGACCGTGGACTCGTGGCCATACCCACCAGCACGACGGCCAATTTCGTGTCATGGCGTCTGTTGGGTACCGACAACAAGGCTGCTACCACCTTCGACCTGCTCCGCAACGGCGAGGTCATTGCCAGCGACCTCACCAAGACCAACTTTCAGGACACAAAAGGTGGAAGCACTGCACAATACACCGTGGTCACCAAGGTCGACGGACAGGTCAAGGATACTTCGCAACCAATTGGTCCCTGGGCCAAGAAGTTCCTGACGCTGCAACTGCAACGTCCCGCTGGCGGCATACACGCCAAGTGGAAGAGCGACGGCAGCAACTGGAGCAGTAACGTGGCCTACGACTACACGCCCAACGACATGAGCGTGGGTGACGTGGATGGTGACGGACAGTACGAGCTCTTCGTGAAATGGGATCCTTCCCACTCGCAGGACAACTCGCAGAGCTGGGGACCCACAGGCAGCGTCTACATCGACTGCTACAAGCTCGACGGCACCCAGCTCTGGCGCATCGACTTAGGTGACAACATTCGCGCCGGTGCCCACTATACCCAGTTCATGGTCTACGACTTCGACGGTGACGGTCGGGCTGAGGTGATGATGAAGACGGCACCCGGCTCCAAGGACGGATTGGGCAACTACGTGAACCAGGCAGCCACCGATGCCACCATTAAGGGACACGACAACAGCAAAGACTACCGCAACGAGACGGGCCATGTGCTCAGTGGTCCTGAGTACCTGACCGTGTTTGAGGGCCTGACGGGACGGGCACTGCACACTACTTGGTACTTGCCTGGCCGAGCAGGAACCGGCAAGCAATTGCCGTCGGGCCGCGATGCCACCGAAGGCGGCTCTGAGTTAGGCAAGGTGAGCACGTTCCCCAGCGGATTCTGGGGCGACAACTACGGCAACCGCTCTGAGCGCTATCTCGGCGGCGTTGCCTATATCAATGGAGCCGACAAGCCCGCCTGCGGCATCTTCTGCCGAGGCTACTATACCCAAGCCTATGTCTGGGCCGTGAGCTTCGACGGCACCCGCCTGCATACCGAGTGGCTACACGCCTCGCCCAATGCCACCCAATCGCTGGTCTTCAGTCCCAACGGCACCACGACCGTCAAGATCGAGGTGGACGGCGACGTGCTGATACGCGGAGGCATGAAGACGGCCAAGGCCAATACGGGCGGTGTGAAGAACACCGACACGAATGGCGGTCTCGTAGGCAGCAACACCCTCTACAGCAATGGCAACCACAATCTGTCGATTGTCGACGTCGATGGTGACGGCTGCGACGAGATTATCTGGGGGGCAGCAGCACTCGACAACGATGGTTCGCTACTCTACGCCACAGGCTATGGTCACGGTGATGCCATCCACGTGGGAAAGATGATGCCAGACCGCGAAGGCTATCAGGTGTTTGACGTGCATGAAGAGAAGTTGACCGCCGCTCACGGCTCATGGGACCTGCACGATGCTGCGACGGGCGAGATTATCCACCACGGCGGCAGTGCCGATGCGGACAATGGGCGCGGCATGGCAGCTGCCCTTTCTTCCGCGATGCGCGGATACCAGTTCTGGTCGCAGGACAACCGAAACCCTCGCTCTGCCGTGACGGGCGCCGAGGTGATCTCGAAGTCGTGCTCGGTGAACTTCCGCATCTATTGGGACGGTTCCTACACCGACCAACTCTTCGACGGCAGCTACGACAAGAACATACTAAAGGCCTCCCCCTACATCCAGAAATGGAGCGGCTCCAGCTTCTCCAATGTCATCACCTTCGGCAATGCCACCTATGCCAACGCGCAGACCTGCAACACCACCAAGAGTACGCCCTGCCTACAGGCCGACATCCTCGGCGACTGGCGTGAGGAACTGGTCATGTGGAACCATGACGACCCCTCACAGGTGATGATCTTCTCTACCTGGACACCCACCAACCACTCTGTGCCCACACTGATGCACGATCACGTCTATCGCATGGGCATCTGCTGGCAGAACACTGCCTACAACCAGCCTCCCCACTTAGGCTACTACCTCCCCGACTATATCGAGGGCAAACTACCCGATGCCATCCAGAGTACTCGGACTGAATCGCCATACACCCAGCAGTACTACGACTTGCAGGGACGCCGCCTTGCTGCTCCTCGTCATGGACTGAGCATCGTGCGTCAAGGCGGAACTGTCAAGAAAATCTCCCATCAATAATCCGCATGAAACAGAAACTATTCCTTACGCTATCATGGCTCCTTGCCGCATTCTCCCCCACCGTGGCTCAGGAGCATTTGGACCGAGGCGTGATTGCCGTCCGCTCCGGGTCGGGTAACTTCGTCAGCTGGCGCTTCTTTGACACCGATGATGAGGACCATACACGCTTTGACATCATTCGCAATGGCACAACCATTGCCACCAACCAGTATAAGACCAACTACAAGGACGCCACAGGTCCCAAGGGGGCTCGCTACCAGATCGTGACCAAGGTGGACGGCGAAGCCACCGACACTACCGAGGTCATCGAGGCCTGGCCCGAAGCCTACAAGAAGATCGTGCTCGACCGTCCTGCCACTGGCCAGCAGGGAGGTACCTACGCGCCCAACGACTGCTCGGTGGGTGATGTCGATGGTGACGGACAGTACGAACTGTTTGTCAAGTGGGATCCCTCCAATGCGAAGGACAACTCGCAGGACGGCATCACCGACAATGTCTTCATCGATTGCTATCGCCTCGACGGCACCAAGCTTTGGCGCGTTGACCTGGGTCGCAACATCCGCGCCGGTGCCCACTACACACAATTCATGGTCTACGACTTCGACGGTGACGGGCGTGCCGAGATGATGTGCAAAACGGCGCCCGGCTCGAAGGATGGTGCCGGCAACTACGTCAACCAAGCCGCCACACTCGAGTCCATCAAGAAAGCCGACAACAGCAAGGTGTGGCTCTCTTCCAGCGGACGCATGGATGGCGGACATGAGTATCTCACCGTCTTTTCCGGACTGACAGGCGAAGCCGTCCACACCATTGCCTACAACCCCAACCGCAATGCTCAGTCGGCACTTAGCGAGGCGCAAGGCACCTTCAACTGGGCTGTTGGAAAGACTGACAACCATGGCTACAACCGAGGTGACAGGTATCTGGCAGCCGTGGCCTATCTCGACGGATTGGACCAGCATCCCAGTGCCATCTTCTGCCGCGGATACTATAGCTACGCCTTCGCCTGGGCCGTTGACTTCGACGGGCAGCAGCTGCACCCCAAATGGCTTCACGCTTCCAAGGAGACCACCCGCTACAGCGTCACCACCTTTGACGCCGAGGGAAAGGGAAGCGCCAAGAGCTACTCAGCCCCAAAGCCTACAGGCAGGACAACAGGCAGCTCCACCATGTTCAGCAATGGCAACCATAACATGTCGGTGGGCGACGTCGATGGTGACGGTCGCGATGAAATAGTCTGGGGCTCGGCAGCTCTCGACCACGACGGCACACTCCTCTATGCGACGGGCTTCGGTCACGGCGATGCCATCCACCTGGCCGACCACTGCCCCGACCGTCCCGGCCTTGAGGTCTTCCAAATACATGAGGAAAGCCCCTACGGATGGGACTTACACGATGCTGCCACTGGCGAGGTGCTGCATAGCGCCACAGGCAACAGCGACAACGGACGCGGCATAGCGGCTGCCTTCGATGCCAACGTTCGCGGCTCCCTGTTCTGGTCGTCCAACGACGGCAGTCCACGTAGTGCCGTTACAGGCAACACCGTCTATAGCAGTGGAGGCTCACAAAACTTCCGCGTCTACTGGGACGGTGACCTACAGGACGAACTGCTCGACGGCTCCAAGATTGACAAGTTCCAGAACGGCAAGGGGGGCACCTCTCGCCTGGCTACGCTCTACGACATCGGTCCCGGCTCTACCTGCAACGGCACCAAGAACACCCCCAACCTGCAAGCCGACCTCTTCGGCGACTGGCGCGAGGAAGTCATCCTGCACGACGGAGCCAGCACATTGGCCATCTACTCGACGACCATCGAGTCGAAATACCGCATGCCCACACTCATGCAAGACCACGTCTACCGCATGGGTATCTGCTGGCAGAACACGGCTTACAATCAGCCTCCCCACTTGGGCTACTACCTGCCCGACGCCTTTGCGCCACGCATCACCAACGACGTGAAGGAAATTAACGTGTCGGTGAACGAGGAAATCAACTATGAAGTGCGCACCCGTTACACCAACGTACTCAGCCAGACCGCCTACTATACTGCCGACGGAGTCCGACATTCGGGATTGCCCGATGGCCTCACCAAGACAGCCGACTACACCAAGCATACCATCACCCTCACTGGAGCCCCCACCGAGGCTGGTGACTACCGGATTCCCATCGCGCTGACCGGTCTTGGTGGCGAGAAGGCCAACGACACCATCGCCATCCACGTGGCCGCGGATCCTTCTTCCATCATTACGCGTGTTGCGACGCAATCGCGACAAGCACGGCAGTGCTACGACCTGCAGGGCCGTCCACAGCAGTCGCCCTCACACCGAGGTCTCTACTTGATACGCCGTGAGGATAAGATAGTGAAGGTAATGAGGTAGTAATAAAAATCTCTTCCATCCTACAACAACCATTCTCTCCTCCCCAAAAAGGAGGGGATTTTTTTATGAAGCGTCACGCCGTCGTGCAAAACGGCTAAACAACGGAAGATAGCTTCGAAATCGCACTAAAAAGAATCACGCCCTCCACCGGCGCAATGACCAGGGAAGGGTGCGTGAGGCAGAATTGACCCTCCCAGCAGGCTCGCGAAGGGTGCGAGAAGCAGTATTGACCCTCAGTTCTGGTTGATGTGGGTCACGATAAAAAAAGGATATTCACTCTATCCGCAGGAGTTGAGAACCTGCAATGGAGGAATCGCCATCAATCTGGATGGCATAGACACCAGGGGAAAGAACGGGTAACGGGAGCTGATAGCGGGCAGTGCCAACGGGAAGCGACTCGCTATGAAGCAAAATGCCTGACAGGTTGTAGACACGTATGCAAGCTGGACGGACAAGTGCATCCGGAAAAGAGACGACAAGTAGACGGTCGACAACGGAGATGCGAGCAACGGTCTGACGGGTGGCGATAGACTGGACGCTCGTGAGCCCCAAAACATCGAGCAGACCATGGTAGACGTCAATCTCACCATATCCCCACTCATTGTTAGGATAACTGAGCGATGGGTCGTAGTGACTGCTGGTGCGACTGATGACACCGAGCACATCGGCAGGCGTCAGACGAGGATTGGCCTGTAGCCATAGGGCAATGGCTCCACCCACGGCAGGACAGGACATGGACGTACCGCTGTTGCAGTTCCATGCGTAGGTGCGGCCGTTGAACTCGAAGTTCGCCACATTCCAATCGTTGTTGCTCGACGTGGGGTGAGTTTCCAAGAAATAACTGTTATAGGCAGAGATGATGTTGATGCCTGGCGCCATGACGTCGGGCTTGATGCGCCCATCGTAGGTGGGACCGACGGAAGAATAGCGGCTACGCTGTCCACCGGAACCATGCTCCAAGGAGTACCACTTGCCCTGATAGTTGGTGACTCCTGTGCGATGGATGGTGGCACCGACACAGACGATGGAGGGCGAACTGCTGGGCGAATGGATGTTCAAGATGCATTCGCCCGCATCGAGGGCAGGGTTAAGGTCGTTCTTGGTCAAGGAACCGTTGACGCGATAAAACTCCACGTCGGCTTCATCGCCCACGATTTCAAATGAGAGCCGTGGACTGGCACCTACAAACTTGGTAGTGGATACCTGAACGTCATAGCAAGTCTCCTCGGGCACGTAGCAAGAGGGATAGGCCGTGACACGAACCAAGATGAGGCGATCGTCCCTGCGACTGACTGCCGTCAGAACGGAGTCCTCCTGCTGAAGCACCTCACGGGTGGAGAGTAGGAGCGTATCGGGCTGGTCGTAGTAGCTCACGAAGCGGAGGTCGAAGTCTTCGACCGACTTGAGGGTGAACATCATATCAGAGGAGCCTGCAGAAAGGAAAGTGCCCATAGAGGGTGTGCCAACGGGCTTGTGGAAGTAGGTTTTGGTACGTCCCTGATTGCCTGCGGCTGCCACGATGATGTGGCCAGGCCCCATCAGACTGTCGAGCATCTCGTAGTAGAGCTGATCGTAGCCCCAGAAATCCTCACCGCTCCCCTCGCTGAAAGAGATGACGCAGGGCATGCCCAAACTGTCTGCCCTATCGAAGATATACTTGAAGCCTAAGGCATCGGTGGCGAAAGTGTACTTGTAGATGTCGGCAGAGTCAATGTAGATGATGTCATCGCTCACGGCATTGGCCACAAGGACGATGTCGCTCTCGGGAGCAATGCCATGATAGGGTGAGTCGTAGCCGCTGCCTGCTGCAATGCCAAGGGTATGGGTGCCGTGACTTTGGTCGAGACCATCACGGGCATGGCCAACGGCAAGGAGGTCTTCCCTGGTGACATAGTCGCGGCCCACTGGGAAAGGACTGCCGATGGTGTCCTGTGAAAGCTGGTCCCAGAAAGCACGGATGCGGTATTCGGTCGTGTCGCGACTATAGAAGGTGGGATGGGTCAGGTCGAAACCGATATCCATGACGCCCATCACCACGCCCCGCCCGGTGTAGGCCTGTGGCAGAGGGGCGAGTCCTTCGTGGACCGGGGTAGCATTTATATTGTATGACACGGAGTCCATGAGCGCCTTCCCCGAAGGGCGTGCCTCCATGCGGGCCACGGCCTTTTCGAGCGATAAGCCGTGCAGGCTGCTGACAGGTATCATGGCCACATAGAGCGTGCCGTAACGACAAAGCGGTCGTACGTGGTGACGCTCGAAAACCTCATCGGCGTCGGAGGTGACACGTAGGAAGGCGCATACCTCCATGTCTGTGGCGGAGGCTGTGCGGAGCGACTTGCCCTGCGTATGGGGAGTGCTCACCAGTTGCCTGAGCATCGGTGACAGCTTCTCGTAACGGGGACGCTGAGACTTGGCGGGGAGGGTGATAGATAATAAAAGGAGGAGAAGGGGCAGTATTCGTTGGGGCATAGATTCGTAGGGGGTTAATAGGTGATATAAGGTCGCAGTCGGCCTATTGCCTCTGAGGAGAAGTCGGGCAAGAGGCGAAGTTCGTCGAGGTCGGCGATGCGACCATGTTTGCGACGATAGTCCACGATGGCCTTGGCCTGATAGTAATTCATGTAGGGATGCTGCTTCAGTTCGTTGAGCGAGAGCTGGTTGATGTTCAGTCGTTGCGTACTGGTAGTCGAGATGGTGAAATAGGGCAGCGCTTCGGTGGGAAATCCCTCTATCTCCAGCAACTGACCAGTATTCACATAGCCTCCTAACCGCTTGCCATAGTCGGCAATGCGGTGAGCCCAGTAGCTGCCGATGCCGGGTACCTGTCGCAGTGTCGTCGTGTCGGCAGTAGCGAGGTCAAGGGTCTTACCTTCAGCCAGCTTGACAGGATGGTGCAGGGTGTCACGCTCTGGCCGTTGCTCCTTGATGAGTGTCGAGGCGGGCAGATAGTCGTTCGAAATGCTGATGTAAGGTTCCAACTCGCGGTATTCCTTCACGGTCAGCCCGTAGAGTTTGGCAAAGTCTTCCTTCTTGCGGTAGATGCCTCCCGCAGCACGATACTTATAGATGTTACGCACTTGCCACGGCTGCAGTCCCAGACGCAGCAACTGCGTGCTGTCGGCCGTGTTGGGGTCGAAGGTGAATCGCTCCACCTTGCGTTCCGTCGTCTGGTAATAGGCGGGCGCAGGCTTCTCCGTCAGGGGAGTCTTCAGGGTGTCCTGCTCCATAGCCGTCGTCTCTTCCTCTGGCTGCTCCGCGTCGGTCAACTGGATAACGAGGAAGGCGACTGCAGCAATCGAAAGCAACAGCAACAGCACCTTGCGGTCGGACTTTTGCAGATAGAAGAACTCCTTCAACATTTATATCAAGCCAAACTGATGTAGGAATATCATGAGGATGCAAAGGGGTACCACGTAGCGCACGGAGAACAGATAGATGGGAAAAAGGCTATTGTATTTCTGACCGTGGTTAGTAAACTCCTGGCGCACGACTTGCTTATTGACAAACCATCCGATGAACAGGCTGGTGAGGAAGGCGCCTGCGGGCAACATAATCTGAGCCGTGATAAAGTCGCAGAAGTCCAGCAGGGGCCTGCCAAACAGCGAAAGCCCGTCGACGGCACCCATAGACAGGGAGCAGAGCACGGCTATCAGCGAGCAGACAATGGTCAGGACCCAAGCTGCCTTGCCGCGCCCCAACTCCAGCTCTTCCGTGAAAAATGCCGTGCCTATCTCATGCATCGAGATGGTCGACGTGAGGGCAGCAAAGACCAGCAAGGCATAGAACATGATGCCAATGACATAGCCCAGAACGGGCATGGCTCCGAAAGCCTGCTGAAACACGTTGGGCAGGGTAATGAAGATCAGCGAGGGGCCGCTGTCGGGTTGAACGCCTACACTGAAGGCTGCAGGGAAAATCATGAGTCCGGCCAGGACGGCAATGAGTGAGTCGAGCAAGGCGATCTCGCCTGCAGAGCGCAGCAGATGGGTGTCTCGGGCAAAGTAACTGGCATAAGTGCAAAGGCAACAGGTGCCAAGCGAAAGCGAGAAAAAGGCCTGCCCCAGCGCCTCAAGTAGCATGGAGTGGCTCACTTTGGAGAAGTCGGGCTTCAACAGGAACTCAATGCCTGCACCCGCACCAGGCAACATGCACGAGGCAATGACTATCGTAACAAGGAGGATGAAGAGCAGTGGCATGAGGAGTTTGGAAGCCCTCTCGATGCCTTTCTGCACACCTCGAACGATAACCAAATGGGTGATAACGATGAACGCCACGGCCCAGAGGCAGGGCTTCCATGGGTGGGTAGAGAAGGTCTGGAAGTATTGCAACACATAGTCAGCATTACCATTCAGACTACCAGCCAACGAGGCAAAGAGATATTGCAGGCACCAGCCTGCCACCACGGCATAGAATCCCAAGATAATCGTCGAGGTGAGGATGCCCAGATGGCCCACGAACTTCCACAGCTTACTGCCCGAGATATGTTCGTAGGCTCGTGCTGCATTGGATTGCGCATGACGTCCTATGATGAACTCACTCACCATGCCAGGTATGCCTAACAGCAAGATGCAGCCGAAATATACGATGATGAACGCAGCACCCCCGTTCTGTCCGGTCATAAAAGGGAACCGCCACACATTACCCAGTCCCACCGCCGAGCCTGCCGTGGCCAGGATAATGCCTATCTTTGTTCCGAAATTTCCTCGCTCAGATGGTTTCATATTGATTGCTCAGGTAATTAGTAGTGAGTTCTTTCGTTTCAGACCATGTCGGTCAGATGATGCCGAACTGGTGCAGGAAGATGAGTAGGATGCAGAGCGGACAGACGTAGCGCACACTGAAAAGATAGACCACAAAGAAGCGGGAACGCAGGGTACCG
>Ga0326514_10002963_pt1 | contig 10768 bp, 7 predicted proteins | sample 3_2548_0518_D_FD_203653 | JGI IMG/M metagenome (GOLD analysis project Ga0326514, IMG submission 203653) | Bovine rumen microbial communities from UC Davis, California, United States - 3_2548_0518 | ecosystem: Host-associated > Mammals > Digestive system > Stomach > Rumen | place: USA: California... | reverse complement strand
TCCGTGCGTCCTGCCCCCACGACCTGAGTGTCGGTGCGCAGAATGGTTGTCAGAGCCTTCATAAGCGTTTCCTGCACGCTTATTCCGTTTGGCTGAATCTGCCATCCGTGGTAGGCAGCTCCGTCGTATCCTAAATAGATGAAATATCTTTGCATAATCGGCTGCAAAAATACGCATTTTTATTTGATTGCGACGGAAAACAGAATATGATTTGAATGAAAGACGTAAAGTTAGGTTTTGTACTGATGCTTTTATCTCCAATTTTTTCTAGGAAACGGAGATCTTGTGTAATTTTAACACATACGCCTATTTATGATGGTTGTTTGTATGTTTTTTTCTAAACATATAATGAAATTAGAGAAAAAATAAGTTCTTATTTTTTGAAAAATAATGTGTTTTGTTCTGTTTTTTTGGTATTTTTGCCTTGTAATCTCCGTCTCTTAGAAAGAGATAAATATTTTAATACGCGATAATTATTAACTTGTGAAACTTCTATTGTGTTGATTATGCAGTAGAATGGTTTAATTTTTATATTAAAATGAAGTGTCTTGATTTTTGCAAATTAGGATTTTTGTTTGTTGTGTCAGCATCATTGTTTTCATGTAGTGGCTCTGTAAATACTAATGGAGACCCTCATTTTGATGAGAACGGCTGCCTTATTAAGGATTCTACAGAACATAAATTTGTTTCTGTAATCCCTGATAGAATTAAATTTTATGTTGAGGTTTCTGGCAGCATGAATGGTTTTTTTCGTGCCAATATGCCAACAACGTTTAAGACGGATGTTTGGCAGATTCTTAAATACTATTCAGCAGTTGTCGACAGTGTTACAGTTTTGACTAATGATGGTGATGGAGGTCAGAAAATCGCACTTTCACAATTTCAGGGAAAAATGAATACTGGCGCGTTTGTTAGTTCGGCGTCAACAAAAGTTCCTGTGATGCTTCAAAATATTATTAAAGACCTTGGCGAAGGTGAGGTCGCCGTACTGATTTCAGACATGAAATACAGTCCTGTTGGAGCAGCTGCGCCACAAGTTTTGCTTAACCAGTATAGTACAGATGTAAGTTCAATCCTTGGAAATTATGGGAAGGCTGTAAGCCTTATTGGGGCAACTTCTGAATATATAGGAAGAGATGGCTCTTCTTTGTGTGATGAATCTCCCTATTATTTTCTTGTGTTAGGTAATCCTGAGAACGTGGTAGAAATACGTAATGGAATTTCAACTTTACTTGAAGAGAATAAAAACTTAATTGGAAATATAGACAGTGGAATGGACTATGGTGCTCCGTCATATTCTTTTGGTATACCTGAAAACGTTTATCAAATGGTAGAGGGAGAACCTGCTTTTTGTGGATACGACCCATCTTTAAATGATACCTGTACGATTAAGTTGAAGGTTGATCTTGCGAATTATCGCTGGGCAATTACAAAAAAAGAACTCTTTGTACAAGCATTTCAGTGTAAGGCACTATATGGTTCTGAAGTTAAGTTTGGAAATGTCGATTTTGAAATTCATAATATAACAAATTCAAAGTTAGAACGTACCGCTGTTGCGGTTGTAGATTTGGAACTTTGCCATATGGCAACAGATTCTGAGGTTATTGAATGGACTCTTTGTTTGCCAAACCTTGATGTTTCAGAGTTTTCAGATTATTTGTATGCAAAGGACGAGAATGATGTCTCAAAAACGTTCTCTCTTGAAAACTTTATCAAGGGTATGTTTCATGGAGGAGTGGTTAATAAATCAATGATGTCAAATTATATTTTAGTATCAAAAAAATCTTAATTGTAAGGTATGAAAATTCTATCACTGTATGAGTGGTTTATTGGTTCTCAAAATAGTTTTGTGAATCAGTATAGAGGAAATGAGGCTCTTTATAATCAGGCGAGAGCGTATTGGAGTAAACTTGATGGAAACTCAATGTGGCTATTGATTTTTTTTCTGTTACTTGGTTTGGGCATGGTATGGGGGTATTATCAGCCATATAATAATCGGCCGGGTAGACACTATACTTTAAAACATTGGACGAGATTTTTAGGCGTTACTTTTGTTCTGGCATTTACAATTACTTGGTTGTTTTTGTATTATTTCGTTTCTTCAAATTTGGATGTGACGATGTTACGGCTTATGCTTGCATTAGGAAATGCTATTTATACATCTGTATTGTATTTCTTGTTATCTGTAATATGGTGTAAATTTTTACCAACCAATGCTTACAGATTTGTTTAATTTTTAGTTTGACATGAAGAAAGTTTTTGTTTTTTGTATAGGAGGAACAGGAATCCGTGTAATGAAGAGCATAACAATGCTTATGGCAAGTGGAATGGATACAAACGGATATGCCGTAGTTCCTGTTATTCTCGATCCGCATCTTGACTTGGAAGAGAAGAAGAATTTGCATTCACTTATCGAAAGCTATAAGAATATATACGATAGGACAATTAATGATGGTAACGATAATTCGTTGAATCCGCTTGATGGCTTTTTCAATTCTCGGATTGTAACATTGAGTGAATTGGATAACCAGTTGAATGACACGCAACAATTTGCTGGAAGTAAGGAAAAATTCTGCTCGTATATCAATGTGGCTAATCTTGCAAACAAAAATATAAATAACTATTTTGTTCAAACTCTGTTTTCTACAAAGAATCTAGACAATTCTCTTTCTGTAGGTTTTAAAGGAAATCCTAATGTAGGAACAGTCGTGCTAGGAGAAATGATTGAAGGCTCTGATCTCTTTAAATCTTTCAAACAACATTGCGAAAAAGGCGACAGAGTCTTTATTATAAGTTCTATTTTTGGCGGAACAGGTGCGTCGGGATATCCGCTTCTTGAAAAGAAAATAAAAGGGGCTGATGCTTTGCCTACCGTAAAAAATGCATTGATGGGAGCTGTTACTGTGCTTCCATACTATGGACTTAAAGATCCTTCTACATCAGGAAGTGACATTGACTCTGCCAATTTCTACACAAAGACCAAGGCTGCTCTTGCATATTACGAGAAAACCGTAAAGTCTGATTATTTGTATTATGCAGGTGAGACATCTTTAATGCAGGTATACGAGAATGATGAAAAGAAACAAGATGACAAGGCTCATTTTATTGAGTTGATTGCAGCAACAGCTCTGTTTGACTTTCTGAAAAAAGAAAAGCCTGATAACCAGCAATTTCTTACAAGAGCTATAGAGGATGCAAAAGATTCCCTCGACTTGGTCTCTCTTGGAAGTGGCTATAAGGACATTGTAAAAAGTGTTGCCGATTATAAGTTGCTAAGTTGCCTTGTTGATATATTGCCAAAGGAAAGGTATTTCCCTTTGAAGAAAAACCGAGGTATGGACGACAAGTTCTATAAGGATGCTGCCTTTCAGTCATTGAAGAGGTTTACAGACATATATGATAATTGGTATTCTGAATTATCTACAAACAAGCGTGCTTTTGCCCCTCTTAATTTTGGAGGACTTGATAATATGGAGGGGTTCGTAAAAAATGTTTCGCTTGATGCAATGAACGACTCTTATTATTTGCTTGAAATGATTAAGGCAAGCAATGCGAACAAAAAGGAAGATCATAGTAATAAGTTCAGGTTTTTCCTGCAATTTGCTTATGAGGCAGTAGATAAATATACAAAGAAAATTTTGAAGTAAATATGGCACGTATAGACCTTAGCATAGTTGATAGAGGAAATTCAAGTACCTCTTGGACGCAAGAAGATAATGCATTAACTGCAGGACATCTTGACGATGTAATGGAACAAAAGACAGATAATAGTGGCGCACTTAACTCGCTGCCAACTCCTTTTGCACGTTTTTTTGTTGCGTGCGAAGCATTCCGAAGAGTAACAGAAGAACACCTTAATTGTAGGAAGGAAGCTGGTAAGGCTTACAGACGTTTGGTGTCAGACATTCTTGATGTTTACGAGTTGTTGTATAATTTGTCTTTCCATCGAAATAATTCGTGGAAAAATGGCGAAAAGTTGGAAATTCGGGAGTGGAATTGTGATGCTCAGTTGAGTTATATTAAGGAAAAGATGCCTGTTCTTTATAATTCGGTAAACGAGTATTACAAGACTGATATCAAGGAGAGTAAACTGTTCTTTGTCGTTTTTACGGAGGATAATAAAGAGAAACTGTTGGCGTGCAGTTCGCCGATTACAGGTTTTATAACACCTCCAGATATGGACAAATCTGGTGGTGAAGGCAGCGACAATATAAAATTTGTCGGAGAACAGTACGAGTCTTTGCACATACACAGAAAGTCGGGGGGGGAATATTTCAGAGATGTGAAAATGTTTGAAGAGCGTGATTCTGAATTCAAAAACTATATGTATAATGCACTTTTTGCGTCTGATGAAATTGATGAAAGACTGAAAAATATAAAGGAGTATATTAAAAGTTTTAGAAACGACCCTGATATTCGCAATAATTATGCGCAAAAGCTTGCAGATGTACTTACAGAAGAAAATGAAAGCCTCATTATTAATGGACTTACAATTAAGTCATCTGACGAACTCGATTTAATGAGTTACTTTACCGATAATATTATTCGTGTTCCGTATCGTATTTCGGCAGATAATTATGTTGGTGTAAAGTATAGTAAAGATAGCAAGGAACGGGATTATGACTATTTGTTGCCATTCAAAGCAAATGTCATGTCGCTGTTAGAGGATGTAGACATTGATTCTGATGTTCAGATAAAAAGGAACTCTGTTGAGGTTTGTTTGCGTTACAATGGAAAGGAATATAAAAAAGAGTACACTGAGGATCCTTTTCTTCCGGGACAAGGAGGAATTGTGGACTTAAAGAATTCGAAGATAAATTTCAATCTTGGATTGTTCCCGAATATACTTTCACATAAAGAAACTGAAAACAACTACTTCAAGGTTCTTGTTGTTGGTGCTGATGAAGATGCGGAGTCGCCAAATTTCAATATTGATAAGATAAACCTTTCTTTCTTTAAAAAGGAGGAAGGTAAACTTATTCCTATAAAGGAAGTGAATCGTAATGAAGCTATTTTTGGAGTAGAGCCTGCAGTAGTTCGTTCTAAACAGAAAACAGACAATGAAGATGGTGGAACAAAGTTTTATGAACTGTTTAACACTTCATTCAGTTTTGTCGAAATAAAAATTCTTAACGACACAGGCTTGTTAATTCCTAATTGGAAGAAGAGTAATCCAACCAACGAGACATTCACTTATGCTATAGACCTTGGTACGTCAAATACATTCATATCACGTTGCAAGAACGGAAGCGATGGCAAGCCTGACCTCAGTAAGAAGCCTGAGATGTTTAAGATGGGACGTACAATGGTTAGCTATATGCATGAAGTTCCAGAAGACAGACAGAAAAACCATGCACGTTTAATTGAAGAATCCATTTTTGATAAGGCAAAGAACAAAATCAAGACTGAGTTTCTTCCTGCATTGATTGACGGAACAGAATACAGATTCCCAATCAGAACAGCTTTGTGTGGTATCCGCGACAAGTCGAATAATGCTAAGTTGTTTGATAATCATAATATTGCCTTCTTTTACGAGAAGACTATGGCTAATGACGACCAAGATGTTTTGACTGATATAAAATGGAAAAATGATGATGAGAAACTTCGTATATTTGTCCGCGAGTTGCTGCTAATAATAAAGTGCGATATTTTGCAAAGAGATGGCGATCTTGACCGTACTAATATTGTTTGGTTCAGTCCTTTGAGTTTTATGGGCAATATAAGTACAATGTATAAGAGTATTTGGAGCGAAGAGACAAAGGATATTTTGTTTATACCAAATAATCAGGTTAGCTGTTTCTCTGAGTCCGAAGCACCATATTACTATTATAAGAAGATGAATTATATTGCCGATTCCGATGCTGTAACCGTTATTGATATAGGTGGTGGCTCTACTGATTTTGTTTATTTCAAGGATAATAAGCCGCAGATGGCAAATTCGATACATTTTGGTTGTGATGTTCTTTGGGAAAATGGTTTTAATGAGTTTGAGAATGTAAAGGAAAATGGTATATATAACAGATATGCAGACAATATCAGTTTCAGTGGACGCAAGGAACTTGAAGACCTTAACGAGTGTTACAAAAACGTTGACACAATGAAGACAAAGGATATTGTCAACTTCTGGCTGGCTAACGATGAGGCTTGTGGCATAGTAAAGTTGTTAAGTAACGATTTTAAGCCAGTGTTTGTTTATCATCTTACATCTATTTTGTTCTATATGGCAAACATGTATAAGGATAACAAACTTGATGCTCCTCATACTATAGTGTTTAGCGGAAATGGAAGTAAATATATAGATAAGTTTATTACGTCTGAACAGCAAGTTTTGAAGTTGATTATCGAATTGGTATTCAAACGGGTGTTCGGAAGTGAATACATAGTAAATATAAAGTTGCCGGATGAACGAAAGGAATCTACTTGTTATGGTGGATTGTATCGTGATCCTAATCTCCCACGAGTGAAGACTGTAGTGTATCAGGGCGACGTATCAAGAAATTTTGAAAGCATAGGAGACATAAACAGTAATTTCGAGGCTTTGAAGTCTGCTCTTCTTGTAAAATACAGGGATTTGACTCTGTTGTACAGTGACGTCTTGACAACTTTAAAGAAACAGGGCATAGTAGACAGTAAAGACAATATAAGCAAGTACATATCAGTCGCAGAGGAAGATATGGGAACTCCTTTGTCTACTTATTATAAGTCTCAGGTTAAGGAGATTTATGCCGATGAGGATCTTTGTAGAGACTCTGTGTTCTTCTTGCCAATTGTTAATAATATCTTTAAAATGACTAAGATTTAAGAATGTATACTTTTTTTGTAACTATTATCATTTCAGTAGTTGTTTTTGTAGTGTTTCTTTATATGCAATGGAACTGCTTTAAAGAGACAGAAATGTGTCGTGATCGATTTAATAATTTCTTTAAAAAGGACAACGATTATGCGACATATACGACAGAAATAAATGGAGAAGATGTAACGCAATTGAAGCAAGTCGGAGTAAAAGACTCCGACTTGAATATTTTGATTTCGGAAATAAATCACTATGTCGCAAAGACCAAGGGAACAACAGATTTCTCTGTGATACAAAACAAAGTAGAGCGTAAACTTAATATGCGCTATGATCAGTCTGTAGCAAAACTTGCATTTCCTACTCATCTTGGCTTGATGGGAACATTTGCTGGAGTATTCTTGGGTATATTAATGTTTCTTATGGGCTTTGATGGGGCGGACAACATAACAGATGAGTCAATAAAGAATCTTCTTTCGGGTGTCCTTGTTTCCATGTCTACAAGTTTTATTGGTTTAATTCTTACAACAATTAACAATGCTAAAGCGGGAGAAGCTCGCAAAAAAATAGAGGAAGACAAAAATGCCTTTTATGATTTTGTACAAACGGAACTTATGCCGTCGTTGGATGTAAGTATGGTGCTTGCCATAACTCGTTTGCATGAGACTGTCGACCGTTTTGAACCTGCTTTCAATGGTGTTATAGACCGTTTTCAAAAAACTTTTGATACTTGTACTCGGGCATTTGGTGATAGTTTCGAGAAAAATGTAACAGCTGTTGCTAATGCTGTTGATGTCATGGGACGTAATATGGAGAAGATAAATGAAAATATCGACCTTCAGCAGCAACTGATATCTACAATTAAAAGTGAAGAATTTGTAGTCGGATTGGATAAGTATGTTGATGCGTCAAATCATTTTATCGGCATAACCAAGTCTCTTGATAAGTTCGAAGAAGCGCGCCGCATGATGCTTGCTGCAGCTCAGCAATCTATAGATTTGCAAAATGCTTATTCTGATTCACTGAAAATACCACGTGAGATTGCTATTCGTGTGAATCAGATTCTTAATCGAATCACAACTTTTGAACAGAGCATCAACTCGCTTGGTCTAAGTCTAAATAATAGGGAGATTTTAGGTAATGGGGTAATTGAAGTAATACGAGATCAAATAAATTCAATTAGAAAGAAGGATAAAATTGCCCAAAAGTATTTCGAAACCGCTGATGGAAAACTGGAGGATTTGTTTAAGGAGCAGACTAAGCTTATTGGCGAATTAAATAGTCGCTATGAAAAGGCAATAGTTGGACATGTCGAGGGCTTTGAAGATTTGTTGAAAAGACAAACGGATGAGGCGAAGAAACTACATGCCGAATTCGTAGAGCAGGTACACCAGAAAATTAACGTTGAGGAATTTCACAAGGATTTCTCAAATTTGCGTAAACTGAATGATATTCTAGAGCAGGTAAAACGTCTCTCGCAAGAGTCTGTTAAATCAGATGAACTGATAAAGAGTTTGCATGATATTCAGGCTGATATAGCAAAAATAGAAATCACGGAGTCAAAGAGTGGTGTGATTGGCAGTCTTTTTGGGGGAAATTCAGCAAATGTTGAGGAAGTCAGGAGTCTGAGGAGTGACAATAAACGTTTACAGGCTGATGTTGAAAATCTTAGAAAACAGGTTGATTTATTGCTGAATGAAAAAAAGAATGCTCTAAAGATGCCTTTTGTTTCAGACTCTATTAAAACAGAGGAATATAGTAAAACTGATGAAATGCAGCCAGAAGAACAGAAGAAGAGTGGCTGGTTCTCTTTTGGTAGACATAACTAATTGGTATGAACGGAAAAAATAATGGTTCTTTTTGGCCAAGCTATGTGGATATTATGACAACTTTGTTTGCCATAACTCTTGTGTTGTTTGCTGTATCATTTAGTCGTTTTAAGATTAAGGAGCAACAGCTAAGGCTTCTTGTCAATGAGTATGAGGATATCATAAATGTATATTCGACTGTTGGTTCTATAGATTCTACAAAATTCTTTGGCTATAATGAGCAGTATTTAAAGCATCTGTTTACAGTGGATGTTGAGTATCAGGAATTGGAGTATCATATTGATAAACTGAAACTTGATGAATATAACAAAACTGCAGCCAACAACAAACGAGACAGCATTCTGCACGCTGGGAAAATTGTCAAGAAAACAATTGAAAAACTTGAAAAATCCGATGACGACAAAGATAATATCAAGTTTTTGGTTGTTATTGAGGGACAGTCTTCAAGAATCCAATATTCAGTTAACGATTATCAGAATAATTATACGCTATCGTATTTGCGAGCCCAGTTCCTGAATAAATTTTGGAAGGAGAATGGAATAGATCTTGCTGCAATACCAAAATGCGAACTAATAATTTCAGGAAGTGGTGAAGATGGCGTACCCCGAATTACTCCAGCTGTTGACAATCCTATAACTCCTGCTCAGTGGAAAGAATGGAAGGAGGCTGAAAGTAAGAACCAACGCTTTCTTATTCATATAGTGCCAGTTATTGGTAATATTGATGTAACTAAAGAGAAGTTCGAGAAACTGCAAGGTAAAAAAAGAAATAAAAATGGATATTGAGGAATATATTGCAAAACTTGATTTCGAATATGAAGAATTATTCCCGGTAGAACCTCGCAAATGTCTTTTTGACGAGGAGGAAGATTATGCCAGTTTGCTTAATTATATCAAAGCCCAGCCTCATATGACTTTTCGTATGGATAAACTTCCTTTCAGTTCTATAGATTTGCCTTCGTTTGTTGAGATTTTCAGAGATGAAGAACTTGAAAAGGGGAAAGTTGAAGGGCGACATCTTCTTTTTATAAAAAAATCAAAGAAGGGAGAACCTGATTATTGTGAAGCTGTTGGGTATTATAATAAGTATAAAAAATTATTCTTTTTGCTTCCATATAGCCGTATCGCTAAAGACGCCTATTGTACCTGTGACTCTTATTTCAAGAAAAAGTGTGGAACGGACGAAATTGGGAAATATACAAAGGTTTTGCATTCTTTTGATTCTCCAGACGTTGCTGCATCTTGTGTTTTAGGACAAGGGGCTAATGCTAACGAGTGGCATGATTCAGAAGGAAGGCGCTTTTCGAAAATCTATGGAAATTTTAATGCTGAAAATAAGATAGCAAGTCATGTCAATGCAGGAAGCAAGCAACCGTCATTATTTTCTTTTGATACAGATAAAGATCTTGTTTTATCGAACATATCAGAACATTTGTTTTTTATAAATAAAAGATTTAGCTCTGATAGGTTTTGTGATGCTATAGGGTGTTATGATGAGAAAACAGGAGGCTTTGTAATCAAAGCAGATAGTGTGCTAGTCTCTAAGGTAACCCCTTCGTTCTTATATACAGCTTCAGATATAAAAAGGCGTAGATATATTGAAGGTAATTGTAGAAGAATTATTGGCTCAATAGAAGTGATTAGGGATATTGTGTGTGATTCGCCAAGTCAAGCTGCTGCTTTTGTTGTAGGAAGAAACGCTGATGGTTGGAAAGAGTGGGTTGATAAAGATGGTATTACTCTTGGTGAATATATTAAAGCTTAAGTTCTTTCTATAACTTTTGTATAACCAAAAAGGAGATGAACCGTTTTCGGTTACATCTCCTTTAATATTAAAAAGAATATCTTCTTTTACTTTGCAAGAGCCTCTGTATCCATAGCAATCATCAACTCCTCGTCGGTTGGGATTACAACAACCTTAACCTTAGAGTCGGCAGCAGAGATGATAGCCTCCTCTCCGTGGATTGAGTCGTTCTTTGCAGCATCAAGCTTGATACCCATGAACTCCAAGCCCTTACATACCTCGGCACGGCAGATAGTGTGGTTTTCGCCAACACCGCCGGTGAACAATACCACGTCAACGCCGCCCATTGCAGCAGCATACTGGCCGATGTACTTCTTGATGCGGTAGTAGTACATGTTAAGAGCCA
>Ga0326514_10002959_pt1 | contig 10774 bp, 7 predicted proteins | sample 3_2548_0518_D_FD_203653 | JGI IMG/M metagenome (GOLD analysis project Ga0326514, IMG submission 203653) | Bovine rumen microbial communities from UC Davis, California, United States - 3_2548_0518 | ecosystem: Host-associated > Mammals > Digestive system > Stomach > Rumen | place: USA: California... | reverse complement strand
ATAGCCAACAACCCCTTCCCTACGTCATCCTCCGTCCCACGGGCGTCTACGGACCTCGTGAGCGCGATTACTTCATGATGGCAAAGAGTATCAAGGCACATACCGACTTTGCTGTCGGATTCAAGCAGCAAGACATCACCTTCGTCTATGTCACCGATGTGGTACAGGCCGTATTTCTGGCTTTAGAGAAAGGGAAGACGGGACGCCGCTATTTCCTTTCCGACGGAGAGGTCTACCAGTCGTCAACCTTCAGCAACCTGATTCGACAGGAATTAGGCAATCCCTGGTGGATTCGCATTACAGCACCCCTTTGGCTGTTGCGTATCATCACCTTCTTCGGCGAACGTATCGGACACATGACGGGCAAGGTGACAGCACTTAACAACGACAAATTCCACATCATGCGCCAGCGCAACTGGCGGTGTGACATAGAACCTGCACGCCAGGAACTGGGCTATGAGCCACAAGTGAAACTGGAGGAAGGCGTACGTCGCAGCATCAAATGGTACAAGGACAACGGATGGCTGTGAAGATTAGCGAGTTATTAATACGAGAGAAAAAGCCCGCACATGGACTGCTGGCTTTTGAGTGGGTAGCTATCGGCTATCTGCTCATTACATTAGTCATGATGGCCATCATGTGGGACAAACTGGTCTCGCCGGCAGAAATGCTGAAAGGACGAGCACAGTTTCTCTTGGTCACACTGGCTTGCTGGGCCGTCTACTACCTCTGGCCATGCCGACTGATGATATTTGTCCGCGTATTGGTGCAAATGGCTTTCCTCGGCTGGTGGTATCCAGACACCTACGAACTGAACCGCGCCCTGCCCAACCTCGACCATGTTTTTGCCGGTTGGGAGCAATCGCTATTTGGTTGTCAGCCTTCCCTTCTTTTTTCTCAGAAAGTGCCTTACGGATGGTTTTCAGAACTGATGTGCTTAGGATACGTCAGCTACTTTCCGTTGATGCTGATTACCTATCTCTATTATTTCTTTAAGCGCTATCAGGAATTCCAGATGACAGCTTTTGTCATGTTGGGCTCCTTCTTCGTCTACTACATCGTCTTCATCCTGCTACCTGTCACAGGACCGCAATTCTACTATCTGGCAGTGGGCACTGATCAGATAGCACAAGGCATATTCCCCAATCTCGGTGACTGGTTCCTCACTCACAGCGAGCGCATGGCGGCACCGGGATGGAAGGATGGATTCTTCTACCACCTGCTCGACCTGACACATGATGCAGGAGAGAGACCCACAGCTGCATTCCCCAGCAGCCATGTAGGAGTAACAACCGTTGTCATGCTCTTGGCGCTGCGTACACGCAGCAAACGACTTGTGTTGATCATTCTGCCGTTTTATGTTCTCATGTGTCTGTCAACGGTCTACATCTACGCCCATTATGTCGTCGACGCGCTGGCAGGTTTCGTCACAGGAGCAGCAGTTTATTTTCTCCTTATTCGCCTCTACTTCCACAAGAACTGACACCAGCGCAAAAGGGGCGTAGGCGGCAAAAATATCGGAAATCGGCTGATTTTAATTAGATTAACAATTAAAATCGCGCTTTTCCTCGTTTTTTTCGTACCTTCGCGGCAAATTATATATAATAGCAAAACAAATGATGAAAACAAAAGGTTTAATTTTAGGTCTTGGCGTACTGCTGATGACCTCGTGTTCAGGAAAGTTAGGACAACTGACAAGTGACAATTTCAAGGTAACTCCCAACCCGTTGGAGACTGAAGCCGGACAGGTGACAGCAACCATCAATGGTACGTTCCCTGAGAAATACATGAATAAGAAGGCGGTAGTGACGGTAGTCCCCGAACTGCGCTTCACCAAGAACGGCACACAGCAGGCCGTCAAGGGTCAGCCGGCTACATTCCAGGGTGAAAAGGTGCTGAGTAACGATCAGACCATCTCGTATCTGCTGGGCGGCCACTACACCATGAAGACCGTGTTCCCCTATGAGGAAGCCATGCAGAAGAGCGAGCTTTTCTTGACGTTCGACGCTAAGATTGGCAAGAAGGCCGTCCAGGTTCCTGCCGTTAAGGTGGCTGACGGTGTCATTGCCACCAGTGAACTGTGGCACAAAGCACTGCTGCAGTCGCAGGGCAGCGTAGCTCAGGATGGTTTCCAGCGTGTCGTAGCACAGAAGCAGGAAGCTAACATCAAGTTCCTGATTCAGCAGGCCGAACTGCGCAAGAGCGAGTTGAAGAACGGTTCCGTACAGGAGTTCGTCACCCTGCTGAAGAAAATCAGTCAGGATCGCGAGCGTCTGAACCTCCAGAACGTCGAGGTTTCTGCTTATGCTTCTCCTGATGGTGGTTTCACCCTGAACGAGAAGTTGGCCAACCAGCGTCAGCAGAAGGTCGAGGGCTACGTCAAGCAGCAGATGAAGCAGGCCAAGCTCACTGAGCCCATCGAGGCTAACTATACCGCACAGGACTGGGAAGGTTTCCAGCAGTTGGTAGCAGCTTCTAACATTCAGGACAAGGATGTCATCCTGCGCGTTCTCTCTATGTATAAAGATCCCGAGGAGCGCGAGCAGCAGATCAAGAACATGAGTGCTGGTTTCCGTGAGCTGGCCGACGGCATCCTGCCCGAACTGCGCCGTGCCCGTATGACCATCAATTACGAGACCATCGGACGCAGCGACGACCAGATTCAGCAGCAGCTGAAGGACGACGCCTCACAGCTCAGCAACGAAGAGATGCTCTATGCCGCCACGCTGACCGACAATGCCGCAGAGAAGAAGGACATCTATCTGCAGACTACCCGTCAGTATGCTCAGGATGTTCGTGCTTTCAATAACCTCGCCACACTGGCTTGGCAGCAGGGCGATATGGCCGAGGCACGTCAGTGGCTGGAGAAGGCTCAGGCCGTCAAAGCCGACTGTCCCGAGGTGCTGGCTAACTTAGGCATGCTCGCATTACAACAGGGCGACCTGCAGACAGCAGAGAACTTCATCGGTCGTGCTGCTGGTGCTTATAATCTCGCCGAGGTGCTGGGTAACCTGCATCTCGCACAAGGCAACTACGCGCTGGCTGCACAGGACATGAAGGATGTCGTATCAAATAGTGCCGGTCTGGCTCAGTTGCTCAACAAGGATTATGTGGCTGCTGCCCAGACGCTGCGTGCCGTAAAGCCCGGCGACGCCATCACCGACTATCTGCAGGCCATCGTTTGTGCCCGTCAGGGTAACGAGGGTATGGCAGGATTCTTCCTGCGCCAGGCCGTTGACAAGGATGCCTCATTGGCAACCTACTCTGCTAATGACCTGGAACTGATCAAGGTAGGCAAGTAATCAAGGAGTTAAGGAGTTAAGAAGTTAAAGGAGTTAAGATAAATGTCAGGAGGTCGACTCATTGCACTCCTTTCCGTCGTCTTGTTGCTGTCGGCATGTGGTGTCGACAGCAACAAGTTTCGGCTTGAGGGACGTCTGCGTAACATGAATCAGGGCATGTTCTGGATTTACAGCCCTGATGGTGGCATCGAGGGCATCGATACCATTCAGGTGCACGAAGGACGATTCTCCTACGAGACGGAACTGCGCATGCCAGCAACCTTTGTCGTGATATTCCCTAACTTCTCGGAACAGCCCGTCTTTGCCGAACCGGGCGAAGAAGTCGACATCAAGGGCGATGCCTCGCATCTGAAGGATATCATCATCAAAGGCACCGACGACAATGATGCCATGACTGAACTGCGCATGGACCTGAACGAGCTGATGCCTCCGGAAATTCCAACGGCTGTCGCTAAGTTCATCAATGCCCATCCCAAGTCGCGTGCCAGCCGATATCTTTTGCAGCGTTATTTCCTGTCTGATCCGCAAGCCAACATGCAGCAGGCCTATGTCCTTGTCTCGCTGATGCAGAAAGAAGACCCTGACGACGTCCTGCTGGCGAAATGGAAGAAAGATCTGGAAAGTCTGCGCAATGGTCAACTGAACAAACCCCTGTCTGATTTCTCTGCCAAGGATATCAAAGGGCGCAACGTGTCGTTGAGCGACCTGAAGTCAAAAGTCAACGTCATCACGGTATGGGCCTCGTGGAACTACCAAAGCACTGACATTCAACGCCGGCTGCAGCGTCTGAAGAAAAACCACGGCGACAAACTCAGCATAGTAAGTGTCTGTCTGGACGCTGACTACAAGAAATGCAAGCAGACCGTCGAACGCGACTCCCTGCCTTGGAAGACGGTATGCGACGGACGCATGTGGCAGACACCCATGCTTTCGAAACTCGGCATAGCCGATGTGCCTGGCAATCTGGTGCTCAACGACAAGGGCCTGGTCATAGCCCGTAACCTGAGTCCTCAGAAACTGGAGGATAAAATACAGCAAACGCTCAAGTAGGAGTGATAAACGATAAGTGATAAGTGATAAGTGATAAGTGATAAACGATAAGTGATAAGTGATAAACGATAAGTGATGATTGGGAAACTGCTGAAATGGACCCTACGCATAGTCTGCGCACTGGTAGGACTGATAGTTCTCCTGCTGGTGGCAGGCTTCTTCGTCGTCAATTCCACTTCCTTCCAGCAGAAACTGCTTCAGCGGACTACGTCTCTTCTTGAAGACAAGCTACAGACCAACATCCAAATCGACAGTGTCAGCATCGACCTGTGGACGCTTGATGCCGAACTCTATCGGCTCTGCGTCGAGGATCGCCAACAACGCAAGATGCTTCAGATGGACTATCTGAAGGCCGATGTGGACATCTGGCCGCTCCTCAACCGCAAACTCCGCATCAGCGAGGCAAAGGTAAAGGGGCTGCATGCCGAACTGCACCACATGCCCCACGATTCCATCGACTCTATCGCCAACTACCAGTTTGTCATCGATGCCTTCAAGAAAGACCCCCACCAAACCTCCCCGAGGGAAGGCTCTGGTCACTCCCCCTCGGGGGAAAAGAAGGGGGGTTCGCTCACGTTCATTATGAACAAGTTTACTGCCGAGGATATCCAGGTCAGCTACAACAACTACACGTTCTCCCTCGGCAAGCTTCTCTACACGCAGAAACGCCGCAAGAAGACCAATATCGCCATCGAACAGCTGTCGGCACAATGGGACCGCACCAACAAGAAAGGCTGGCAGGTGACGAACGATGCCACCATCGGCCAGCTATTGCTACACAATGAGAACAACCACTGGCTCGTCGACATCAACAATCTGCACTTCCGTAACGACAACCACCATCCCCGTAAAAACGTCGGCAGACCGAAGCGTGGCTTCTTCGACGCAGAACACTTCAACGCCTATGCCAACCTGAAGGCGGATCTCGACTACGTCAAAGGTGACTCCGTGCACGGCAGACTCACCCACTTTACGGCACGCGACACCATTATGGGTATCGACATCCGTAACCTGCAAACCACCTTCTCCTACAACAAGAAGCGCATCTTCTTCCACGACTTCGCCGTCCGCCAGATTGATACCGAGCTCAGTTTCGATAAAGGCTACCTCGTCCTGCCCAGCAAGAAGCAGGGCCGAACCTTGTCCTTCCGCACGTCAACAATCACAGGACGCACGATCCTGAAGGACATCTCGCGCACCTTCGCACCCGTGCTCAGCGGATTCACCATGCCCCTGAACCTCAGCGTACGGTTCAGCGGCAACGCCAACAGCATGACCTTCAGCAACATCAAGGTCTTTACCGACAACAAGCAGCTCGCTGTTGCAGCCCACGGCAACATCAACAACCTGAAGGACAAATACAAGCTCCACGTTCATTTCGACATAGACCGTATGGTGGCTGACGGAGGCATTACGGAAACCGTCATCAAGCAGTTCCCCGTCAAGCGTTTCATGATGGAACAGCTCCATGCCCTCGGCACACTCCACTACCGCGGTTCGTTCAATGTGCTCTGGAAAAAGGAAGAGTTCCAGGGCAATCTGGGCACCCGCGCCGGTGTCATGAAATTCTATTTCGCCATCGACGAAAACAACAAATACCTCTCCGGCAATGCCAGCACCGAATTCCTTGAAATCGGACAGGTTATGGATATGGATGATATCGGTCCTGTTGCTGCTACGGCCACCTTCAAGATTGATATCTCCAAGCCCCGTACCGCCATCATGCGTAAACGTTTAGGCGGCAAGCTGCCCATTGGTGAGATGAAGGCCCATGTGTCGCGCGCCTCCTATAAGTTCATTTCCACCAAGGATCTCGACATCCAGATCGTCAGCGACGGTGCTGTGGCCGAAGGCAGCCTCAATGCCCCCGGTAAATGGATGGACCTGAGTTGTACGTTCAGCTTCACGAATACCAGCGAGATGCACAAGATAAAGGTCAAGCCCAAGGCCAAGCTCCATCTTTTCGACAAGTCTACCGAGAAAAAGAAAATGGATCCTGCCGAACAGGAAGCCCTTCGTAAACGAAAGCAAGAGGAGAAAGAGGTCATCAATGCCGTTAAACAACGGGTTAAGGCTGAGAAAAAACGCCTCAGGGCCGAGCAGAAGCAAGCCGAAGCTGAACAGCGCGCCGCCGTCAAGGCCGCCAAGGAACAGCGTAAGGCCGAAGAGAAGCAACGCAAAGCTGAAGAGAAAGCCGCCCGCAAAGCCGCCAAAGCCGCCCGCAAAGCCACCGACCACTAAAGTATCGTCGATAACTTCGAGCGTAGCGATAACTTCGTTAACTTCGTTAACTCCTCACTTCTTCCTTCTCTTCCTCCCTCTGGCAGAACTCTTCTTTCCCTTAGGGTCGTCAGTATCCATCGCATCCAACAGCGAGTGCTGTTTCTGACGGAGATAGTCGACAATGGTAAACGTGCGTTTCGACATCTGCTGCAACAGATAGCGACGCGAGAGCCACGCCTGCCGCAAGTCATCGTAATTCTCAGTCAGCCGCTTCATGGCCTGTTTGTTCTGCGACTGTATGCCTGGCACCAAGGCCAGCGGTTTGCCCAACACCTTGTTTAAGATCTGTTCAAAATAAGTGGCACTACGCTTGACGCGTTCTAGGAAATCATCCTCCCGCAAAGTCGCAATGGGCATCTGCTGAATCATCGCCCGCCACTTGTCAGCCACCACGACGACCTGTTGCTTGTAGTCCTCCAGGGCCCGCTTGTGCAACTCGGCAATATCGGTATAGGCACGATAGAAAAACTCCATGATGAGACGCCCCAGGTATTCCTCACGATACAGGATATCCTTAAAATCAAACATTTCCATCAGCAGATGGCGATAGTATTCGTCCTTCAGCGTGGGCAACTGCTCGATGCTACGCTGGGCAGCCTCTTCCTGATGCGAGATATAGCTGTCCACACGCTCGTCGCAGATGATGGCCTGTGGGGGAATCGGCGAGGCCAGCACCATGCCCTCCAGCGTCTTGCAACGGCTCAGCGCCACATACACCTGTCCCGGGGCAAACGACAGACTGGCATCGATGATGGCCCGTTCGAAGGTCAGACCCTGGCTCTTATGGATGGTAATGGCCCATGCCAGTCTGAGGGGCAACTGCGAGAACTTGCCCAGCACCTCGGTCTCTATCTCACGTGTCTCGTCGTTCAGCGTATAGCGGGCATTCTCCCACTCCAGCGGCTCCACCTCAATGGCATTGGCATCACCCGGACAATACACCTCCAGCCTGTTGTCTTCGGCCAGCGTCACATGTCCGATGCGCCCGTTATAGTATCGGTGTTCACCCGAGGGGTCGTTCTTCACGAACATCACCTGCGCACCCTCCTTCAGCACCAGTGTCTCAGCCGTGGGGTACGAATAGTCAGGGAACGTGCCCTCTATCTTCGCGCGATAGGTATAGGAACGCGCGGGGAGTTTCTTCAGTTCCGACTCGTTATAGTTGTTTGCCTTCTGGTTGTGCGTGGTCAGCCGGATATAGGGAGACTCTCCCCCTAGCCCCTCCTTGTCAGGGAGGGAAGCTGACACTCTGCTATTCAGCAGTTGCAAGTCCTCCGTCGTGGGGCGTCCCTCGCGGATGTGGTTCAACAGGGTAAGAAACGTGTCGTCCTGCTGCCGGTACACCTTTTCCAGCTGGATGGTCACATAGTCTATCTGCCCCAGTGCCTTCGAACCGAAAAAGTAGGGGGTATCGTAATACGGCGCCAGCACGCGCTCGTCCTCGGGGGTCACCACGGGCGTCAACTGTTGCAGGTCACCAATCATCAGCAGCTGTACGCCGCCAAAGGGCTGATAGCGGTCGCGAAACCGTCTCAGCACGCTGTCGATGGCGTCCAGCAGGTCGCTGCGAACCATCGATATCTCGTCGATGATCAGCAGGTCCAACGATGCAATGATTTTCCTTTTCTCCTTGCCGAAGTCGAACCGCGACTCTATCTTCGCACCAGGCACGAAGGGCGAGAAGGGCAGTTGGAAGAACGAATGAATCGTCATGCCACCCGCATTGATCGCTGCCACACCCGTCGGAGCCACCACGATGCTGCGCTTGCTGCTGTGTTCCACCACCGACTTCAGAAACGTCGTCTTTCCCGTACCGGCCTTACCGGTCAGGAAGATGCTACGCCCCGTGTGCTCCACGAAGTCCCACGCATGCTGCAACTCTACGTTCTGCTCCATTACCTGCTACCCTTTTGTCTTATCTTTCACCAACAAATTCTGAGGGGGCCATGCCGGTTTCCTGCTTGAAGATTTTCTGGAAATAGGCGCGGCTGAAACCGCAGTGGTCGGCGACGGCCTCGTTAGTCCAGTCGCGGTGCTCGTGGAGCACGCGCTTGGCCTCGTCGATGCGCAGGGTGGTAATCCAACGGGTGAACGAGTTATGCCCTGAGGCTTTGACCCATGCCGTCAGCTGGTAGCGGGGAACGTTCATGGCGTCGGCGGCTATGGGACTGGTGATGCCGGCCTTCAGGTGGCCTCCCGATGCCAGCCAGCGTTCTACGGCGCGGCTGATGCAGGCCTTATCCTCGGCGGAGAACGACGAGGCATACCCGGCTTTCGTTGTCTCCTCGGCATTGGCTTCCGCCTCGCGCACCCGCTTCATGTCGTTGCTGGTGAAGTAGCGCACGAAGCTGAACCACAGCATGAAGATGCCCCAGAAGAATGCCAAGCCATAGATGATGAGCAGGATGTTGGGGCCAAAGATGAAGACAGGCACGAAGATGGCCATGAGTCCGGTCACGGCGATGGCATGCTTCATCCATCGCGTCAGCCCCTTGCGCTCGCTGTCGTAGTAGTTCTCGATGGCGGCCTGCATGCGCTGCAGCTCGCGGAACTGCAACAGGCTGTAGTAGGTCTGCATGGCAGCATAGAACACACTTAATGCCATCTCGGTCCATAGCACGCGGTCGGACAGGCGGCTGATGGGGTTTCCGTCGGTAGTCACCGCAATGGCGAGACCGGCAATCACCAGCAGCGTGACACCCAGCCAGCCCCAGCGCTCGAAAGCGGTCAGGTGGCCTTGTCGTTGCAGGTTCAGCACCGTCAGACTCATCAGTCCTGAGGCAGGCACGAAGAATGCCAGGTTGGCCAGCACGCCCTGTGTCACACCCATCAGACGCAGTTCGGTGACATACTGCACCAGGAACTGTGCGCCGATGAGTGCCAGCGCACCCACCATGAGCCAGCGCGACCGGTTGATGACCGCATCGCGTCGGGTACGCTCGGGCATCAGCAGGATGAGTGCTGAGCACATGAGCACCATCAGTACGACGATAGAAAACTGCAACTCTTTCATTTCGGTTGCGAAGATACGAAAAAGTGTGCAAATGACAAAGAAAAAAGCGAAAAAGTGTGTCAATTTGCCGAATAGACACACCAAAATAGGCATTTCGACACAACATTTTGCGTTTCGACACACCTCGTTTCACGACGTTTTCCTATTTTTGCACACGATAACAAGAGGTTATGATGGACAACCATAAACCTCGACCATTAAACGAGTAACACCCAAGACTATGAACATTGCCGAATTCTTTCACGATGCCCCGATGCTCGCCACCATCATCACCCTGGCCTATGCCGCCATTTGGGGAGTGTTCTTCTATATCCTGATTCGAATGTACAAAAAATAGAAGACAAGAAGACGAGAAGACAAGAAGACGAGAATTATAAAAACAATAAACGATATGAATACAAAACTAACATTATCAAACAGACTTCACCGCGTCCTCACCGTGGTGCTGACGATGGCTGCACTCGCGACAGGGCAGTCGGCGTGGGCTACGAGCACTTGGACTGTGACGAACGCTGACAATGTGTTTACCATTACCCGTAGCGAGAGCGGAACGGCAGAGACCGTAAAGTACCACACCGTCAGCCTCACGGCATTGGCTGGCAAGCATTTCACGGCTGTGAGTGGTGAACTGACCTTTGCTGCCAGTGAGACCAGCAAGACGGTCACCGTGACGGAAACGGCCCAAAACGATGTGAACAAGACATACCGTTTCCAGACCGTCATGTCGCGCAGCTACCGCCTGGAGGTGACGAACACCAACGGCTACCTGCTGGCCTATCGGGACCGCATCATAGAATTCGGCAACGATTATCTGTACAAGACCAGATATTTGAACAACAGTCTCCAGAACCTGGTTGTCTTTAACCAAGATGGCAATTTCAGCACCGTTGACCCGAACGACATTGTCAGTTACCTGAAGAACCAGGTCAACAAGTACATTGATGTGCAATACGACCCATCGACAAACCCAGAGCATGTGATGTCCGGCGACTACATCAAGATTGACGACGGCTATGACTACAACGACAAGACGTTGTGTACCATTCCCACGGCAAGCGTCTTTCTCGGTGCCGCAGCAAACGAACCCCTGCAAAGCTATCTGAACGACATCGGAGTCAGGCTGTAC
>Ga0326514_10002958_pt1 | contig 10774 bp, 1 predicted proteins | sample 3_2548_0518_D_FD_203653 | JGI IMG/M metagenome (GOLD analysis project Ga0326514, IMG submission 203653) | Bovine rumen microbial communities from UC Davis, California, United States - 3_2548_0518 | ecosystem: Host-associated > Mammals > Digestive system > Stomach > Rumen | place: USA: California... | reverse complement strand
TGGTAACCTGCACTTTTTTAAGTGGAGTCTTACCTGACTTTAAGGTAATTGAGTATTTCTTAACCTTCTTTTTAGCCTTGAAGGTCATCTTTTTAGCAGTGATCTTGGATGCCTTTTTAACAACTGCAGGTGGTTTGACTGGAGTGTTTGGTTTATTGTCAACTACTTTAGATTCCTTAACAACAATCATTATGGTTCTTGTAAATCCTGAATAGTTTCCATCACCATTGTAAATTATAGTGGATTCATAATTACCATTCGGCAAGTCATTAACGTCCAATTCAACCTTACCGTCGACAATTTTACCAGTGTAGTTCTTTCCACCGATGTTGATTATGACATCTCCTTTAGCATCCTTAGGGAAGTCAATTACCACTGAACCATTTTTATCTACATTAGCTTCAGTTAAATTGCCCAAAGCATTGTTCGGATCAACTGCATGAACGGTAGTGGTTTTGAAAATTCCTTCATATTCAACAGTCAATTCAAAGGTACTTGCATGAACAGGCAAACCAATTAAAACATTAGCAACACCATTTTTCAAGGCTACTTTTCTGTCATGACCATTGTATATTACAAGAATATCCCCTTGTAAAGCATTACCCTTATCATCATGAACACTTACCGGAACAACAATGTTTTTACCAATATTGCCGGTAATGTCTTGTTCTAATTCAATTATGACAGTAGTGTCATTAGTTTCATGCTCAACTGATTTTTCTAAAACATTGATTAAGCAATCAGCGGTTTTATCATTATACATGACTCTTAAATTGAATGAAGTTTGGTTTTCAGGCAATTGCAATATAATATTGGCTTGTCCGTTATGCAGGGTTTCGGTTACTTCATGCCCATTATAAAATGCATATATATCTCCTTGCAGTGGATTTCCGTTTTCATCGAAAACACTTACCGGAACTATAATTGAATGACCGGCATGTCCGCTTTCATTTTGAGGAAGAGTAATTATAACTGCAGGTTCCACAACAGGAGTATTATCGATTACTTCAACATTACAATGCTTCATGATTCCTTCATAAGACACTGTCACTTCAAATGAGACCGCAGCAGGTTGAGAACCTATAATAATGTTAGCAGTACCATTTGTAAATGCCAATGATTTTTCCTGATTATTATAAAATACTATTATTTCACCACCTAATGGATTTCCATCAGCATCATGAATTTCAACTGGGATTATAATGGTTTTACCGATTTCCACTGTTTTGTTCGCCGGCAGATTAATTACAGGAACAATAGTGTGAGGTTTTGGATTAATAGCTTCAACGGAAGTGATTGCTACATGACCATTATAGCTTATAATCAAATCAAAAGTGGATTCGATAGCAGGCAGTGAAATAATCACATTAGCCACACCATTAACTAAATTGAAGGTTTTTTCCTGACCATTATAATGAACAGTAACATTGCCTTTTAATGCATTGCCTTTAGAATCTGTAACGGTTACCGGAATAACTTTGCTAGCGCCTGTGTTTCCAGTTACCTTTTCATCCACATTAATTACAACATCAGTATGGTTGGTAGGATCAATTGCTTCTACAAGGCATTTTGCAATATTTCCCTTATACTCGACAATCAATTCGAAAGAAGTTTCATGCTGAGGCAAGGTAATTGAAATGCTTGCCTGACCGTTAGTGAACGGTATAGTCTTTTCATTACCATTATATGACACTATAATATCACCTGATAATGGGTTATCATCCTTATCAGTGATGTTCACTGGAACTGTGAGACTCTTGCCGATTTCCCCACTCACATTATGAGGAATGATTACATTAGCAACTGTTTCAACAACAGGCTTGGTTACAGTAACATGACATGTGGCGGATTTACCATAATATGAAATACTTACATCAAAGGATGTTTCATAAACAGGAAGACCAATCAACACGTCAATCTCACCATTAATTAAGTTCAAAGTCTTTTCCTGACCGTTATATGATACGGTAATGACTCCTTCTAACGGATTTCCATCAGTATCATGAACACTGACCGGAATTGTAACGGTACTGCCCACATAACCATGTTCACTTGCAGGAACATCAATAACCGCTTCAACGGTCGGTGCTTCAATAACAGTTACCTTGTGAGTCTTGAAAACATTTTCATATTCAATTGTTAAGTCAAAAGTGGTTAAATCAGTAGGCAAACTAACAGTGACATCCTTTTTACCGTTGGTGAACGGCACAGTATAGTCATTGCCGTTATAGTAAACTTTAATCTTACCCTCTAAAGGATGTCCTGAAGCATCATGAACATGAACCGGAACTTGAATGGTTCTTCCGGCAACTCCTGTTACATCCTCAAACTCAATTACAACACTAAATGGAATAATATCCAATTTACCATTGTATATATTTTTAGGTTCGTAATATTTTCTTGGTTTAAAACTAACTGTTGTGCCACTATCGGATAATTTAGCATCAAATTCAATTTCTGCTACACTGTCAGTGAAGTTAGTTGAATATTCCTTATCCCCTACGAGGAATGTGAAGTTTTCCCCAGCATATTTATTACCCATATCATCAGTGACTAATCCATATATTTTAATTTTACCTTCGCAAAACTGAACTGTAGTATTATCTAAAATTACCACATTTGAATATTCAAATCCTCTGGAATTTGATAAATAAATTTCAGATTTATTACTGTTAATAATATTTCCCCTACTTGTAAAGCCTGTATTTGCATAAATTGAATTAGATGAATTTAAAGCAATGTTATTTGTAAAATTACAATAGGAAACTGTTGAATCCCAGTTAACATATATTGCTCCTCCATATGAAGCACTGTTATCTTCAAATTTAGAATTTGAAATTGAACTTATTCCATAAATAGCCCCGCCTCTTGTAGCAGTATTTCTAATGAAAGTAGAATTTTTAGTTCCAATACGATGAGAATAAATAGCGCCTCCGTCATCTGCATGATTATCTATGAATGTACAATTGACAATGCCCTGTTCTTGCTCATAATCATAATAATATCCATAATAACCGCCATAAATAGCTCCACCATCATCATCAGCAGTATTATTTACAAAAGTACAATTTTTAATCAACAAATACTTCTCTCCATAACCATAACCTGGTCCCTCATCAATATTCATTGCACCGCCAACACGTGATGTGGCCTTGTTGTTTTCAAAAGTACAATTTATAAATTCTATATTGAAGTCAGGATATAAAACTTCCTCAGGATACTTGCCATATTTATTCTTATAATAATTTGTATAATTTGTATAGTTATTTGTCCAGTAACTTTCACAGTAATAGCCAATAACAGGACCATAACCATAATACGAAGGATCATATGTTATAGACCCATAACTGGAAATAGCCCCACCACTATATGCACTGTTATTCAAGAAATGGCAGTTATGCACGTATAAATTAGCACTTGAGCTAATTGCCCCACCATATTCATAACTGCTTTTTGAATTACCATTCTGGAAAATGATTGATTTTAAGGTGACAGTTATTTCATTACCGATTCTTCCTGAAATGGTTAAAATTTTTCCTAATCCTCTAGCTTCCAAAACAGCACAATCATCTTCATTCAAACTAGAGCCCCCTATGATTGTTAGGGTTTTATTAATTTTGATTGGCTTGTTTTCAGTAGCATAATAAGTTTTTCCATTTAAATAAATAGTTCCGCCATTAACGGTACGGTCGATTTCTGACTGAAGATCGGCAAAAGTACCTCCATTTGCGGTTAATTCATCATCTTCATTACTAGCCTGTAACTGATTTTCAGCATCATTTACTGAAGATTCCTCTTCAACAGCCTCAATCTCCTGATTTTCAGAAGATACACTTAAGGTTTCAGTTGAAACCTCTCCAATATTGCCTTGTTCGAAAGTTGCGTTTTCAGCTGCTGCAACTGCAGACATTGTGAAAACTATGGAAAGTAACAAAGCAATAACAAAAAACTTGTGTATTACTTTCATTTTTTATACCTCTTTTTAAATTTTAATCAAAAAATAGAAAAGCACATGAATTGATATAAGTTTTCATTTTAGTGAAAGCCTATTTTTTATAATTATATTAGCAAAAAATTATACAGTTAAAGTTTTTGCAATAATTTAATATACAATTAATGTATATTCAACTACTTTTATGATAAATCATGTAATTATTAAGTAGTTAATGATACTTTATTATTCATAATATATAAATGTATACAGTTCAACAAATAATGTTTTATAAAATTTACAGTTTAATTATTTTTTAAAAAAAAGATATCAATTAGCATAATCCTTAAAGACTTGACAATATCCAGATATAACAAGGATGTATGGAAATCGTTCAATAAACAGTTATAAAAATTAGAAAACTTAAAAAAAATAAGATAGAGAAGAATTAACTTCCCTATTTAACAGTTATTTTCACCTTTTTACTGGTTGCCTTGTAGGTCTTGTCACCCTTATACTTGATTACAGCTGTGTATTTACCTTTCTTGGTCAGCTTATTGATCTTGAAGGTGGCTTTACCTTTAGCATTGGTTTTAGCCTTGTAGGTTTTCTTGCCGACCTTAATGGTAACCTGCACTTTTTTAAGTGGAGTCTTACCTGACTTTAAGGTAATTGAGTATTTCTTAACCTTCTTTTTAGCCTTGAAGGTCATCTTTTTAGCAGTAATCTTGGATGCCTTTTTAACTTTAGTCGGAGTTTTTGCAGGAGTGTTTTGATTGTTATTGTTTGTGGTTTCCTTAATGACAAATATGATGGTTCTTGAAGAGCTTTCATACTTACCGTCACCGAAGTAATGTACATTGGCACCATAATTACCAACCGGCAAGTTACCTACATCCAAAACAACCTGACCATCAATTACCCTACCTGTGTAGTATTTACCATCAATTTCAACCATCACATCACCGGTTGCATCCTTAGGGAAAGGAATGCTGATGGATCCGTTATCACCTTCAGCCTGAGTAGTGTCACCCATTGGATTTTGCGGACTGGTCGCATTGCTATCCTTAACGATTACAATGGTTTTGAAAGTGCTTGAATAATTTCCATCCCCTGAATAGTAAACAATTGAAGTGTAGTTTCCAGCAGGCAAATCGGCAATATCTAAAACAACTTTACCATCCACAATTTTTCCAGTGTAGTTTTTGCCATCGATTGTAACTGTAACATCCCCGGTAGCATCCTTAGGGAATGGAATAACTACAGTTCCATCACCATTGGTTCCTGCTTCTGTAACATTGGCCAACGGAGCGTCAGGGTCTGTTACGTTGCTATCCTTAATTACAATAACAACAACCTTTTGGGAACCTGAATAATTTCCATCACCAGTATAGTTGACCTTTGCTGAGTAGGTACCGTTAGGCAAATTAGTAATGTTTACAATGACTTTTCCGTTTATAACTTTTCCGGTATAGTTCTTATCACCTATAGTTATGATTACATCACCTGTTGCATCCTCAGGGAAAGGAATTATGATGGAACCTGATCCGTTGGTTTCGATTTCACTAATGTGGCCCATAGGATTATTTGAATCAAGCACTACAATTGTGGTCTTTTTGACCAATCCCTCGTAATTTACTGCCAATTCAAATGTTGTAGGGTTAACAGGCAAACCGATTAAAACATCATGTCTGCCGCCATCCAAGGTAACTTCCCTTTCATTATGATTATACATTACTAAAATTTTACCTTCCAAAGCGTTTCCTTTACCGTCATGGATATAAACCGGAACGGTCATCATTCTACCGGAATGGCCGATGAATTTCTCTTCAAGTTCTATGGTAACTGTTGTGTCATTGGTCTCGCCGGTGTCAGATTCGGGTTTGACGGTGATTGTGCAGTCCCGAGTGATGCTCCTATAGATTACAGTCATTGTATATTCTGTTGCTTCACCAGGCAATTCCATTACAATGGTAGCGTTACCATTGTGCAATGGCTCGGTTTTTTCATGACCATCATAATAGACATCAATATTGCCCTGCAATGGATTTCCTTCACTGTCAACCACACGAACTGGAATCACTATTGTTTTTCCGACATGACCTGATTCCCTTTCAGGCAATATTATTACCGCATCAACAGGTTCTGTAGGGTCAACTACATTGACTATACAGTGTGCCATGTTTGCATGATAAGCTACAGTAACCTCGAAATTGGCTGGATAAACCATCGGATCAATAACAATATTAGTTGAACCGTTGTTCAATGTCTGAGTAAACTCGTTACCGGCATAGTAAATTGCTACATCACCTTCAAAAGGATTTCCTTCACCATCCGTTACCTTAACCGGAATCATGATGAGCTTACCTGTGTTTTCAGTTTTGGTTGAAGGCAAAGTTATAACCGCATTTACATGTGCACCTTCATAAACTACATTGATTTGTGAAGTTTCAACATGTCCCATATATGAAATTACCAGTTCAAATGAGTTTTCAGCTGCAGGAAGTTCAATTAATACATTTGCCTGACCGTTTTGTAGAGTTTCGGTCTTGTAATGGCCATTGTATGATACTGAGATAACTCCAGATAAAGGATTTCCGGCATCATCAGTTACTTTTACAGGAATTGTGATATTCTTGCCTAAAACACCAGTGTATGTTTCATTAACATTGATAATGGCATATGTATGATTGGTCGGGTTAATGGACTCGACCATACATGATTTGACATTTCCATTATAGTTAACGACTATTTCAAATGAAACTTCATGATCAGGTAATGTGATGCTTATTTCAGCCTGTCCTGTTGAGTTTAATGCCTGTGAAAATTCATTTCCGAAATATGAAACGGAAATGTTGCCTGTTAAAGGATTTCCTTCATCATCAACCACTTTAACTGGGATTTTTATAGTCTCACCAATGTTTCCGGAAGCGCTGTGGGCAATATTTATAGTAGCATCAGCTTCAACGGTTGGATCTACAACATTGATTCTGCACAATGCATTATAACCCTTGTATGAAACCCCCAAATCGAAATAGGTTTCATAAACAGGCAAGCTAATTGAAATATCTGCCTTACCATTGTTTAAAGTGACTGTTTCCTCATGGCCCAGGTAGGATACATGAATGTCTCCCTTCAATTGTGTTCCCAAACCGTCGTGCATGTTGATAGGAACAGTGACTGTTTTTCCAACATATCCTGTTTCATTTTCAGGCATTTCGATAATGACCGCAATTGGATCATCCGGGTCAAGCACATTGATTTTTCGAACTTCAATTACATCATCGTATTCGACAATCAAATCAAGGGTGATTTTTTTGCTCGGCAATCTGATTACATAATCATATCTGCCGTTTTTAAGATCCACTTCCCTGTGATTGCCATTATAGTTTATAAAGATACTGCCGGATACAGGATGTCCTGTGGAGTCATAAACATATATCGGGACCTGAATCAAACTGTCAATGAAACCGTGTGCATCATCAAATTCAATGTATACCACATACGGATAAACTTTTAGGAATGCTGTTGATATTTTAGCTGTGGTTGAAGATGATGTCTTAACACCGATGACAGAACTGTTATCATCTGGAGTTGCGTTGAACATCACTTCTGCATAATTATCAATTACCTGTGTTTTAAGTTCATGATTTCCCACAAGGAATATTATTTCTTCACATGAAAACATGGTTCCCTCATCATTTGTGACAGAAGCATATATCTTTATTTCACCTTCACAGTATTCGACACTTTGATTGTCTAAAATAACAATGTTCAAACCATTGAAATCAGTTATTTTCTTAATGACTATCTCTGTCTTATCGCTGCTGAATTTATTTCCTTTAATATAATTAAATGTGCTAATAGATGAAATATAGATACCAGTTGAAGAGTCTAATGCAATGTTGTTTGTAAAATTATTGTTCTGAACGGAACTGCCAGTACAATAAACTGCACCACCATAATTTGCTTTATTGGAATCAAACTTACTGTTATAAACTGAAGAACTATAAACAGCACCACCCTCAGTTGCAGTATTATCAGTGAAATTATTGTTTCTCATTGTTCCACTATATGCCGCACCTCCTCTCAATGCATTGTTATTATTGAAATTACATGAGGTTGCTGAAGCATAATTAGTTGCACCACCATTACTTGTAGCATAATTATAGGTAAAATTAGAATATTGTATAGTTCCATATCCATAAACAGCTCCACCATTTTCAGCATTATTTTTTGTAAATTTTGAACGTTCTAAAGTCCAAAACCAACCATAAACCGCTCCACCACGTTTACCTGCAATATTTTCAGTGAAGTTACAATATTGAATTCTGGCACTATTATCTGTATAAATTGCACCGCCGTCATCAGTTACACGATTATTATTGAAATTACAATTTTTAATTACTCCATAATTAGAATAGATTGCTCCACCAGATTTAGCAACATTGTTGGAGAAAACAGAATTGGATATGTTTAATGCATTATAATCACTATAACTATCAGTTTTATAGTAGATTGAACCACCAGAAGTAGTAGCATTATTTTGACTAAACTGACAGTTAATTATAGTGTATTTAAAGTTTTCTCTTATATATAAATCACTGGAATAATCACCATAATAATATTTTTTAAAAGGATAAGGGTTAGTTGGATAATAACCTTCATATCCTCCCCATTGAATTTCTTGATGGTAATATTCATTATAAGGATATAGTTCATGATATGATTCCCAACTAGGGTCATCATGTGGTACAATATGATGCATATGCCCATTTAAGTATAATGCTCCACCACTTTGAGCATTATTATTTATAAATTGACAGTTTTCAATTGTCATATTGCTTTTAGCTTCAATAGCTGCCCCATTACCCTTACTAGATTTACCATTGATAAATTTTATATATTTTAAAACAACAACAGTTCCATTTGAAGCATACATTATGGAAGACAATCCTTTTGCATCCAATGTTGCATATTGATTAGGATCAGTAATAGTTCCACCAATAATTGTTAAATCTTTCTTTATTTCAATACTACTTCCAGAACCCAAATAGGTCTTACCATCCAAATATATGGTTCCTCCATTTGAAGCTGCATTGATTTTTGTTTTTACATCATTAAACGTGCCTTCTCCCGCATTTAACTGATCATCCTCACTTGCCTTTAATAATTCTTCATTTTCATCTTCAACGGATTCAATCTCCTGTACATCTTCACTAGATACAGTTAATGTTTCAGTATCACTATCGCTTTGCTCGAAAGTCAAATTTTCCTGTGCAGCTACGGCACTAACAGAAAATATTAAAGAAAGTAACAAAGCAATAACCAAATATTTATTAATAACTTTCATTTTAATTACCTCTTTTAATTTATTTAAATTCAATCTCCTATTTTATTGTAATTTTAACCTTTTTAGTAGTTGCTTTGTATGTTTTATCTCCTTTAAATTTAATTACTGCATTATATTTGCCTTTTTTGGTTAATTTCTTGATTTTAAAGGTGGCTTTACCTTTGGCATTAGTTTTAGCCTTATAGGTTTTCTTACCTATTTTTATGGTAAGCTGAACCTTTTTAATCGGAGTTTTACCGGATTTCAAGGTAATTGAATATTTTTTAACTTTCAATGCCTTTTTGAAGGTTTTCTTTTTAGCAGTAATTTTAGATGCCTTTTTGGCCACAGCCGGTTTTTTGGCGGGTATGTTCTGCTGATTATTAGTGGTCTCTTTAATAACAAGCATGATTGTTCTTGTTGAACTGGAATAATTTCCACCGCCCAAATAGTAAACATTTGCATTATAGTTGCCATTCGGCAAGTCCTTAACGTCTAAAACAACCTTACCGTCAACAACATTACCAGTGTAGTATTTACCGTCAATGTTAACAACCACTTTTCCGCTTGCATCACTAGGGAACGGTATATTAATTGAACCGTCATTTGATTCTGCTTTAGTGGTATCTCCCATTGGATTATCAGGGCTTACTGCAGTGGCATCCTTAATAATGACAATAGTTTTTGTGGAATTGGTGTAGTTCTTATCTCCTGAATAATAAACTATTGAAGTGTAGTTTCCTGCAGGCAAATCCTTAATGTCTAAAACAACTTTGCCATCAACAATTGTTCCTGTATAATTTTTACCGTTGATTGTTACAATTACATTTCCTGTTGCATCCTTAGGGAATGGAATTTCGATAGTTCCATCACCTTTTGTTTGAGTATCGGTAATATTTGCCAATGGATGATTTGAATCTGTGACTGTACTGTCCTTGATGATTATGGTAACGATTTTTTCAGATTCTGAATAGTTTCCATCTCCGGAATAGATTACGGTTCCATCATATTCACCGTCAACCAAATCTGTGATGTTAATGATTACCTGACCATTGATTATTGTTCCAGTATAGTTTTTGCCTCCGATTGTAATGATTACATTGCCGTTTGCATCCTTAGGGAATGGAATGACAACAGAACTGCCATTTGATACAACATCGGTTAAGTCTCCCATAGGATTGTTTGGATCAACAACAATGATTTTAGTTGTTTTTACCCATTCTTCCTCGTATAGTATTGTTAAATCAAATGTTGCAGGTGTGGAAGGCAATGTTAAAACAAAATTGGCTTTTCCGTTTTTCAAGGTGACCTGTCTTTCATTATTGTTATATAATGCCAAGAATTGTCCGTTCAATCCATTGCCTTTGCCATCATGGATTGATATTGGAATAGTTATTGTTTTTCCGATTTGTCCGGTAATATCCTCTTCAACCTCAATTACTACTGTTGTATCATTGCTTTCTCCAATGTCTGATGCTTCCTTAACTGTTATCTCACAAACCTGTTCGGTT
>Ga0326514_10002957_pt1 | contig 10779 bp, 8 predicted proteins | sample 3_2548_0518_D_FD_203653 | JGI IMG/M metagenome (GOLD analysis project Ga0326514, IMG submission 203653) | Bovine rumen microbial communities from UC Davis, California, United States - 3_2548_0518 | ecosystem: Host-associated > Mammals > Digestive system > Stomach > Rumen | place: USA: California... | reverse complement strand
CGGCAACATCAACAACTCTGACCGCTATCTCTACTACAAGGCTGCTCCCGACGTGACCATGGGACTCTCCACCAAGCTGCAGTACAAGCAGTGGGACCTCGGTGCCTCGGCACGTGCAAACCTCGGTAACTATGTCTACAACGACAACCTCGCCGGCTCCATCGCCGTCGGACCCGCCCACATCTACACCGTGGGATTCCTCGGCAACCGCCTGCGCGACGCTGTGCGCCTCGGCATACAGAACCCCGGATCGAACATGTACTTCTCCGACTTCTTCGTCACCAACGGTTCGTTCCTCAAGATCGACAACATCACCCTGGGATACTCCTTCGAACACCTCTGGGACACCAAGATCTCAGGACGCGTCTACGGTACCGTGCAGAACGTCTACACATGGACCAAGTACGAAGGTGTAGACCCGGAGACCAAGGACGGTATCGACAAGAGCCTCTATCCGCGCCCGATTACCACCATCATCGGCTTGAACCTCAACTTCTGATAGCCCAATCCTACAGACATCTTATAATATATAAAGGATAAAGACAATGAAACTGAAATATATTCTCAGCGCAGCATTAATGACAGCTGCAACGTTCGGGGTGACAGGCTGTGTGGGCGACCTCGACGTGGAGAACATCAACCCACAATACGAAGGCACCGCCAACTACGACGGCCTGCTCGGGAAGGTGTATGCCAACATGTCGCTGACCGGCCAGAAGGGCCCCGACGGATGGTCGGACCTCGATGCCACCGTCGACGAGGGATTCTCGAGCATGGTGCGCCAGATATGGAATGCCAACGAGCTCTCGACCGACGAGGCACTCTGCCGATGGGGCGACGCCGGTATTCCGGAGTACAACCATAACTCATGGGGCGACAACCACGAGATGCTGCGCGCGCTCTATTACCGTCTGCAGTTCGGACTCACCATCGCCAACTACTACCTCGACATCGCTCCCGGCGGCAGCGCAGAGAACAATCAGAAGCGCGCCGAAGCTCGCTTCATGCGCGCACTCTACTACTACTACCTGATGGACATGTTCGGCAACCCGCCGTTCGTCACCTCCGTCTCGCTCGAGACACCGCAACAAGCATCGCGGGCACAGGTGTTCAGCTTCATTGAGAGCGAGCTGAAGGCCGTGGCTGGTGAGACGGAATCGGACGAAGTGCTCGCCGACCCGCGCGGCAACACCTACGGACGCGCCGACAAGGCTGCCGCATGGATGCTTCTGGCACGTATCTATCTGAATGCCAAGGTCTACATTGGCGAGGAGAAGTGGAACGACGCCAAGACCTATGCCGACCGCTGCATCAACTCAGGCTATAAGCTCTGCACCGAGTCGAAGTACAGCAAGTACACCCCGTACCAGCTGCTCTTCATGGGCGACAACGATACCAACGGCGCACAGGACGAGATCATCCTGCCCGCTATCTTCGACGGCGAGACAGCACAGAGCTGGGGCGGCACGATGTTTATCATCGCATCGACCACCAACTCCGACCTCACCGCTGTCTACCCCACCGGCACCACCGCACAGTGGGAGGGTAACCGCGCCCGCGCCCAGTTCTCGCGCATCTTCTTCCCCAACGACAATGCGCCGCAGGGCACGCCGACCGATGTCAGCGCTGCAGCCAACGACGACCGTGCACTCTTCTTCACCATTGACCGCCAGGTGGAAATCGACGACGAGGCCGACTTCAAGCACGGCTATGCCTACGTGAAGTTCCTCAACACCCATGCCGACGGCTCTGCCACTCACCACACGCAGTTCGTCGACACCGACTTCCCCATGATGCGACTCGCTGAGGCCTACCTCACCTTTGCCGAGGCAGATGCACGCCTGAATGGCGGCACCTGCACCGACGACGGTCTGCAGAAGATTCGCGCCCTGCGCTCTCGCGCACATGCCACGGCACCCTCGTCCACCTTCACCCTCGAGCAGATACGCAACGAGTGGGCCAAGGAATTCGGATTCGAAGGACGCCGCCGCATCGACCTCATCCGCTTCGACAGTTTCGGCGGACAGAACTCCTATAAGTGGGAATGGATGGGTGGCACCAAGGCCGGCGCCATGTTCGACGCTACGAAGAACATCTTCGCGCTGCCGATCAGCGACCTCAATGCCAACTCCAACCTGAAACAGAACCCTGGCTACTAATTTCTAAAATCCAACGACAATGAAAAAACTAAGCATACTGGCATCACTCTTCGTCGGTCTGACGCTCTTCACTGCCTGTGAGTCCGACCGCGACGAAAATCCCGTGGCCGACCTCTCTGGAGGAGCTGCCGCCATCGGCGAGCTGGTGATGAACGAGCCCTCCGTGGGGCAGACACCGCTCGACCTCGAAAACACCTCGGCCATCACCCTCGTGGCACAGCGTCAGCCCACCTTGGGCGGACTGGCCATTCCGATGGAGATGACCTATGGCGCCGAGATGTCGCTCAATGGCAACTGGACCGACTCGGCATCGGTCTATATCATCGACGTCAACTCCTCCGCACCGCGACTCACCATGAGTGGTGCCGACATCAACCGCGGCATCATGACCCTCAAGGGCGTCAGCGACCCATCGGAGGTGAACCCGCTGCAGGTGATGGACGTTCTCGTACGCATGACGGCAAAGCCCGCTTCGCTCGACGAGGTCTACACCGCACACTCCAATGCCTACACGCTGAAGGTGTTCCCGTTCTATCAGGTACTCTCGGCTGCAGAGCCCGACTGGTGGTTCCTCACCGGTAACTGCATCGGCGATGGCAAGTGGACTGCCAACAAGAACTGGGACGCCTACCTCTCCGTATTCCCGATGGCGCTCATCCCCGACGGCACCTACGATGCCAAGACCGGAGCAGGTGAATTCGAGAACACCATCTACCTGCCCGATGGCGACGACGGCCAGTTCAAGCTACGCCACTACGTCGACGACTGGAACGAGCAGTGGGGATGGGACGGATCGGTTGCACAGCACAACGACGGCGGCTCGGGCAACTTCGTTGCCAACAACGGTGCCGGCTACTACACCATCCACCTCGACATGAAGTCGGAGAAGGTGACCTTCACCAAGGCCGAGAAGCAGGACTATGCCACCTATGAGATGGTGAGCATCATCGGACTCAAGGGCGACTGGGACAACGACATCGACATGATGGCCGCCAACAATGCAGGAGCCAACAACCACCTCTGGACTGTTCAGATCGAAGTGACCGAAAGCACCGTCTTCAAGTTCCGTGCCAACCACGACTGGGGCACCAACTGGGGATTCGGCGCCTGGGACGGCGAAGTGAACCTCTGCGGATTCGGCGAAGGTAACGGTAAGAACATCGGTATCGAGCCGGGCAAGTGGACCATCTACTTCGACGACATCTCCGGATTCTACCGCGTGGTCAGCGACTCGGAAAAGCAGAAGCCATGAACCTAAGCCAATTCATAGCACAACGTTCATAGCTGCAAGTGAATCAAACCATCAATCAATAACATAGAAACCCTATGAAACTCAAATCATATCTATTAGCAGGACTGGCAGTCATGGCACTGTCAGCCTGCAACGAGGACTTCGGCAACTGGCCTGAGCTGCCCGTCAACCCGCAGGACGACGTCGTGACCTACACCGCCGCCAATGCAGCGGCATCGGCAGGAGCCACTGCCGGCATCGACTTTGCCAATGTCTCCGGCGACCTGGTGAAAGTGGTCGACGTCACGGCACCGGCAGCTCCGGAAGCCGGCGTCACTCCGACGTTCCAGATCATGCTCGGCGGCACCGACACCTACGACCTTACGGCCGACGGTGAGATGAAGGCCGACGACCTGAAGGACTATCTGCGCAAGACCTTCGGCGCACGCCCCGAGATGCGCGATGTACAGGCTGTGGTCATCACGACCTACAAGGCCAGCGACAAGACCGTGAGATACGTCTCAGAGGCTGTCGTCGTGAAGGCGAAGCTGCTCGCTCCCCACATCTCCAGTGCTTACTACGTAGTAGGCGGCGCACTGGGATGGGCAGAGTCTGCTGCCTCGAAGGAACAGAAGTTCCAGCACTCTGGCAAGGACGTCTACGACGATCCCTACTTCACCATCGTCATCAATGCAGCCGGCGGCGACACCTGGTTTGCCATCGGAGACGATGAGGCCTGCGATGCCATCGCTAACAACGGCGACTACTCCAAGCTGCTCGGTACCACCAAGGGCAACGGCAACAAGGACCTGACCGGAAATCTCGACGTACGCACCAACCTCAGCGACGACGGCTCGTGGTGCGTGGAGGCAGGCAACACGCTGATCAAGATCACGCTCAACATGATGGACTACACCTACACCATCGAGCCGATGAACATCGCTTCAGACTACTTCCTCGTGGGTGGTCCCAACAGCGACTGGGCCGGTTCGGCTGCTGCCAAGGCGATGAAGTTCGACCACTCGGCACTCCCCGTGTCGGAGGATCCCATCTTCACCTACACCTTCGCAGGCAACGGCGGTGACATGTGGTTCGCATTCGGCGATGAGGCAGCACTCGATGCCATCACCAACAACAGCGACTGGACACAGCTCTTCGGTACGAAGGGTGAGTCGACCGACCTGAGCGGACAGTTCGACCGCCGCTACAACCTCGGCGGCGACCACTCCTTCTGCGTAGACGGACAGGCCAAGCTCTACCGCTTCACCATCAATGCCAAGGAAATGACCTACAAGATCGAGGCACTCAACTTCGCTGAGTTCATCTATGAGATAGGCAATCCCGGTTGGAGCGAGAGCCGCGCCCTGCGCTCTCCGGCCAACGACGGCAAGTACCTCGGATTCTATGAGCTCGACGGCGAGTTCAAGTTCAAGCCCAACCGCGACAACTGGGAAGGCGACTGGGAGTGGGACGGCACGGCCGATGGTGTCACAGGCAAGATAGCCGACAACGGCGGCTCCAACATGCCCGGTGTGGACAAGGGATTCTACAAGATTGAAGTGGACCTCGTCGCCATGACCTACAAGCTGACCCTGCTCTCGCAAGTGAGCATCATCGGCACAGCCGGCATCGACTGGAGCAATGACATCGACCTCACCTGGAATGCCGCTGAAGGCTGCTGGGAGACAACCACCAACCTGCAGGTCGGAGAGATGAAGTTCAGAGGCAATCACAACTGGGACGGCGACCTCGACCTTGGCGGTGACCTCAACAACCTCTCTGTGGGAGGCAGCAACATCGTCATCAACGAGGCTGGCACGTACGACGTGAAACTCTACGTCTCCTACATCGGAGCCTGCAAGGCTGTGATCACGAAGAAGTAAGACTTCCTTATAAGACAAGTTAGGGCGTGCCTCATAACAACCATGAGACACGCCCTTATCCATAAAAATGTAAAAGCCGAAACAGAATTTCACCGATAAAGAAATCAGAATGAATAGAACACTCCTAAATGACATGAGACGACTCTTTGTTTCCTTACTACTACTTGCATCAATGCCACAACTCTATGCCCAGGGGTGGCCTTCACGCTACGACGGAGTGATGCTGCAAGGATTCTATTGGGACTCCTTCGACGACACCAACTGGAGCATCCTTGAGTCACAGGCCGACGAGCTGTCGGAGACGTTTTCACTCATCTGGATTCCGCAGAGCGCATCGTGCGGAGGCACATCGATGGGTTACGACGACCTGTACTGGTTTACCAACTACAACAGTTCCTTCGGCAGCGAGCAGCAACTGCGGTCGATGATTCGTACCTTTAAGGCTAAAGGGCTGAAGACGATAGCCGACGTGGTGATTAATCACCGCAGGAACGTATCGTCGTGGGTGGACTTCCCACGCGAGACCTACAACGGGGTCACCTACGAGCTGAAAGCAACGGACATCGTGGCCAACGACGACGACGGGGCTACCGCCCAATGGGCTGCGCAGAACGGCTATTCGCTCTCGTCGAATAACGACACGGGAGAGGGTTGGGGCGGTATGCGCGACCTCGACCACAAGAGTCAGAACGTACAGACCAACGTAAAGGCCTACCTGCAGATGCTGCTCAACGACCTGGGCTATGCCGGCTTCCGCTACGACATGGTGAAAGGCTACAGCGCTGAGTACACAGCTCTCTATAATGATTATGCAAAGCCGGAATTCTCCGTCGGGGAATACTGGGACGGCAATGTCTCGGCAGTGAAGCGATGGATCGACGGCACAAAACTGCAGGGCGCTATTCAGTCGGCCGCCTTCGACTTCCCCTTCCGTTATACCGTGCGCGCTGCCTTGAACGGCGACTACCGTAAGCTGAACGGTGCCTCACTCATCAGCGATGCGAACTACCGACGTTACGGTGTCACCTTCGTCGAGAACCACGACACGGAGAAACGTTCCAATGCACAGCAGGACCCGCTGCGCCGCGACACGCTGGCCGCCAACGCCTTCATGCTGGCCATGCCCGGCACTCCTTGTGTGTTTCTAAAACACTGGCAGGCCTATCCAAACGAGATTCGTGCAATGATAGCTGCACGCCATGCCGCCGGCATTCACGCCGAGAGCACGTACACCAATTTCTACAGCCATCAGACGCACTTTGCCAATATCATCCTAACCGACGGCGAACAGCGCTTGGTCGTCATCGTGGGCGACACATCGCCTGTGGAGGGCAACGCGCGCTTCGTCAAGATTTGCGAGGGCTACCACTATGCCTACCTGATGCCTGCCACCCGCGAGATTGCCTATGCCGACATGCCGTCGGGACACTATAAGGGGGCATTGAAAGTGCGCCTTGCAGCCGTCTCTGCCGACCAGGCAGCACGTGTGGTCTATACCACAGACGGCACCACACCATCGGCAACTTCTGCCAGTGTCGCTACAGGGACCACCATTGACATCCCCGTCGGAACGACTACACTGCGAATCGGGCTGCTGAAGGGCGGCAATGTGACAGCACTCGACAGCCGCACCTACACCGTGGCGAAACCCGACGAACCGCAGACGGTAGAGATACCGGCTTTCTGCACCGTTGGCGAGGGGGAGGTGTGCGCCTTCTTCGAAGCGCCGAAGACCTGGGGCAATACCATCCACTGCTGGGCATGGGACAGCAAGGGCAACTACACCGGAGGCTCCTGGCCGGGCATTGCATGCGAACTGCTGGGTACAGCCACGAACGGCAACAAAGTGTGGAAATGGTCATGGAACGGCCAATACACCGCAGCCTCTGCAGCGCGGCCCACACAGATCATCTTCAACAATAACGGACAGCCGCAGACCGCAGACCTCGCCTTCGACAACGGCGGCTATTACAACGTGGAGGGACTGAAGGGCAACGTGGCACAGAGCATCAGATCTCTGACAGCCGACCCGAAGCAACCAACAACTATCTACCGCGCTGATGGCACCCTGGTGCGCCGTCTGCCGGCAGGCAGCAGTCCGTCAGCTATCATTCCCACGCTGCCGCGAGGGCTGTATGTAGTGAATGGCCGGAAACTGATTGTCAGGTGACAGCCGCAACAAAAGAATTGTTTACACTATACGACGGGCCGTTGATCACACTGTGACCAACGGCCCGTCGTTTCTATACCGCATCAAGCACTACAGCCGTCCTTCTTCTCGGTAGGAATAGTAAGCGCCATCAGTGACGATGACATGATCGGAGAGATGAAGCCGCATCAGACGGCATGCCTCATTGATTTGCTGTGTGATGTTGTCGTCCTGACGCGACGGATGGATGCTGCCCGACGGGTGGTTATGGCAGACGGCAATGATGGTGGCATTGGCCAAAAGGGCATTGCGTACGATGATTCGCACATCGACGGCCACCTCGGTGATGCCGCCGCGCGCCACACACTCCGACTTCAGCAGCGCGTAGCGGTGGTTCATGTAGACAACCCAGAACTCCTCAGTGTCCTTGTCGGCAAGTTTGGAGTGCATATAGTTATAGATGCGCGTAGCCGAATTTAGCTCCTTGCGGACTTCGGGCGCTTGCAGCTGCCGCCGCTTGCCCAGTTCCGAAGCGGCCATAATGGTAATGGCTTTGGCCGATCCGATGCCTTTGAACCGACAGAGGTCACTGAGCGACATCTTGCCTAAGGAGTTGAGGTTGTTGTCGCATTGCGCCAGGATGCGCTTCATCAGCGAAACGGCATCTTCCTGAGACGAGCCTGAGCCAATAAGTATAGCCAGCAATTCTGCATCACTCAATGCTTCAGCCCCAAGCCGTTCCATTTTTTCACGCGGTCTGTCCTCTTCAGCCCATTGGTTGATGTTAAGCTTTTCCATAAAGGTTATTTATAGAAGTTCTTCTCGAAAGCAGTGAACTCATCCTGTCCTCGCACCACGCGTTTCCACCAAGCCTCGATGAATCCTAATCCGTAGCCCATGAGCTGCGTAAAGGCTGCAGGAATGCTGAGCAGCCCCACCCACAGGCTCTTGTTCTTAATGCTGGAGTCAAGGAAGATAATGGCGCTATATAATAGAATAGGTAATAGCGTCAACTCACAAAGGGCAAAGCCGACAGCTGCCGTCATGTGGTCGGGGCTGAAGAGGAAAAGGCCTAACCCGAGTACAAAGAGTATCAGCAGACCGATGACACCTACAGTAAAGACGGTAGGCAACAAGTGCACCAGTTTCATCGTACCGGGATGGCGCTTCTCCAGATTGATGCGTGCAATGCCGCTGTTGTAGACCTGACGGAAGAATTTACGGAAGTCCGTGCGCCGCTTGTGCCACACCCAGGCATCCGTCAGTAATGCCGTGCGATGGCCTGCTTCTATGATGCGATAGGAGAAGTCGATGTCCTCGCCGAAGCGCATCTTGGAGAATCCGCCCAGCTGTCGATAGACATCGCTCCGGATACCCATGTTGAACGAGCGGGGATAGAAGCGGTCGAGCGCACCTGTCTTCTTGCCACCGCGTATACCGCCAGTGGTGAAGAAGGAGGTCATGGAGTAGCTGATGGCCTTCTGCACGGGAGTGAACGACTCATGGGCTGCATCCGGACCGCCCCAGGCATCTACCTCGGGCATCGCCGACAGGGAAGTGTCCACGGCAGCGAGGTAGCCGTCGGGCAGCACCACGTCGCTGTCGAGCACGATGAGCCAGTCGCCATGGGCACGCTCGGCGCCATAGTTGCGGCTCTGGCCCGGTCCGGAGTTGTCCTTGTAGTAGTAAGCAAGCGTGATGCGGTCGGCATATTGGGCACAGACGTCCTTAGAACTGCGCGTCGACCCGTCCTCAACGACTACGACTTCAAAGTCGCGGAACGTCTGATGCGTCAGGCTCTCCAACAGTTCGCCCACCTCGTCAGGACGGTTGTACACGGGTACAATGAATGAATACTTCATCTTACAGACTTTAGGTGTGTTCTGTTTTTTATGCAAAAGTACAAAAAGCCAGCGAGCTGACCAAGGGATATCGCTTTTTATTGTCTTTTTTTCATCCGATAAACAGGCAAAATACGAAAACGGCCCTGTGTCTCCCTCTCAAAAGGAAGCACAGGGCCGTCTATCCGTATTAGCCGAAGCGTTTACTCCTTGACGCGGTTGAGGTAGCTGCCATCGCGGGTGTCGACCTGGATGAGGTCGCCCTCGTTGATGAACAGAGGCACGCGAACCTCCACACCAGTCTCCAGCGTGGCAGGCTTCGTGGCGTTGGTGGCTGTGTCGCCCTTCACACCCGGCTCAGAATGCTCGACGCGGAGCACGGTCTTCACGGGCATCTCGGCATAGAGCACGGTGCCGTCGGTGGTGTCGCTCACCACTTCCACGGTGTCGCCCTCCTTCATGTACTCATGGCCAATCACCAGGTCATTGGCGATGGGAATCTGCTCGAAAGTCTCCTGATTCATGAAGATGCGACCCTCCTGATCCTCGTAGAGGTACTGGTAGGGACGACGCTCGATGACCACGTACTCGAGCTTCTCACCGATGTTGTAGCGGCGCTCCAGCACGCGACCATCGCTGACGTTCTTCACTTTGATATTCATAATCGTGTTTCCTTTTCCCGGCTTGCGATGCTGGAAGTCGATGCAAACCCAAATGCCACCGTCCATGCGGATGGCAGTACCCTTCTTGATGTCTTGAGAGTTAATCATAAAAAATGTGTGTGTATATTACTATATATATAATATCGTATTCGCTCACTAATGCTGTTTTGCGGCTGCAAAGGTACACATTTTTGGCGAAAAAAACATAAAAGTCAATATATTTTCTTCATTTTCTTGCGTATTTAGATAATAATTACTAATTTTGCAGCCCAAAATGGGACTTACAACATTAATAAATAAACTGTCATTGCAATGAAAAGAACATTTCAGCCCCACAATCGCCGCCGCGTGAACAAGCATGGTTTCCGCGAGCGTATGGCCACCAAGAATGGTCGTCGCGTACTGGCTTCGCGTCGTGCCAAGGGTCGCAAGAAGCTGACCGTGTCCGACGAAAACCACGGTAAGTAAGCTCACAGCGTAGGCTTGTGAAAGCCTTCAAGCTAAAGCGCTCCCACGGATGATTCCGTGGGAGCGCCTTTTTTTGTATGCTACTCTCCTTTGTATGCAACTCCCCCCCATGCTATTCATTACGGGTCAACGGAAGAGGAAGGTGAAATGTCTCCATAAGGTAGTCAGCAGTCCGTAGTGTCGACGCATCACGTGAAAGCGCTCGATAAGCGATGCGCGATGATGGACAGTGGTATTGCCCTCTTCCGTATAACAGGCCGTAGTGATGCCAGCCGACACAAGAGGGAGCCCGAGCCGCTCCGCCTCACGCATCACGCGAATGCACCAGTCCACATCAGCCGAGTGGCGGTAGCGAGTGTCGTAAGGCAGGTTGCGCGCAATATCGC
>Ga0326514_10002956_pt1 | contig 10779 bp, 7 predicted proteins | sample 3_2548_0518_D_FD_203653 | JGI IMG/M metagenome (GOLD analysis project Ga0326514, IMG submission 203653) | Bovine rumen microbial communities from UC Davis, California, United States - 3_2548_0518 | ecosystem: Host-associated > Mammals > Digestive system > Stomach > Rumen | place: USA: California... | reverse complement strand
GAGCGGGTAATATCAAGAACGCTTTCCTGTAGAAATAGTTTTTGATGTGACCGAATCGAAAAGACCGCAGGAAGTTGATTGAAACAAAAGAAAAAGTTTCGGCTGTAAAACGAAACAAAACCGCAGGAAGCTGATTGAAACAAAAGAAAAAAGTTACGACTGTAACAACGAAATAACCGCAGGAAGTGAAAGGAAGGGTATAATATGAGTGATACAGTAAGAGTTGCAGGAATCAACATGGAACTGCTCGGCAGCACGAAGACATTTCCCAACGAGGGGCGTGTTGCCTGTCAGGGAGTAAGGGGAGCGTACTCGCAGCAGGCCGCGAACAGGATGTTCGCAAAGTCGATGCCGATGTTCTTCAAAACCTTCTCCGGCGTAATCGAGGCGGTGAAAAGCGGCATGGTCGATTACGGAATTCTTCCTATAGAAAATAATTCCTATGGATCGGTCCGCGCGACATACCAGCTCCTCAAGAATGCCGGCGTGTACATCATACGGGCAGAGAGAATCCTGATTCGCCATCAGCTTCTGGTAAAACCCGGGACCAGTCTTGCAGATGTGACCAGCATAAGATCCCATGAGCAGGCTTTGGGCCAGTGCTCACATTTTCTGAAAAAAATGGAGGATCAGGCAGCTGTCATCCCTGTCCTGAACACAGCTGTGGCCGCCCGGTATGTCAGCGAATCAGAGGATAAGGGAGCCGCTGCCATCGCCTCCCCGGAAGCGGCAGAAGTCTACGGGCTCCAAGCTCTGTCGACCCGGGTTTCCGACAGCGACAACAACTATACGAGATTCGTATGCATATCAAAGGAGCCGAAAATCTATCCGGGATCGAACCGGATTTCCATGATACTCTCCGCTCCCCACGAGCCGGGATCACTCTACAAGATCATCGGCAAATTCGCGAAGAGAGATATCAACATCACAAAGCTTGAGAGCAGCCCGATCGTGGGCAGGAACTTTGAGTTCCGTTTCTATATCGATGCGGACGCGTCGTGCGCCGATCCCGACGTCCGGGTCATGCTCGATGAGCTGAGGAACGAATGTCCTGAATTTGTTTTTCTCGGCAATTATTCTGAAGTTTGAGGAGCGTTGCCTGACTTCAGTGTGGAGATTGCGGAGCTCGAGAAGCGGGGAATTGTGTGCGTCTACTCTTCCGGAAATGGCAGTACCCACAATGACACTCGGCTCCTCCGCAATGCTTTTACAGGTCTGGTCACGGAGTTGCCTCCGCTCAAAATGTCCAGGGAATATACGCAGCAAGCGCAGCAAATATGACCGCCGGAAGCATATTTGCCACACGCACTTTCTTTCCCAATACGAGATTCAGCCCGACGCAGAAAATCAAAACAGAGCCGATAAGCGAAAGGTATGCAACCGCTGCCTCTGTCATGATCGGAGAAATTAGTTTAGCTAACAATGTAATCGCTCCTTCCAGAAGGAGAACAGGAATCGCCGAGAACATACATCCTTTTCCCATTGAGGACGTCATTACTGCGATAATAATAAAGTCCAGAACTGATTTTACGGCAAGTGTCGAATAATCCCCTGAAATTCCATCTTGAATCGCACCGACAATAGCCATTGCACCTATACATACCGTCAGAGAAGCTGTTACAAATGCATTCACAAACTGCTTGTCATTGCTGTTTCCGGACTTTATTTTCAGCCACTCACCGAAGTTCTCGAATCCCTTCTCAATCCCGATAATTTCGCCAACGATCGTGCCGAGCGCTATGCAGAGCACAACCAGCATAGATTTTCCGCTGAGGACTCTGCCATGATCTATATAAAGCATTCCCTGCATCGCCCCTGCAATCGCAATAAACATGACGCTGATTCCACATGCTTTGCTTACCGCATCCTGCTGTTCCTGACGAAACAGTTTGCTGATAAAATTCCCGGCCAGTCCTCCGGCTACGATTGCTGCGCTATTGATTATTGTTCCAAGTCCTACCATATTCTTTCCGATCGTCCTGCTTTCACATGCTTGTCCAATGTTCGCCCGGAAAAACCAAGTTTCTGAAACTCATCGAGTCGTTTCATCTCCTTGCTTTTTCGCTCCTTATCATACGCTACAAGAGTGCAAAAATAAAGTCTGTACTGAAGGCATCAGAAAAGAAATGACAGTTCCGATCATCACTTAAACCAAAAACCCCCACCGGATGCTCACTCCTTTGTGAATGAACATCCAGCGGGGGCTTTCTACTTCTCAATTAACAGAATATCTCAGTGGGGGATTGACACCGGCCACTTGAACTATTTTGTTGCAAAAGAGCGGCCGCTCACCCAAGCGGCCGCTTATTTCCTGCTTATTTCCTTTACATATTACCTTTGCAAGATTTTACTTAGTAAACTTGCCGAGCACCTTGCTGTTCTTTGCCCTGATCTTGATTTCTCTCGGAAGGGCATATGGCAGAATTGCTTTGAGCTTGCCGTTCTCCGCGGAGAACATCCTTGTCGCCTTCGGGTGATCTCTCTCAAGCTTGATGGCATCAAACTCGCATCTTGTCGTGCATAAGCCGCAGCCGATGCATCTGTTGACATCGACCGTAGTGGCGCCGCACTTAAGACATCTGTTGGCCTCAGCTCTGATCTGTACCTCTGTCAACGGCTCTCTCAGATCATGCCATGTTCCGGTCGGATCTCCGGCTTTCCTGCCCGGCTTCTGCCTCGGCATGTTGTCGTAACGTTCTACCAGAATATCATCCCTGTCAAGCTCGATGATCTCTCTCAGGTCTCTGCCTACGGTCAGTCTATTCGGACCCTGATCTTTATGTACGTATCTGTGGAGCGAATCCGCGATCGATCGACCTACACCTATGGCGTCGATTGCGAACTTCTGTCCGGTCACGATGTCGCCGCCTGCAAAAATATCATCGTCTGCGGTCTGAAGTGTAACAGGATCAGCCACAATGAGGCCTCTCGGATTGACCTCTACCTTCGTTCCCACAAGCAGCTTCTCGATATCAGGTTTCTGGCCCGTGCAGTACAATACTGTAGAACACTCAAGTTCTGTAGTCACGTTGTCGTCGAACTTAGGATCGAAACGGCCCTCTTCGTTCTTGACACTCACGCATTTCCTGAACTTGATTCCGCTTACCTTTCCGTCCTTATTATAAATTTCGACCGGACCCCAGCCGCCGTTTACAACGATGCCTTCCTCTTCGCACTCCGTTCTGTCCTCTTCTCCCATAGGAAGTTCGTCGTAGCCTTCAAGGGCGCACATGATAACTTTATCAGCCCCGGATCTTACAGCTGTACGCGCTACGTCAGCAGCAACGTTGCCGCCGCCGATTATCACAACATTACCGGAGAGTTTGCCTGCCTCAGGCAGCCTGCCCTGCATCAGGGCGACTTCATCCTCATTGATGATCCGCATGAAGTCGATGCCGCTCATGACGCCTTCCGCATTTGCACCTTCCACGTCAAGTATGCCGCCGGACTGAAGTCCGACTGCGATGTAAAATGCCGCATAGCCTTCGTCGCGCAGTTCCTGAACGGTGACATCCTTACCGACTTCCACGCCGGTCCTGAACTCTACGCCCATCTCCTTCATCACATCGATCTCAGCGTCTACCACGTCCTTCTCAAGTCTGAAGGAAGGTACGCCGTACCTCAGCATTCCGCCAAGAGCCTGCTGTTTTTCAAATACAGTCACCGGGTAGCCGCGCTGACGCAGATAGTAGGCAGCCGCAAGTCCGCCCGGACCGGCTCCGATGATAGCCATCTTGTACTCATCACCCCAGAATCCGCCGAACTCTTTGCCGCATTCAGGGACGAATCTTCCCTCCGCCTTCAGTTCCTGAGCTGCGATGAACTTCTTGATTTCATCGATGGCTACCGGCTGGTCAATCGTGCCGCGGGTGCATCTGTCCTCGCATCTTCTGTTGCAGATCGCGCCGCACACTGCCGGCAGCGGGTTGTCCTGCTTGATAAGTTCGAGAGCTTCCCTGTATCTGCCCTGATCTGCCATGTTGATGTAGCCCTGTACAGAGAGGTTGGCCGGACATGCCGCCTTGCAGGGCGACGTGCCTGTCTCATAGCAGTTGATCTTGGCGTCTTCTCTGTAGTTCTTGTTCCACTTCTTCGGTCCCCACGCAACTTCATTTGGAAGTTCGGAGAGCGGGTACTCTACCGCCTCACCATTCTTCTTACACAGCTTCTGTCCGAGCTTCGCGGCGCCGACCGGACATACTTCCACGCATTTGCCGCACGCAACACACTTGTTGTGATCGACGTGGGCTCTGTAGGCGGATGCCGACATATTCGGCGTATTGAAAAGCTGTGAGGTCTTGATGGCATTGCAGGTCGTCGCCGAACAGTTGCAGATTCCCACGATTTTTCCCTCGCCGTCGAGGTTGGTGATTTGATGTACGTATCCGGCCTTCTCCGCCTTCTTAAGCACTTCCATGACCTCATCATAGGTCGCGTATCTTGCGTCTTTTCCCGTCTCCACAAGATACTCCGCCATATCTCCTACCGCTATGCACCAGTAGTCTTCAATATCACCGGCACCTTCACCTCGGATCCTCTGCTGCCTTCTGCAGGAACATACATCGAGGGCATATTTGTCATATTTGTCGAGCCAGTATGAAAGTTTCTCATAGGAAACAGCTTCACTCTTTGCGTCGATAGCTTTCTCAACAGGTATGACATGCATACCAAGTCCGCCGCCGCCCTCCGGCACCATGTGAGCGACCTTGCCGACCGGAACCATGGAAGCATAATGGAAGAACGTAGCGATCTCCGGATGCTCCTCCATGAGCTTCCCGGTCATCAGCATGTATTCGCCGGAACCGACTACCCATTTGGGAATAAAATAGCGTTTCTCGTGTTCAGGGTTCTCACGGTCATATTCAAGGAGAGCCTTCCTGCAGATGCCCTCGGCCATCTCTGTCGCCTCTTCGACGGACATCTTATTTCTTTTAGCGAGCTCAACCGCGTTAAGCTTGACCGTCCTCTTCTTTTTGAAGTTGAGCATGAATTTGACTTCTTCTGTTGTGAGCAGCTTGTCAAGCAGCCAGAAGTCAGGTTCATCATTGCTGATTTTATTTGGCTTTCCCGCCATGCCGAGATCATCCGTAATGAGAGCAGCGAGCTGTCTGATCAGCTTTTCACGCTCTTTGTCTTCCACCTCATAGGTTTCAGGCAGATAGTCCCGGTCATTAAAAAAATAGTCCTGAAATCTTTCGGGTATCATTTCCTGTTCCTCCTCGAGAATATTTTTAGTCTATTATACCTGTTTTCGGGATTTTTGTCAGCATATTAGACACTGAATTTTATTATTGTTGCACAATTTTTAAATCCATATAATGAGAATTAGGAACAGTTCTTTCTAATGCCGTTTATCACGCAAGTTCGATTGTGTCGAAATCGTCCGGCACATATATGTTTCCGTCAAAAAATGTTTTGGCTTCTTTTGTGTAAACATCTTTCCGAATTCCGAATCTTGAAGCGAAAAGTTAATTCAGGTTTTCTTACGGCCTTCCATCTTCGTCCACCTGCACCTGTTGACCGCCGCCGAAATCTCCGCTGTCCTCGGCATGGCCAGATTACACGGAACATCCCGCTCCGAGCCGAGGAACTCAAGTCCCTCTCTGTCGAGAGAGTCCTTTATGATACCCATGCACTCCGGCAGTGTCTTCTTTCCGTCAAAGAGCCTTTGATGCATATATATAATAATCTTCGCAATTGCCTGAGTCTGCTCAGCGTCGACTACCTGCTCAAGGCAACGGATATCCACCGTCTCGTGCTCCGCCATGAATGCATCTTTCCCCTGCACCTTCACCCTGACCCTGTCACCGCACATCCGGGGATTCCTTATAGGCCGCCGCAGATCCGGTTCGAGCTCCATACGGTCAGATACCGGTTTCTCCCCGGAATAGTCTGCGGCGATCCTGCGGGCTTCCCGCGTGATATCGACGGGAACGTAGGCATCCATTTGCACAATCGTGTCCGCTACATGAAAAAACTCTCCCTGACTTCCGGCGACCAGCACGATGGAAACGCCCAGATCATCACAGATACTCCGCATCTTCTCAAGGAAAGGGGTGATCGGCTCACGGTCGCGGACAAGCACCTGTCCGTCCTTTTCCCGTATAACGAGCGCGCTTCTCTCGAGGATTTCCTGTCCGGGGCGGCTCACGATGATAAGGCCGCTCTTCCCCGAGCCCGCATGTCGGCGGCCTCCCTCACTGATTGCCTGTCCGAACGCACGAAGTAAGAGGTCCGCAAGGGCGATCCTCCTGTGTTTTTCCTTATAACACTCCACAGGAAAGCCGCTAAAGGCCCCATCTACCGCAATAGACAGCTTTGACGGAGATGCGAACGGATCCCCCTGGACATGTTCGATATTTAAGATGTAACCGTCGAACCGATAACTGCCGCGCGTCTCCTTATAAGCCGGGTAGCTTTTTCGGTCGATACTTTCAAGAAGCGCTTTTAACTGTGTCGCTGTTTTCATGTCTGTACTACTTCACTCCATGTCTCTTCCTGCTTTAAGTGCGTCTTCCGCTTTTGAGAAGCCAGCTCTAAATCTGTTCTTTCCAATCTATTTTTCCCTCATTTTGCTCTATATTTCACTTATACGAGAAGGGATGAAATACAGGAAGTGCGCCCTCTTAAAATTTTGTTCACTTCAGAATATCTTCATATTTGCCATCAACCATCACGGGATTTACAAAAGTTCTTCAAAAAACAATCTGTTTTCACGGGCGTATCGCTCGGCTTCTGTGCCCTTTTTTCCACGTATCTTGAATTTTTTTATCCTGTGGCGATGCTCCTCCAAAAGAGGATTTTGAAAATAAAAACCGAATGCCTGGTATCCGATCTCTGTGACAGACGGAGGAATCGTAACAGAGCGGAGATGTTTGCAATTCAGAAAAGCTCCATTATCAATGTGCCTTACACTGCTGCCAATCGTCAGGTATTTCAAGCTGCTGCATTCATTAAAAGCAAGCCTTCCAATTTCCTCTGTGCCGTCAGGGATAACGACATCCCGTAGCCCAAGGTTCCGTTGAAATGCTTCCGAACCGATTTTTCTGACGCTCCCGGGAAGATTGACTGAGGAGAGCCGGCAATACGCAAAGGCGCCGTTTTCGATATCCGTTATACCATCCGGGAAACAGACCTTCTGAACACCAGAACCCCTAAATGCATATTTTCCTATGACAGTGATACCATCGGGAATAATAACATTTCTTTGGATCCCATGGTACTTTACGAATTTGTTCCCTGATATCTCAAGGTCTTCCGGCAGCGGGTCCATGGGCTTTGTTTGAAATTGGATACTGTGCTTTTCCACGAAACGTGCGGCGGCAGATCGTGGACTGCCGTAAATTGTTTTGACATGATAGAAATACCCGAACGCATGCTCAGCGATATCTGTGACATTTGCGGGAATAGCAGCATCACGGAGATTATAGCAGCCCTCAAAAGCTTGTTCGCCGATGCTTTCCATTGTTGACGGCATGATGATCTGCCGCAGGTATTCACAGTCTTTAAAAGCATACGCTGCGATCTGTTTGACTCCCTGAGGAATCTCAAACCGCTCTTCACGCCTGGCCTGCGGGTACTGCAGCAGTGTTGTCATTTTTTTGTCATATAATACACCATCGCAGGAAGCAAAGAACGGATTATCCGGATCAACGGTGATGCTTTCAAGCTGTTTGCATTTTTCAAAAGCCCATAGGCCGACAGACCTGACGGACGCAGACATATGAACTTTTTTCAGGGAGAGGCATTCTCGAAAAGCATATTTTCCAATCTCATTTACACCTTCCGGCATAGTCAGTCTTTCCAAAGACCGGCATCCCCAAAATGCCTCTTTACCGATTTTCTTCATTCCGGTTGGAAGAACAACGCTTTTCAGAGATGTGCATCTGTAAAACGTCTGAATACCTATTTCCCTCACCCCCTCCGGAATTGTCAGGCTTTCCAATGATACACATCCCTCGAAAGCCTTATCCGCAACAGTTTTCAGACTGCTTGGGAGTATCACACTTCTCAGAGAATTGCATTGAGAAAACATTTCGGATCCGATCACCGATATTCCTTCCGGTATAATCAAACTTTCAAGTGAGCGGCAGCAATAAAAGGCTCCTTCTCCGATAGTTTGCATACGGTTCGGCAGCGCGATGCTTTTCAACTTGAAGCAGCCTGAAAACGCACGGATTCCGATATCCGTGACGTTCTCCGGGATACGGAGAGTGGAAAGCGCTTCTGCGTATTCGAACGCGCCATCCCCGATCCGCTTCAAACTATCAGGAAGCAGGACGACCCTGAATTTCAAGTTGTCGCGAAAAATCCCGGAATCGAGCTCCAGGACCCCCTCCGGAACGATCAAATAGCGGCAGTTGGTTTTCAGGTAAAACTTTTTCAGCACTCCCTCTTCTATGACAAAAACAAAATTCTCTGTTTCGCAACCCATATTATTTCTCTTTCTGCCGGATCGTTTTTCCGTATCTCCGACAAATACCGAATTTTCGACGCATCACCCGGATACCTTTTTCTTATATGTCAGCTCTACATCATAGCCGAGCTCGTCCATCATCTTTAAAAAAGTTTTATTGACCAGCTGCTCCCTGCCGCGGGTAATCCGGTTCACATAGGGAAGGGACACACCGATTTGCCAGGCGAGCTCCTTCTAAATGATGACAATGCGCTAACCGATACATCAACACACAGCACTTCAGAATTAAGTAAAAACTCTTCTGACGACAGCTGGCCTCTTCTGAGCAAATATGCCTGTTGAGCAATGCCAAATGCAGCTGTAACCAGAGCACTGGCAACCGCTGCAGGTGTTGCAGTGTAATTTGACAAAGAATAAATTGTTACACCTCGAACTCCACCTTTGAAAGAACTAACACCAGACTCTATACAAATATCTTTCCAATCTTCCGCTGTAAACGCACTAATGGATTTTCCTGATCTTATCTTTCTAATAATGGCCGAGCGAAAAGTAAAACCACCTTCTACAGCTACTCCTGCCACCCCTGCAAGTGCACCTTCTTGTAAAGTAGGATTGCTATTCTGGTAAGCTTGTCTACGTAGTTCTCTATCTGTTCTACGTAAATTCTTTTTTTCAAACTTTAATGTTTCCTGTACCCTTTCTGCCTGTAAAGCTTTATAAGACATCTTTGACGGCTCTATATCAGATAGTTTTATATCGCCTGCTTTGAAAAACTCGTGTACCTCTTTCCATTGTTTTAATGAAAACTCTCCCGTATCGGTAGGCATTTTATATGCTTGTTCTTTAGAAATCGCTAAAAACTTATTTGCGCAGGATTCGATTTTTGTCCCATCAATAATTCGCATACCATTATTTTACTATAAGACCCGGACTTTTCGAAGCCCGGGTCTTTGTTTCATCCGATATAAAAGAGTGCCGCACTAATCACTTTGTGCGACAGGTTTTCTTGTTATAGCTTTGCTTTCGGTAAATTATTTGGTTCAAACCTTGTAATCAAGAAGTCGGTAGTCGATCTTGCAAAATAACACACATGTGCAGTGCTGCATAAGGGTCAAATCAAAGCGCATAGGCAGTCTCACTGACTCGTTTTTTGTTAAATCAGCTTAACACGTTACTGAACTTGCAGTGAAGAAACAGTCACCTTTATTGAGTTTGATGTTTGGTGACCGTATGGTTTATTTATATCAGATTCCATCCTTCAGTCGATAAAAGGTCATTTCACAGCTATCAAGTGCCCTCAAAATCACCCGGGCAGTCATGAAGCGGCGTTTTGAACTTTGATGACCGCCACCACTCAGCATAAGAAGCTGCCACACTATTGCGACAGCCCCTCTCTTCTTCAGTGCTGCGCATATATTATTGTATGTCGTTCATAGTAAACACCGCAATGCTGTAGCCGGGCAGCGTCAGCACGCCCTGCTCATACGTGATGTCTTCCGCACCGGTGTTCAGCACCGCTGCCAGCGTAAGAGAACTTTCAGCGCCGGTGCTGTCCGCCCCGTCAGCATCGGAGACGACCCCCGTCATCTCCTTCACCGCCGTATCCGCGCGAAGGTTCATCACGATAAACAGATCGCCGTTTTCCGGATCTCGCCTTATGAACGCCGCCACATTGTCGTCACTTAGAGAATCCACCCCCTCTGTCGTCCCCCTTGCGATTGCAGGGAATGCATTCCTCACGCGGATGACCTCCCGGAACCAGGTCAGAAGCGACAGATTGTCCTTCATCTGCTCCGCGGCTGAAGGGAACTTCATAGGAAATTCATCCATGTCCGGCGGTCCCGAGCACATCTCCGGGTCATCCGGATCGTCGCTCCAGTACATCGGCACACGCTTGTTTTCATCTTTGCCGGCCCCCTTCATGCCGATTTCCTCACCGTAATAGACAAATGAGTTGCCGGTCATGAACAGGCTCATCGCGTAGGCCATCTTCGTGACAGGACCGTCATCGGCGGCATAATACCCCGCGCTCCTGCCCATATCGTGATTCGTGTAGAACGGCGCATCCACATAGTCCGGGTTCGCGCTGCTGTATGCTTCCTGTGCCAGCAGCATTCCTTTCACATAGTCCGACGCTTTATAAGTGCCGTTAATGATGTTGGCGATGAACCCTTCGTTGCCGCTGAACGGGAAATCGAACAGCGAATCTATTCCGCTGGCATAAAGCTGCGCGATCGTGTTCCGGTCCGTCCATGCCTCTCCGACGAAATAACAGTCGGGACGAATGCTGCGTCCGGCTTCCGTGAGGAATCGAAGGAATTCGACATTTGCTTCCGGATCTGCGTAAATATAGTAGGTCACCG
>Ga0326514_10002954_pt1 | contig 10781 bp, 14 predicted proteins | sample 3_2548_0518_D_FD_203653 | JGI IMG/M metagenome (GOLD analysis project Ga0326514, IMG submission 203653) | Bovine rumen microbial communities from UC Davis, California, United States - 3_2548_0518 | ecosystem: Host-associated > Mammals > Digestive system > Stomach > Rumen | place: USA... | reverse complement strand
CCTGTCGCGCCGGTGATCATCAGGTTGATCTTCTGCTTCTTTAAGTTCAGAAGATTCTTCATCAGCTTGCTTTTCTCTTCCTCTGGAATATTGGCATTCAGAATGTCTGATTCCATGGACTCAAAAAACTTCTTCTCATCACTCATAGGCCTGCATCCCCACTTCAATTTCTTTTCAATGGAGGCTTAATCCTGAAACCGCTCACTGAGCGCAGGGCATGCCCCTGCTGTTTCCGCCCTGAGCATCATCAGAGATCAGCGCTCTCCAGAGGCCACCGGCGCACTGCAGCCGCTGCTGCCTTTCCAAGGTTCATAGGTAAGTTTATGCCTTTCATCTTATGAGCATGCAGAATGGCTGTCAATCAGGGCTGGCGTCTGGGATCTGAAAAAAGTATATTGAGTCACTTTTTTATGTCATGACGCACTAAAACTTGGGTTTGATGAGTGAGGTGTACCCCATGTCATGGACAATCTTGGGATTGATCCCAAAAATCTTTGGTTTCACCTTGGGATTGACATCAAAAATCTTGGATTTCACCTTGGGATTGATCCCAAAAATCTTGGAATTGAGGTGTCCAAAATCTTGGGTTCGGAGCCTGCCAATTAATTCTCAGCGGCCCGGCTCACTGATGGGATATCCGTTCTCAATAGCTGCCGCGATCCACTCACGCTTTGTGTCCCCGGCATTTGCCGCTGCCTCATCAATGGTTCCGCCAACGGATAGGCAGCCCGGCAGATCAGGTAAGGACACGGCAGATACGGAAAGGCCCGGCCATCCCCAAGAGACAGCCGGGCCCTGATGCAGATTCTGCTGCTCAGAACAGCAGCGGGAACTTCAGCTTCGCCGACGCCGCGCGGATGATGAGGTCAACCGCCTCGTCCTGCGTCATGGCGGAGGAGTCAACGAGCAGGTCGCGGTACTTCACCGTGGTGAGCGGCTCATCCGTGAAAAACTTGTGGTAAGAGTCGCGCGCGCGGTCGATTTCCTTCACGTAGTCATCGACCTCGTACTCGGGGATCCTGAGCGAGTTCACGGAGTTCTTCACCCTTACATCGAACGGCGCGAAGATCATCACGTTGAAGCGGCGCGGATAGTCACGGAGGATGTAGTCCGCGCAGCGCCCGACAATGACGCAGTCCTCCTTCAGCACGCACTCCTGGATGAGGCTCTCCTGAACCTTGAAGAGCCTCCGGTGATGCGATCCGGTGCCGATCCCGAGGGGGAAGAGCGCGTTGGCGAAGGGCAGGTGGATGTTCTCATCCAGGGGCGACACCTCGCGCATGTCCTCGTTCATGATGGAGGCGGCCTTCTCGATGAGCTCACGGTCGTAATAGCCGATGTTGAGCCGGTGGGCAATTTTCTGGGCAATAGGCCGCCCGAGGGAGCCGAACTGTCTCGAGACAGTGATAACGTAATTGCTCATAGCTGCTCCTTGCGCTCAGGCAAATTCCGCTTCAAAAATCTTCAGGAAGCCCTCGATTGCCTTGTCGACAATCAGCTTCCCCTTCTCCGGGGTCGAACCCTTGGGGGACGCGAGCGCCCCGCACTCCGGAACCATGCCGCGGCGCGGCGGGTATACAGAGTAAGGAAGGGCCTTCGCGGTGACATCCTCCGGGATGAGATCGTTCTTCACGAGCTCGGGCCTCAGGTACATCATGAGCGAGGTCTCGGTGATGGCCGCGTGCTCGAGCGCCCAGCCCGGGAACGGCACGTCGGAGAAGATCTCGTCGGTCGTCTTCTGGTCAAGGACGTCCCACCAGTTGGACTGCACGCACTTAAGCTCCGGGAACTCGCGGGTCGCGAGGTCCATGGCCTCGTCCAGGAAGGCCTGGTTCTCAAAATGCGCGTTGTTGACGAAGACCTTCTTTATCCCGTCGCGGGCGAACTCGCAGAGCACGTCGTACATGAGGGAGATCATGGTAGTTCCGTTGAGGTCGATGGTGCCATTAAAGAGCGGGCCGCCTCCTGAGAGGGGCTTTGACTTGCAGCCGTAGCTGAAGGCGGGCGCGACGATGGCGCCGGTCTTCTCCGCGAGGATTTCGGAGATGCCCTCTGCAATATAGGTGTCAACACCCAGTGGAAGGTGCGGCCCGTGCTGCTCGGTCGAGCCGACCGGGATAATCACAACCTTGTCGAGGCTCTGCTCAAACTGGGGCCTTCTGATCTCATGCATGACTGGCATTTCAACTCTCCTTAAAAACCATACTCCGTAAGGACCTTCTCAGGCTGCTTCCTCATGATCACCTCGCCGTTCCTCACGCTGAGGATGGTGGAGGCGGTGTTGCGCACGGCGTCGAACACGTTGTCGGCGTCAAGTACCACGAAGTTCGCGCTGTTGCCTTCCTTGAAGCCGTAGTCGCCGACGCACATGGTCTTCGCGCCGTTGGTCGTAACAAAGCGCAGCGAGTTCGAGATCTGCTCTACGCTCATCATGTGCGAGAGGTGGAGCCCGAAGTCCAGCTGGTGCATCAGGTTGCCGTTTCCGAGGGGGTACCAGGGATCCGAGATGGAGTCCTGCGCGAACGAGACGTTGAGCCCGTTCTGGTCAAGCTCGTCAACCCGGCTTATGCCGCGGCGGCGCGGATAGGAGTCATAGCGCCCCTGCAGGTAGCAGTTCTCGGTGGGGCAGACAATGAAGTTGAGCTGCGCCTTTTTGAACTTCGACATCATCTTGAAGGCGTAGGCGTTGTTGTAGGAGCCCATCGCGCAGGTGTGCGACGCCGCGGTGCGGCCCTGCAGGCCGTCGTAGTAGGTCATCGCGCAGATTGACTCGACGAAGCGGGACTGGTCGTCATCGGTCTCGTCGCAGTGGAAGTCGAGGAGCTTATCGTACTTCTCGGCAAGCTCGAAGCCCTTTTTAACCGAGCGCACGCCGTCCTCGCGGGTGAACTCGAAATGGGGGATGCCGCCCACGACGTCGGCGCCCATCTTAAGGGCCTCCTCAACGAGCTCGTCGCCGCCCTTGTAGGCGTAGTATCCCTCCTGGGGGAAGGCCACGATCTGGATCTGCATGTAGGGCTTAAGCTGCTCCTTAAGCTCAAGCATCACCTTGAGCGCGGTGAACTTCGGATCGGTAACGTCGACATGGGTGCGGACATACTGCACGCCGTGGGAGATCTGCATCTTCACGGCCTTCAGCGCGCGGCTCCGGATGGCGTCGGCGCTCAGCTTCGCCTTGGAGTCAGACCAGTTGTCGATGGCCTCGAAGAGCGTGCCCGAGGAGGTCTCATGGGTGGGGAGGCTCGCGGTGTAGACATAGTCCAGGTGGATATGCGCGTCGGCGAACGGAGGGCAGACGACATTGCCCCCCAGATCCTCCCTCTTTGCGTCCGGAAACTCGTGCTCAAGATCCTGAGCCTTCCCGAACTTCAGGAAGCGGCCGTCGGAGACGGCGATTGCGGTAAGCTCAGCAGCGCCGTTGAGGCGTGCGTTCTCATAAAGCGTGACAGACATTTTTATCCCTTTAACCTCTGCAGCAGGGCAATCAGCCCTTGGTTCTCGACTCTACAATTTCCTTGATGACATACATGCCCAGCGTGAGGACGAGGAGGAACGTCGCGGCCACCGCCAGAGTCGGGTTGATGGTGGTGCGCAGGTTCTCCCACATGACCATCGGCAGCGTCTTGGTGTTGGCGCCGGAGACGAAGATGGTTACGACCACCTCGTCAAGGGAGGTGACGAAGGAGAGCAGCGCTGAGGTGACAAGCGAGGCCCTGACGCCCGGGACGGTTACCTTGAAGAACGCGCCTATCGGGGTCGATCCCATCGACATGGCGGCAAGCTCCAGGTTCTGGTCAAAGCGGGCGAACGCCGTGGACATGGTGAGGAACACCATCGGGATCGCGAGCAGGCTGTGGGCGAGCACCAGTCCCGGAATGGAGTTGTTGAGGCCGATCTTGGCGAAGGACGCGTAGAGGGCCACGCCGGTGATGACGACCGGCACGATCATCGGGGTGAGCATGATGTTGAGGAACACGCTCTTTCCCTTGAAGTTGAGCTTGTTGACCGCGAGCGCGGCAAGCGTGCCGATGAAGGTCGCGAAAATAGCGACGCAGACGGCGATGAGGAGCGAGCGCTCAAGCGAGGTGATCCACTCGGGGTTCTCGAAGAACTTCTGGTACCACTTGAGGGAGAATTCCTTGATGGGGTAGACGAAGTAGTTCAGCGAGGTGAACGACTGCGGCACGATGACGAGCGCCGGAGCGATTATCGCGATGAGGACCAGGAATACGAATATATGCAGCATGGCTCATTCCTCCTCAGTACTGCTTCACAAAGATGTTGCCGGTCAGCCTGAACGTCAGCGCGATGATGGCGTACACGAGAACCAGAAGCTCGACGGACAGCGCCGAGGCGAGGCCCCAGTTGAAGTTCGTCATGCTGGTCTCGATGAGGTTCGAGAGCATCATGTTGTCCGGGCCGCCGAGGAGGGCCGGGGCAATGTAGAAGCCGAGCGACAGGACGAAGACCATGATCGAGCCTGAGAGGATCCCGGGCTTCGAGAGCGGCAGGAACACATGGATGAAGCCGTAGAACTTTGTCGCGCCCATGATTGACGAGGCCATGAGCAGGTTGCGGTCAATCTGCTTCATGTTGTTCTGGAGGCTCAGGAACATGAAGGGGATGAGGATCTGCACCAGGGAGATGGTTACGGCGAGGTCGGTGTAGAGGAGCTTCACCGGGGCCTTGGTGATGCCGAAGAACATCAGCGCCTGGTTGACGAGGCCGTTGTTCTGCAGGATGACCTGCCAGGCGAAAATCCTCACCAGCATCGAGATCCAGTAGGGGATCAGCACTCCCGCGGTGATGAGGGTCCTCACCTTGGAGCTCTTCGCCACAACGCTGAGGTAGGCCATGGGATATGAGAGCAGCAGGGCGACAACCGTCACGATGAGCGAGATCCTGATGGTCGAGAACAGCACCGAGAGATAGAGCCTCTCGGAGAGGGCCTTGACGTAGAACTGGAAGGTGAAGCCGTCCGGACCGGTGAAGCTCTTCCTGATGATGTCAAGAAGCGGAATGCCCATGGTCAGCACGACGTAGAGCAGCGGCACGATGAGGAGCAGCCACTTGGCCTTGTCCCACGCTCCGCTTTTGAATGCTGCAGTGCTCATAAGTCACATCCTCATGAAACAGATGGGGCGGCCGGGCCGCCCCGGAAATTGCCCGAAGGATCAGTTGCCCTGGACCCAGGAGTTGAAGCGCTCTACGACGGTGTTGAGGTTGTCAGCCCAGTAGTCGTTGTTGATGTAGAACTCGTTCTTGATCTGCTCGGGGCTCTGTCCGATCCTCTCAAGCTGCTCGGGGGTGAGGAGCTTGACTGCGTCCGGGTTCGTGGAGCCGTAGGGGATCCTGGTGGAGAACGCGGCCTGCATCTTGGCGGAGCTTACAAAGTTGAGGAACTTCATGGCGTTCGCCTTGTTGGGAGCTCACGATGCAGATCTTGTCTGACATCGAGAAGGCCTCCTCCTGGTCATGGGTTACTGAAATCGTGGTCATCCCGAGGCTGTGGGTGATGCGCTTGATCTCGAACTGCATGTCATGGCGGAGGTTCTTGTCGAGGGCTCCCAGCGGCTCATCGAGAAGGAGCAGCGGAGGGTTGTACACGATGGCGCGGGCAAGGGCCACGCGCTGCTGCTGTCCGCCCGAGAGCTGCCTGGGGAAGCGGTCCTCAAGCCCGGTGAGCTTCACCAGGGCGATCATGTCCTTGACCCGCTTGTCCACCTCTTCCTGCGGCAGCCGGCGCACCTTCAGCGGATAGGCGATGTTCCCGGCAACGGTAAGGTGCGGGAACAGTGCGTAGTGCTGGAAGAGCATGCCGATGTTGCGCTTGAAGCAGGGGACGGTCGCGACGTCATTGCCGTTGATGAAGATCTTTCCGTCCGAGCAGCGCTTCGAAGCCGGCGATGACCTTGAGCAGCGTGGTCTTGCCTGAGCCGGACGAGCCGAGGATCGAGACAAACTCGCCCGGCTTGCACATGAGGTTGATGTTCTCCAGTGCCTTAAAGCTTCCGTAGTACTTTGAGACATTTACAACCGAAAGTTCCTGACCGATGCCCATACGCGCTCCTGATAGGATCAATGCCTGACTGATATCTGATGTATAACGGAAAGCTATAACTCAAAAACCGTGCCAGCCAATTTTCCATTCAGAAGGCCTTTTGCGATAAGGTGTGATCAAAGTCATGTTTTTTTAAGACATGCGCAAAACCTCTCCAAAAGAGTGCTTTTCGTCACATTTTCATGCACTATGGAGCACAGTTTTGATCCACGGGACCTGCATCAGGACGGGGCATCATCCGCCCTGCCCCACGCCGGTGAGCGCCTAGGAGACACAGGCTCAAACGGCAGCATGATCTATGATGTCATGATATCCTTACCTTACATCACCGCAGAGCACGGACGCTCCGTGAATGTTTCTGCGAAAATGGCTGAAGACACAGAGGCCTCTATATGAAAAGGATTGCCCAGGGACAGAGCTTCAGAAACATCAGGGACCGCGGCTCCGTATACATCGACAAGACCCGTGAGATAAGCCTGCTCATCAGCAAGGGCAGCAGGCTTTTTATCTCAAGGCCCCGGCGCTTCGGGAAGTCGCTCATGCTCGACACCATCAGGACGCTCTTTGAATCCGGAACGGAGCAGTATTTCAGGGACACCTGGATTTACGGCAGGTGGAAAGAAGATAAGTACCCTGTCCTGATGCTCAGCTTCCTGGACCTCGGGTTCACGCTGGAGTCATTCCGCAGAAGGCTCTGCCTCGTCCTTAATATATTTGCAGAAAGGCTGCATCTTGATGCCTGCAATGAGGGCATGAGCGCGGGAGAATGCCTCACATCGCTTTTCTCCGCGCTCCGTAAGTCCGGCCGGCAGATAGTCATCCTCATCGACGAGTACGACTGCCAGCTCTGTGCCTGCCGGAGTGATCCTGAGTCATATGAGAGATTCAGGAAGGAGATCAGCAGCCTCTTTGAGATTATGAAGGGGCAGGAGTGCGTGCGCTTTCTCTGCGTAACGGGGGTAACAAGGCTTAAGGAGACAGCAGTTTTCTCGGATGAGCCGGAGATCCGCGACGTGAGCTATGAGAGTGACCTTGCCTGCATAGCCGGATTCACCCCGGAGGAGACAGGGAAATACTATGCTGAGCACATCGGCTTCGCCGCTGCTCTCATGAAAGGAATGCCGGGAGGACCGGTGTCTGATGAGGAGCGCGGCAGGCTTCTTCTGAGGCTCTCGGCCGAATACGGCGGCTTCTGCTTCGGGCAGGCTGCAGACCGGAAGGTCCTCTCAACATGGTCCGTCAGCAGATTCTTTTCAGAGGCCATGCTGAGGAAGGATGCTCGGTTCGGCAATTACTGGTTCGAAAGCGGAGGCATGCCTGATTTCCTGAGAAGATATATTGAGAACCTTGCCATGGAGCACGGGGCTCTGCCTCAGGATATATCCGTTCCGGCAGATGCTTTCCTGAGCCCTCCATCGCTCATCGGCATGAATGACGATGTGCTGATGTGCGAGACCGGGTACCTGACACTGAAGTCTCCTATACCTGCCGGCTCAGGCTGTGTGATGCTGGGATTTCCGAACGATGAGATCAGGCGTTCGGCTGAGACAAAGCTCAGAGCGGAGATGCTCCGCCGTGACCAGCTCTCAGGGACATCGGAATGAGAACTTTCCCCAAATACAGCCTGGCCTGAGCAGGCCGCGTCCCGCCCGCTCCATTTCGCAATTTTCAATTTTTTTCATTTCTGCGAACCGGCAAGCCAGCGGGCTATGTCGACGACCTGCACTCCGTCACAGTCAGCTGTATCGTGCCGGGTGCGGGCAATCAGGAACTTCGGGTATGCATCGCGGATGGCGAGGAGCGGTGCCAGCTCTCTCTTCAGCGTCTCCGGCCCGGAGATATTGTCTGACACCTGGATATACATGCGCTGTCCCTGCTTCAGAGCGACGAAATCAACCTCTTTCTGGTAGAGCTTCCCGACATACACCTCATATCCCCTGCGAAGAAGCTCAATTGCCACCAGATTTTCATAAAGATGGCCATAGTCAGGATCCTTGTTCCCGATCACGGCGAAACGGAACGAGAGATCAGCAAGATAGTATTTGCAGTCCGCCTCAAGGTACCTTTTTCCTCTGATGTCATATCGCCTTACAGGATAAAAAAGGAAAGACTGGCAGAAATAGCGGATATAGGCTCCTGCTGTCTTGTCGTTGGTGTCGACAGCTGCCGAAATGAGTTTCGCTGCCACGTTCCTGATTGATGTCAGGCTTCCGACATTGTCCATAAGAAAATTGCCTATTCTGAGCAGCATATCCTCATTCTGCACTCTGAATTTTTTAATAATGTCTTTGGCAATGGTCGTTTCGTATATGGCCTTTACATATTTCATCGCATTCTCGTAAGTCCTGTACAGATATGATCCTGACATGCCGCCATCCCTGACGTAGGAATCAAAAGAGCCGTCCGGATCGCTTGAATCGTGATACTGGAGATATTCCGCGAACGAGAATGGAAAGATGCTTATTTCAAACACACGGCCGCCAAAAAGCGTGGCCAAATCGCTCGATAGCAGGAATGCATTGGAGCCGGTAAGGTAGATGTCATATATGCTCTCTTCGTGGATGCTGCTGATGATCTCCTCAAAACCCTGACACATCTGCACTTCATCGATGAAAAGATAGTTCTTAAGGTCTTTGCGGTACCTGCTTTCAACATACTCGTAAAGGCTTTCCGGCTGTCTCAGCTCAATATTCCGCTTAAGATTGAGATTGATTCTGACCACATTGACGCCAGCTTCGCCTGCAATTCTGGCGCTGAATGCGTCCATAAGACTTGACTTACCGCAGCGGCGGATGCCGGTTATCACCTTGATATCAGGAATATCCCTTACAGCCTCAAGCTGTCTCAGGTAAAAATCCCTGCTAATCAGTTTCATGTTCATAGATGTATCCTGGCATATTTTCATTTCGCAATTTTAAATAATTTAAAAAAATGCGAAACAAATATACCACCTGCAGCCAGCGTTTCTGCTGTTTCATTTCGCAATTTTCAATTTTTTTCATTTTTGCGAAACAGTGTCCATAACTGCACATTCCATTTCGCAATTTCGAATAATTTTCAAAAATGCGAAACGCAACGCCTGACATAAGCCCATGACAGGGCCTGTTTTAACTGGTCGGACACGTTAACAAAACGGCCATAGTTCAAAGCCAGACAGCCCAGAACCGGGCGTTACGATCGAATCTGGTCTCTGCTGCCATACGGCAGCAATGCTGCACTTTCATTTCGCAATTTTCAATTTTTTTCATTTTTGCGAAATGGCGGAACATCCATAAGACAGCAAACGTGCCTTAAATCAGCCATCTGCGCTGCGCTGGCGGCATTTCCCGGGATGATCCCGCCCAGTTCCTGATTTCGGGAAACCGCCGGTGTGCTAGAATTCAGGAGTCAACTGACAGGAGAAATGTTTACTATGAAACCTCTTATTGGAGCTGCACCTCTTGTCGATCCGGAGAGAGAGAGTCTCTGGATGCTTCCCGGCTATTTCAATCTCATCAAGGAATGCGGCGGAAGCCCGATCATGATTGATCCGGTTTTCGACGAGGACGTGGCATCGCGCCTCGACGGCATTCTCATCACAGGCGGACAGGACGTCAATCCGGAGCTCTTCGGCAGAAAGCCGACCGAGAAGACCGGAGCGCCCTCAAAGGAGCTCGATGACCTGGAGTACGCGCTCCTGGACTACGCGCTAGCGCACCGGATCCCGGTATTCGGCATCTGCCGCGGCATACAGATCATCAATGTCTATTTCGGCGGGACTCTGACCGACGATCTTCCATCGGAGCGCCCCGGCATTGAGCACCACCAGGCCCATCCCTATGATCTCCCGACCCATCCCGTTAAGCTCTTCGGAAAGCTCAAGGAGCTCCTCGGGACCGATCACCTCGAGGTGAACACGCTTCACCACCAGGCCGCTGACAGGCTCGGAAAGGGGCTCGTTCTGGAGGCCGAGGCTCCGGACGGAACGCCCGAGGCTGTCTCCGGGACAGATCCTGAGCAGTACCTCCGCGCCGTTCAGTGGCACCCGGAGACGCTCTGGGTCCATCAGGAGGAGGAGCTCGTTCTCGTCAGGGACTTCATCAGGGCCGCGAGGGAGAGGCAGGCCGGGAGGAAGGACTGACACTGCGCCTCAAAAAAATTAAGGCGGCGGAATTTCTTCCGCCGCCATTTCTTTTTACGGGCGCTGCCCTGCCGCCTTACGCGCGGCTTACTTCGACTCTTCCTTCCCGGCGCGCTGCATCTCAACGAACTTCATGAGCGCCGCGACAGACTGGAAGTACTGCTTTACGTTCTCGGTGTCAGGGCTGATGGTGACGCCGAACTTCTTCTTCATCGCGATGCCGAGCTCAAGGGCGTCTATCGAGTCAAGCCCCAGTCCGTCTCCGAAGAGGGGAGCATTGGTCTCGATGTCCTCGGGCTTGATATCCTCAAGATTCAGAGACTCGACGATCATCTTCTTTATCTCAAGGGCAAGCTCTGCGTTTTCCTTCTTCTCTTTCTCAGACTTTTCCATTGCAGCTCTCCGCAAAAATCCAAACCAAAATCAAAACGGAGGAGAGGCGCCGCGGCCCTCCTCCTCAAAAAGGATCAGTACCCGATGCTCCTGAAGAGCGAGCCCGGCCAGCCCTCGGGAAGCTTGCCCATGGGATCCTCGGGGAAGCCGCCCATGATGCGGACCACCCGCGGGATCTCCACCGGATCCATCGCCGCGGAGAGGCGC
>Ga0326514_10002953_pt1 | contig 10785 bp, 8 predicted proteins | sample 3_2548_0518_D_FD_203653 | JGI IMG/M metagenome (GOLD analysis project Ga0326514, IMG submission 203653) | Bovine rumen microbial communities from UC Davis, California, United States - 3_2548_0518 | ecosystem: Host-associated > Mammals > Digestive system > Stomach > Rumen | place: USA: California... | reverse complement strand
CTTCGCCAGTGCGATTGATGAAACGAATTGTGATGCCCTTGAACGTCGGCTCTGGCTCGGGTGTCGGTTGCTCTGGCTCAACGAGTGGTGACTTATCGTTTGTCACTGCAATCTCCACCGTCTTGATGACTTCATTCGTGTAGGTCTTCACACCTTCAGTCTTGAAACGGATGAATTTCAGGACTACCTTCTCTTCGTACACTTCCATCAACATTCCCTCAGATGCGCCGTAAAGAGTCTTGCCGTAACGTTCTGCTGGTTTAGCCAACGACGGCAGATGAACGGAAGGTGCAATTTTGGCATAGCTGTGTTCGGCAGGGCGATAGATCTGGTAATCATACTGCGTACCATTGAGCGAATTGAGATCGTCAACAAGAGGCGTTACCTCCTTGCCCGTAGGCTGACTGACCATATAAGCCCTGTACATTACATCTTCCTGCTCTTTTGCTCCGTAATGGGAGTGACCGCCGAAAACGATAGCGTTCAAGTGATTCCGCAACAACTTTTCAATGAACCAATACTCGAGTCCGCAAAGAGTGTTAGAACCAGCATAGAACTTATCGCTAATCAGTTCTGGAGTTGGCATAGGCCAAATGCGAAGATGTCTGTAAACACAGAAGAGATCGCCCGCGCCAGCCGGAAGGAAATGGTGCATATTGATGAATACACGCTTTTTAGGATTGGCTTCTAAAAGGTTTTTCAACCATACGAGGGCTGATGGGTTGTAGAACCTGTAGTCGAATTTCTCTTCTTTGGCACGGTCGTATGGGGTATCTTTGACGTACTCCATCATGATCTTAACATTCGGATCGTCATAGTCCAGAGGATTGATCGCTCTTATGACATCGTAGCGTTCCCGCGAAAGACCGTAGTCAATACTGATATAGACATGAAGATCGCCGTCTTTCTCAAAGAAGAAATTCTGGTGATCTTTGAATGTAGTGCCGAAATAATGCACATCGACACCCTTTGCAAGGCTTTGAACAGTCTGATACCAAAGATCTTCAAAATCTTTGTAGCCAGACGGCACTTGATGTGAAGCGTCTTTCGTCTCGTAGATTCTCAAATAGTCGTGGTTTCCCATTACCGTCAGAAATGGAAGCATGGAGTCATAAGCCTCGCGGAATGCGATGAGGTCTTTGTCTTTGTACTGGCAGTGGTCGCCAGTAGAGTCTATCAGAGATACGCCCATCTTCTCATAGAAACGAAGCGCATTCTTCATGTCTTCCTTATACTCGCTGTTGTTTGAATCTTCGATGTCGAAATGATCATCTGCGATTTTACCAATCAAGTACATTGGCACTCCCTTAACTTCGGGTTCAACACTCGGCACGTCGGCCGTTTCATTCTCACGTACCTTGATAGTAAGTTCCTCTCCCCTATCAAGGATAATAGTCTTTCCGTTTAATTCCATAATTGTGTTATTTAAAATCCTATTGTTATTCCTAAACCGACAAACGGCTCAAAATCCTTGTTCTTGAGTCCAAATCCGTAGCCGCCTGTCAGTCCTATATTCAATCGTCGGGACTTCTTCGTTGTTCTGGTCTCGACAACAGTAGTGAAAATCTCTTTCTGCCTTACGATGATACTGTCAAGACTTGCTTCATATCCGCTGACGTATGCCGTGTAAGTTGAATCCGAATAAACTTTCTGAGTTATCTCCAGTTCCATGCTATCCACAGTTTGCGGAGTTTCCGCTATGCCAATCGTGTCAGGCTTTGCCGGAACAGGAACTTTGACAGTCCTGATAATGATTTCTTTCTTCGGTTCCGGCATGGAATCTTTCCTCTCAACATACTTCGTGACAGTCTTCGTGACGGTCTTCATCGGCTGCTCTTGCAAATCCCGATATTGCTTATAGTTCCAAAACAATGATGTCCCAAGCCCGATTAAAAGCCCAAGCACGATATAAGTTAAAGTAGTTTTTTTCATACCCAAATGATTTTGTTTTCACGAATGTAGAAATGCGCTTGATAAGGGCAGTCGTTGGCAATGGATGGGGAAAGCGTAACCAATCCGTCATGCTCTTCATAGTCCCATCCATTAGAGTTGTGCGGCTTGATAGGCATTACGGCTTCCTCTCCGCATCCGTCAGGACAAAGGCAGATGACCAAGCCGAAATACTCGCTCACATATAGTACACCATATTCCTTATTGGATGGCATTGTGTGAACAAACTCGACGCGCTCGAATTTTTCAAGTCTCTCCATGCCTCAGAAAGTAACGGTTTTCTTTGGCCGGGTATTGCACGTCAGACTGCCATACTGGATGCCCTGTAGCCTATTCAGCCATCCGTCAAGGAATTTGTAATTGGCAGGTCGGCTCACGCATATATCATAAAGATACTTCTTTCTGCGCTGCCAAAGCTTATAGAAGAAATCGCGTGGATTCTGATCGTTCAGGGCTGCAATGGTCTTGGGGCCTACCACGCCATCGGGTTTCACTCCTAACATCTGTTGTGGAATGGTGATGCCATACTTCCCGCTACCCCAAACCCAGTCAACAAGGATATTGGCAATGGATTGGTTGTTTATCTGGTCGGCCTTCCAGCGGTTCCAAAAGTTCAAGCGGCAGATGCGCATGGCATCCTCAGGGGTAATAAGCTTCAAGTCATTGATATCAATATCTCCGTCGCCATCTTTGTCATACCCTTGCGCTTTCCATGTCGAAATGGTCACGCCGTATTTGGTGGCACCGCCACGGTCGCCCGGCACATTAGCGAAGCCTCCTTCCCACGAAAGGATGAAAGGCCATAGTGTTTCAAGTCTTGCCATATCTAACTCTCCATATTTTGTTCATCGTCATAAAACTCGGGGCCGTGTCCGTGATGGTGATGTTTTTTCTCCCTGCCAAGATCTTCTACGGCATCGCCTATCTCCTGGCTCCTTACCTTGATAAGCTTTCCAAGGAATCTGACGAACGCCCTCCACGCATCGACAATACTTATTTCAACTCCGAGCTTCACATATGCTATATGCCCTATTATAGACGCTATTTCACAAGCGCATCCGATGCCAAGGCCAATGGCGGCACTCCATATATGGTTACAGATATCCATCGGCTCCGTGATGGCCAGTCCGACAAAAGCACCCACCACGAGATATGTGAGATAATCCACGATCTTATTAGCGGTTCGCCTGCCGGCCCTTGACTTGTGCCATTTGAATTTCTCAACCAATGTGGCGCTCCCCATTTCTTCCGCTTCCTTCTTACGCAGCTTTGATTCAGAGTAACCCCACCATAAATCGGCCAATATGAGGACGATGGAGCATATAACCATATATCGCAAGTCGTAAACGACCATCTGCAGATCTGCTCCTATCGAACCCCAAATTATACCCTTTGCTCCTACATTAGTATCCATTTCATATAATTTCTTGCAAAAGTAATCATTTTCTTTCAGCCTTCATATATGTGTTTACTCAAAGGACGGGCACATTGAATAAACATATGTGATGGCCATACAGCTAATCTCAGTCCAAAAAGTATAGTTCCTATCACGGAAGAAAAGCAAATATGCCAAGCACGGAAGCCACAATAGCAGCAGGAAAGGCTGATTGAAGACCACCAACAATTGCGAACATATACAGCATCCTACGCCGCCTATATTATGCTGCAACCCGTCTTCGCTCCTATAATTGGGAGTGACGGCCACCATGGAAAGCCCTACGACGGTCAGGAACGCGAGGAACTGGGTACCTTCGGAACTTCTTTCAAGCATGGAAGGTAACAAGAGGCCCCCGATGGCAAGCAGGGTCAAGGTGAACGCTATCTTATGACTGACAAGATAGGCGGTGCTGGAGATTGATTCCAGCACACCGCCATTCTTCCAAGTCATTACCGATATGAAAGTCAGGCAAAGGAGAAGTGATAGAACTGCCATAGCTACAATACTACATCTTCCAACCAGTCGTCAATGGCATCTTTCTCAGCCCATCCGGCATTATAGCAGCTTTCTATATATGCCAGGCCTCCGAGATAGAAAGTGGCCAGTTCCGTGATATTCTCAAAAACCTCATATATGGCCTTTTTCGTTTCGGTATCTTCGCTGATTTTATAAGTCATGGGGAACTTCACTTTATCAGGATAAATCAACGCCGCATCATGCTTTGCCTTGAAATTGTTCTGATTCTCCTTGGAGAGCCATACTTTCACATCCTTTCCTTCATCAGGGCCATGCTGCACCTTCCACGGATAGCCCCACAGAATCTTTTCATCGGTAAGGCCATCGATATGAGCCGTGATAATGTCCCTAACATCATCAAGCGTAGGCCGGTGTTCCAGCTCAGTGGTGATGCTATCGCAAGAATAGCCGTCCTCTACTTCCTCAATATCGAGGTTGATTGTCACCAGCCATTTTCTCAGGCTTTTCGTCACCGCTACTTTCAGCGGCTTTTCCGTCATTGTCTGTTTCATACTTCTTAATTTCAAATATTAGTTGACCATTATATTCTTTCACTTCAAGCATTCTGTCACTATAGAGATACTTTTCGACTTTCATAGCTATATCGCCATTTCGTATGGCAAGGCCAGTTCCCGATATTTCCTCTTTGCCCTTATGCTTTTATAGTGGCCACAGATACAGAAATATTTGAAAAAGTTCTTGCCCATCATTCCGAGTATTTCCTTTCTTCTTTTGTAAGTGCGCTTTCCTTTGCAGAATCCGAGGTATGAGTTTACGACCTGCTCTATGCGCTTGCAATCAAGGATGGTCAGCTCCTTTTCTCCATCAATGAGCCGTGAGAAACCGACCGCCCTTTCCTCGAATCTTGCCAATGTGCGGTTTGACAGATACACCCTTCCTGGCTTTATGTATGAGCCGACCAAAGCGATGCCATGATCCACCGGCTGCAGATATCGCTTATCCTTGTGAAGTTCAAGTTTCATCTTTTTGAGAAACGCTTCGAGCTTTGGGATGGCAGCAAGCAGGAATAAGTAATTGTCGCAAGCAATATCGAAGTCGTCCACGAACCGCTCATAAGAAAAGTTCTGATTCCTGAACAGGTAGAGTACGTACATATCGAAGGAAGACATGAGGAAATTGGCAAATAGCTGAGTGGTCAGATTCCCGATGGGCTCACCTTTATATTCGCCGCATCCGAAAAGGGATTTATTCGGAGCCAACCCTTCCCATTCTTCGGGATTGGAGTTGAGTATGCAATCTTTCTCAGGATGGTGCATGACGGTGATGTAAGTGGCCATGATAAGTATCTCCCAATACATTTCAGGCATATCACATAGGCCGTAGCGTTGCCATCCGTTGTGTTCATGCCTAAACCTCCATCGACGAATGAACCTACCCAGCAGGTACCATAAAATCTGTTTATCGATGCTCATAAAGAAGCCCACCAAGTCGCCACGGAATACCCATGCATCCTTTGGATAGTTCCCCGATACGCGTTTCAATCCTTCAGCGCAATGCTGAACACATTTCTCCGTCCCATATCCTTTGCGGCAGTTGAACGATACGTTACCTTGCGCCACGAATCTGTGCTCAAAAAGCGGTTCCAATCTGAGACATATCCAGTGATGAACGATTCTGTCCCTGAAATTGGCCGCAAAGACTTCCCTGAGCTTCGGATATTTTACGAGAAAGCAAGTGGAGGTGGTGGGCTTATAAACGCCCAGCCACAGCTCCCAAGCAAGACATGGTAAATCAGCCCATGCCACCTGCATATATGCCAACGCCTGAGGTGATGACATCTTACCATGAAGGCAATCAACATAAGCATGATGTACGGTCTTGAAAAAGACCTTGAATGCCTCATTGTTCCTTGCATGATAAGGCAGATGGTCGAAGACATATTGTAATCCATCAAATGCTGCCACGGGTCGAACAACGTTACTGTTGTACTTGTTGTTGTTGTTGACGTTACCATTATTGAAGTTAACGTTCCACGCGTTGTTACTGTTATACTCAGTAACCGACCAGTAGTTGCTATTTTCCTGCGATTTTGCATCTTCGTAACTATCATCGGTTCCGCTATCCGCAATACAACAGCGGCAAGCGTCTTGTGAACTCGGACAATCCTTTGCCCCAAGCCCGACGATAGTAAATCGCCCATTTAACGGATTATGTAGCACCCTGCCTGACATATTTTCCCTAAGAATCGGATTTATGCCTTGACACCCTCGCCACTGGTATAATCGCGCCACGCCACAAGCTGCGCAATAATACCCTTCACTATTCCCTTCGCCTTATTGTCGAGATCTTTATCAACAATGACCTCCAGCTTGCGAAGGATAGTAAAATCATTTCTCACTTCGTTCACGAGAACCAATGCGCTTTCCAAATACCAAACTCTGTCCTGAGGATTCCGCGAGACATCGGCCATGCCGATTGACTTGCTGATTTCCGAGACATTGCCGAGCATCTGGTCAAAGAACTTCCGTAGCTTATTAGGGCTTTTAGCCACCAATGCCGTCACGATGAATTTCAGATTCGCCGTGGCTCTGTAAACTGGAAGTTGAGCCAATGTCTTCTTTACCTTTTTCTTTTTGGTGTTGCTATCTTCCACGGTTGCAGCAGGAATCACAACACCCTTCATTTCTCCATTATCTTGTTCACTTGCTTTCATACTTTTTATAATCTTCAAATTGTTTTAATGTTTCTTCCCAAGCATCTTCGAGGTATTCCCCGTAATCTTGGTATTCTTTTCTCTTTTTCATTTCGCTATTAATTTTCCTCGCACCCCTGCGGGCGTGTTGGAACACGCCCTAAAAGAGGTGAAAGGTATCACGCTTAGAGCGTGAAGTTAAATGCTGCCACGGGTCGAACAACGGTACTGTTGTACTTGTTGTGGTTGTGGACGTAACCATTATTGAAGTAAACGTTCCACGCGTTGTAACTGCCATACTCAGTAACCGACCAGTAGCTGCTATTTGTTGGGATAGCGAATGGCGTTCCTGGAGCATCCACGGCAGCGATGCGCGCAAGGATATTCGCGAATAGCGGCAACAATGCTTCGCTCTGAGGATTCTCATTGGCATTAGCCGCCGTGCATCGACCTCCATTCTCGTAAGTCACGCGACCGCAACTATTATAGAAGAAGTTGTAGATACGAGCCCAGAAACCTTCGGTTGGAAGCATCCACTTATTGCGCTTATATTGGTCGTCAAGTTCATCATCTTCGTCCAATGTAGGCTCATACAAATAGCAGGCATAAGCAGCAGGATAATACAGCTGTCTATATCGCCCCGGTGCCGATATGCCGTCGGCAGTCATGGCGGCGACAAGGGCCTGCATCTGATCTGCCAGCTCTACCGTTGTCTTCGGATATTCATTTTCAAGATATTCGCTGATAATGGCCTTGGCGTGCCTGATAACGATATCGTTTTTATTCTCGATATCGAAATCATTGCATGAGCCGCCAGTCAGCACGGCATATCCATCATCCTGATTGGCATCGAGGAAAGTATTCCTGATATATCGATAATCCTTATTGGAAGCATCGGATGGATCCGTCAGTCCTGAAGTCGTCAGGTTCGCCATTCTCGTATCAACGGCATTTTCAAGCCCAGCCTTAGTGGCCACCGTATTGTAGAAGCTGGCAGGGAAGCCGTTCGTGCCTGCTTCCTCAGGATAGATACCCCATGGCAGACTCGAAGTATTGAGAGAAGAATCGGTGCTCTTCACAACGGCATTCTCTTTGGCATATATCCACAGCTTGCAGTCGCTCGGTATGGTATGAGCGGAATCATACCAAGCGTTCACATCGCGTTTGATTACCGTTCCGACCAGCTTCTTAGACAAATCGTATTCATCATCGAAAGTACCGTCAGAATAAGCGAAATCGCCGACGCGAGGAATGCGGTTTGCGAATCCCACGCCCTTGGTATAAGTGAGATATGTTCCATCAACCATGGTAATCTTGACGGTCAAAGTGAATCTCAAAGGATGCTCGGTCACTTGAACCTGCTTCACCCTGATAACTCCCTTGACGGCATCCACCACTTCCGCATATTCGCTAATATTATCGCCCGATAGCGTCCATTCCACATTCTCATGGCCATTGATGATACCAACGGAATTACCTCGGGTAGGAGCCACCACGATATCCCATCCGTTCCAAGTGCCGACATTCTTGATATATTTGACACCTTTCACGACAAATGAGTTGATGCTATTCTTCTTATAGTCCACATAGAGGTTGTTGCTCTGGCTCTGAATATTTCCGAAATTATCAATGAGCTTGATAACGTCGGAATACGGCAAATCATCCGTTGAGACGAGGGCCATATTGCCGGTGAGCGTACAACTCTGCAAGGTCATCATCCATGTCACCATAGCAGCAGCGACATTCGTCCAGCTGATACCCTTGGCCGTGAGCCGCCTCAGGACTTTTCCGCTGCTGTTGAATATCGACTTGACCAAGGCACCGCTATTGAACGTCATATTATCGCCAATGGTCAGCTCCTGAATGGCATTATATCCTTCCATGGTGACAGTTTCGAGCGACGGCATGTTTTCGAGCGTCAGCGATGTAACGGTAGCGGGGAGCTGAACGGTTTCGAGGGTTGAAGTCTGTGGCAATCGCGGAACCGAGATATCCGTCTGTCTGAGGTCTATTTCCCTTGCAAGCGAGAGACTTGAAAGATTGATAGTACCGCCACCAAGCACGGCACCTTTGAGGGATAGCTTGCGCAAGCGTGTTGCCGACCCGATGGCAAAGCCGCTCACGCGGAAGGCGGGCAACTGGGAAGGGCCATAGAGTTGCGTAGGCTCGGCTATAAACTCCGTCAGACGCTTTCCGTTCAGGGTGAACTCGGAAGCATCATTCGTCACCATATCTCCCACGTTGCCAAGTGAGCGATAGAAGTTCAGGCCATAGATGGAAACACCGTTATCTGAAGCATTGCTCGGGCTGATTACCAGCTCGAAGGTCTCGCCCGGTGCCACTCGCACATGAGGATCTCGCGTATCATTATCGATGCCGCCAACAGGGTATAGCCACTGATGGGGTACGAGGTTGAAGCGATATACCGACGGCTGGCTGGTTCCTGGGAGGGCCTTGTGCATCATGGAGAAAGCATCAAGGGCATCGGGAGCATTGATAAGTCCCGTGCTTCGGTCGCTCATATTTCGGAACTCTCCGAAAGCGGCATAACTGGCCATGTAAACCAAACGACGCTTCATAAACTGCAACTCAGCCTGCAGCTGGTCGCCCATCGATTGAGTGATAGGCACGACCTCGCGGTTATCGGACTTATAGCCCAGCAGGGTCGGGAACTCATAGCGGATACGGGCGGCTTCATTGTATACCATCTGCGGGAAGTAACGCTGAATATCGAAGATATATTTGTTGAGCGTTCCCCATACACCGCTGAGATTGCGGCTGGCAGCGGTTCCGACCTTGCTGCCATTGAGCGAAGCCATAGCACCGAGAATACGACGCATCATGGTCTGCAACTCCTTGGAATCCTCCCACATCAATTCCACCAAGTCGAAGAGGACATTGTAATAACCCTCATAGAGGATATTATCATTATCCACGTCGGCGGTCATGGCCACCCTCGAAGCATTTGCGCCTCCGTATGGGTGCATGCGGTCAATGTAGTAAGGCTTGGTCTGCAAGCCGCTGTTGTCGGTCGGCAGAACGGTATCGACATCATCCTGATGCAATTCGAATAATCCGGTGGCGGGGTCAAGGACATAATAAGTATTCTTCGAGCAGTTATCGGTTCCTGCAATGAAGTGGTTTTGGAAACAATAGTGGAATTTCAGGCTATCAACCTTGAAATAGGTGCCGATATTGGCCCTACAATCGGCCACAATCGCTTCAACGAACTTCTGATTGCAAATATCAAGGGAAGCACGTTCCGATGCGCTCATAGCGTCCCAAGCGGCCGCAGTCATGGCATAGGTTCGCAGGTCTATCACATCATAGGCACTGCCATTCCAAAGTCCTGCATCCACCCATTCTTCATCCACGAAATCATAGCGTTTCAGCTTATAATCGTGAGAATCGGTTCCACCGGCACTACGACACCAGTATTTATTCTCGGTGTGGGTAGCCTGAGAAGAGTTCCTGAAATCGGCAAAGGAGCCTGAGTAATAGCGGATGCGCGGAGCATGGAGATAGAGGAAGTTCCAAGTTGCCTTAATCTTTGCCACGATGGCCGCAGTGGGAGTTTCATCATCATTCGTTTTACCGCCGTCGAAGTCAATACTGCCCTCATCGCCGGTGGCTGCATGATAAACCCAGCCTTCACCATCGACATCGTATTCCACCTTCGGACGGATGGGGTCGCCATGCTCATCCACGCCGTGAGATTCATCATCCCAAGGCACGCGCATATCGGTGAGCGGCTTATCATTATCTGCGCCCTCAATCATCGTGAAGAGACCGTGAGCGGACTTGACATAGCCCCACGTCGGCTTATCCATCTTACCAGGGCCGAAAGCGCAAGGGCCTCGGAATACCGGCTTGGCATCGTTCTGTCCCTGAACAAAGAACACGAATGGCTCGGTATGCTTGGCCACCACGGCACCTGAAACGGCATTCTGAAGCGAGTTCTTACCCACGACAGAGGTATGCAGCTTATTATAGAGCCAGTTCACACCGATAAGGTGAGACTGCATAGATGAAGCATAATTGATCTTGTTGACCATCTTCTGAGCGAGAGGAAGGCCATCGGCCACTCTGTAACCCATGCCACGGTACTTGCCATTGCCATCAACCCAGCCATCAGGAACGCGGACACATTGAACGCCTCCAGTCACTATCAGGCGGTAGGCCACTGCCGATTCAGTCGGGAGGGGGTAGTTCTTTCCGAGGTTACCGC
>Ga0326514_10002952_pt1 | contig 10789 bp, 6 predicted proteins | sample 3_2548_0518_D_FD_203653 | JGI IMG/M metagenome (GOLD analysis project Ga0326514, IMG submission 203653) | Bovine rumen microbial communities from UC Davis, California, United States - 3_2548_0518 | ecosystem: Host-associated > Mammals > Digestive system > Stomach > Rumen | place: USA: California... | reverse complement strand
GGGAAAAGTGAAGAGTTATAGGCTCTCGATGAATGTCTTGGTGACATGGAAGGAGTTCTCGGCGATGGTTTCCCAGAAGTTGTGATACATCGAGGCATCGGTGTCGCGAAGGGGGATGTCGCTAATGACGCGGAAGGAGATGAACGGCACCTTATATATATAGCACACCTGAGCGATGGCGCAACTCTCCATATCGACGGCCTTTGCCTCGGGGAAGTGGCCGATAATCTCTCGCATCTTCTCCTTACTGTCGACAAACCAGTCGCCAGTGACGATCAGTCCGGGCTTGGCTCCAGTCAGTTTGGCTTTCTCTAATAAATAGGGATCTGCCTGATAGCGGACCGGCAGTCCTTGCACCTGACCATAGACGGTGGTGTCGTCAATGGCTTTGCCACAATACACGTCGTGATAAGTAAGTTCAGAACTCACCACAACGTCCTGTAGGTTGATATCATCGCCATTGCCACCGGCACAACCGCTGGAGATGATACAGTCGGGTTTGTACTGGCGGATCATCTCTACAGTCTGTATGGCGGCATTGACGGTGGCGATGCCGCTCTTCTGCAGAATCAGTTTGTCTTCCGGGAATAATGGACGGAGTTGCTTGTACTCCTTGTCCATTGCTACAATCATTCCTATTTTCATATTATACCTTATTTATTTTTTTTCTTTGTCTTACTGCTTCGTACATGAGAATGGCGGCGCTGACGCTGACGTTCAGGGAGTCGAGGCGACCCAGCATCGGAATACGGATATGGGCGTCGGCAGCCTCGCGCCACTGTTGGGTGAGACCAGTCGATTCGGTGCCCATCACAATGGCTGTGGCCTGTCGCATGTCGTAGTTGTAATACTCATACGAGTCCTGCAACTGCGCCGTGAGGATCTTTATCTTCCGTTCCTTGAGGAAGGCGATGCACTCCTCTGATGTACAGACGGCTGTCGGGACAGTGAATATGGCTCCGATACTGGCGCGGATGAGGTTGGGATTATAGAGGTCTGTCAGCGGATCACACACAATCACGGCATCAACATTGGCCGCATCCGCACTGCGCAGGATGGCTCCGAGGTTGCCAGGCTTCTCGACGCTCTCCAGCACCACCACTAAGGGATTGTTTACAGATAACAGTTTACGGTTTACAGATGAAATGCTATGGTCCTTGGCCTTGACGATGGCGATCATGCCCTCAGTACTCCCCCTATAGGCCATCTTTTCATATACTTGCGGTGAGACTCTCGTTACAGGGGAATCACCTGTAAACCGTAAACCGTCAACTGTAAACACTTCTACCACCTCATATCCGCTTGCCATACAGTGCTCTATCTCGCGTTGGCCCTCCACCACGAAGAGGCCCTCCTCGCGCCGGAGTGAGGATTTCTGCTGCAGGGCCACGACATGCTTGATGCGTTGGTTTTGCGGGCTGGTAATAATGTTTTCTTCCATAATTCGCTGCAAAATTATAAAAAATCCGTGTAATCCGTGCAATCCGTGCCAAAAAAGTTGTACCTTTGCATCCAAAATAAGAAAACTTGCAAGTGCTATGAATGAAATGAAAAAGTGGCTGCCCGACGTACTGGCAGTCCTGTTGTTTGCCGTACTGGCATTCGCCTATTTCTTCCCTGCTGACATCGAGGGGCGTATCCTCTATCGCCATGATGCGTCAGCCGGGCGCGGTGCCGGCCAGGAGGCCATGGAGTACTATCAGCGCACAGGAGAACGTACCCGGTGGACCAATGCCCTCTTCTCGGGCATGCCTACCTATCAGATGTCGCCCTCGTACAACTCCACCTACAACCTGACGGTGCTGACCAATGCCTACCATCTGTGGCTGCCAGAGAACGTGTGGTACGTGTTTGCCTACCTCTTGGGCTTCTACATCCTGCTGCGCGCCTTCGACTTCCGTCAGCACCTGGCCGTGCTGGGTTCCATCATCTGGGCCTTCTCCACCTACTTCCTCATCATCATTGCAGCGGGGCACATCTGGAAGGTATGGGCACTGGCTTATCTGCCCCCGATGATAGCCGGTATCGTGCTGGCCTACAGAGGGAAATATCTGTGGGGCTTCATCGTGGCCGCCATCTTCGGGGCCTTCGAGATCAATGCCAACCACGTGCAGATGACCTACTACTATCTATTCATCATCCTCTTCATGATCATCGGCTGGCTGGTACAGGCCATCCGGGAGAAGCAGATCATGCACTTCGTGAAGGCCACGGGTGTGTGCATCGCGGCAGGCTTGATAGCCGTCTGCCTGAACTTGTCGAACCTTTATCACACATGGCAGTACAGTCAGGAGACCATGCGCGGCAAAAGTGAACTGGTCAAGAAAAACACGGCCAACCAGACCAGCAGCGGTCTGGAGCGCGACTATATCACGCAGTGGAGTTATGGTATCGGCGAGACGTGGACGCTGCTCGTACCCAACACCAAGGGCGGCGCATCGGTGCCCCTGAGTGAGAACGAGACGGCCATGAGGCATGCGGACAACAACTATATCGACATCTACAATCAGATTGGCCAGTACTGGGGCGAACAGCCCGGTACGTCGGGCCCAGTCTACGTGGGAGCCTTCGTGCTGACGCTTTTCATCCTGGGACTGTTCATCGTGAAGGGCCCCATGAAGTGGGCCCTGTTGGCTGCCACCGTGCTGAGCATCATGCTCTCGTGGGGTAAGAACTTTATGGGCCTGACGGACTTCTTCATCGACTACGTGCCGATGTACGCCAAGTTCCGCACGGTGGCCTCGATACTCGTCATCGCCGAGTTCACCATCCCCCTGCTGGCGATGCTGGCGCTGAAGGAGTTGTTTGACAAGCCGGAACTGATGAAGCCGAGGATGAAGTATGTGGGTATCTCGTTCCTGTTGACGGGCGTTGTCGCCCTGCTGTTCTCGCTGATGCCATCGATGTTCTTCGACAGTTTTATCTCCACGAGCGAGATGCAGGCCCTGAAGGGTATTCCTGCAGAACATCTGACACCCCTGATGAGCAGTCTGACGGAGATGCGCCAGGCAATGTTCACCAGCGATGCCCTGCGTTCGTTCTATATCATCCTGGCGGGTACGGGCGTGCTGCTGGCAGTAGCATTTGGCAAACTGAAGAAGGAGTACGCTGTCGGCATCATACTGGTGCTTTGTCTGACAGACCTGTGGACGGTGAACAAGCGTTACCTGAACGATGCGATGTTCGTGCCGAAGTCAGAGCGTGAGGCTCCGCAGCCGATGAGTCAGACCGACGAGCACATCCTGCAGGACAAAACACTCGACTATCGTGTACTTAACATGGCTACGAACACCTTCAATGAGAATGAGACGAGTTACTACCATAAGTCCATCGGCGGCTACCACGCTGCTAAGTTGCGCCGCTATCAGGAGATGATCGAGCAGTATATATCGCCCGAGATGCAGCAGGCATTCCGTGCCGTATCAGAGAATGGCGGTGACATGACAAAGATCAATGGCGACAGCATCTGGCCCGTACTGAACATGCTTAATGCGAAGTACTTCATCCTGCCCCTGCAGGGCGGTCAGACCGTTCCTCTGCAGAATACCTTCGCACTGGGCAATGCCTGGTTGGTAGATAAGATACGGTATGTGAACAATGCCAATGAGGAGATTGATGGTGTGGGCCAGATAGACCTGCGTCACGAGGCTGTGGCTGATGTGAAGTTCAAGGAGCAACTGGGTGAGACCGTTGTTCAGGACACGCTCAGCATCGTCACCCTGAAGGCCTACGAACCTAACGAGCTGAAATACGAGTGCCAGTCGGGCAAGGGCGGTGTCGTGGTATTCTCTGAAATCTACTATCCCGGATGGACGGCTACCGTTGACGGAGAACCTGCGGAACTGGGTCGGGTGGACTATATCCTCAGGGCCCTGAACGTGAAGCCGGGCAAGCACGAGGTCGTTCTCACCTTCAAGCCAAAGTCGGTGAAGGCTACAGAGACCGTTGCCTATATGTCGTATGCCCTTCTGGTTGGCGTGCTGTTTGGGGCTGCCCTTATCGAATATCGCCGGCGCAAGGATAAATCTCAAATCTCAAAACTCAAATCACAAAATTGAAGAAACTGCTGTCTTTGCCACCCAATCTGGTAGAGGTGTTTCATCAGGTGACCGGGCTCTCCAGAGATGAGTATTTCTGTACCTGCGACCCCGTTGGTCATCGTCTTGGAAGTGGCGGTGGAACCGCTTGGTTGCTGCAGGAGGCCTGTCGTGCTGAGAATGTGGCGAGTGTCAACGATTGGCTTCCCAAGGAGAAGCACATCCTGATACATGCTGGTGGACAGAGCAAGCGATTGCCCAGTTATGCCGTGTCAGGAAAGGTGCTGATGCCCCTGCCTGTGTTCCGTTGGGAACGAGGACAGCGGCTCTCGCAGGACCTGATGAGCGTGCAGTTGCCGTTGTATGAGAAGATGATGGCGATGGCACCAGACAATATCCATACGATGGTGGTCAGTGGCGATGTGCTCGTCAGAGCCACTCAGCCGCTGCAACCCATTCCAGAGGCTGATGTCGTGTGCTATGGCTTATGGCTCGACGCATCGGTGGCCAGAAACCATGGTGTATTCGTCAGCGACCGCCGTTCGCCTTCGGTATTGAAGATGATGCTTCAGAAACCTTCGGTACAGACCCTTGCCGAACTGCAGCGGGATCATTTCTATCTGACCGACATCGGCGTATGGCTCCTCTCTGATAAGGCAGTGGCTCTGCTTATGCAGCGCAGCATGTCCGGAAATTCCGGTTCAACTAGCCAGACTGACTTCAAAGAATACGATCTCTATTCCGAGTTCGGCTGTGCCCTGGGTACCGATCCTACCCTCGTCGACGATGAGTTGAGACGGCTGAAGGTGGCCATCCTCCCTTTGGCTGGTGGCGAGTTCTATCATTTTGGCACCTCCAAAGAGATGATCTCCTCGACGCTGAGGCTTCAGAACCTTGTGAACGATCAGCGGGAGATCATGCATATCGACAGGAAGCCTCACCCCAGCATCTTCGTCCAGAATGCGGTGACAGAGATCCCTTTTACCGTAGAGAACAATAATATCTGGATAGAGAACAGCCATGTCGGGCGACGATGGCATCTCACCCACGACCATGTCATTACTGGCGTGCCGGAGAACGACTGGGAGATGAGTCTCGCCCCAGGCGAATGCATCGATGTAGTGCCGGTAGGAGACCATGACTACGAGATTAGACGCTATCGTATCGATGAACCCTTGAACAGTAATGAAGTCGCCGAACGTGCCAATCTGCAGCGACTCTTCGACCAGAGGCGCGCCTTCCGCAAACAGAACTGGAGTGCGCTGGCAAAGAACTGGAGTCACAGCGTGTTCTATCAACTCGACCTTGCAGATGCTGCAGAGCAGTTCAGCAAGGAACAGATCCCCCTGCCTCCCCCCTTGCCAGAAGATGCCCCGCTGATGACCCGTATCCACGACGCCATGTTCCGTGGAGATCATCGTCGGGCGTTTGCCTTGCTTCGCGACGGGCTGCTGTCGTGGAGTGGAGAGTGTCGGCTCCCCCGTCGACAGGTGGCCGACGACCAGATTGTGTGGGGACGCTCTCCTGTCAGGATCGATATCGCAGGGGGCTGGACGGATACTCCGCCTTATTGTCTGATGGAGGGCGGCAACGTCATCAACCTGGCTATCGAACTCAATGGCCAGCCGCCCCTGCAGGTTTATGTCCGTCCATCGAAAGAGCCTCGTATCGTATTACGGAGCATCGACCTCGGTGCCGTGGAGGTGGTTGAGACAGCAGAGCAGTTGATGGACTTCATGCATGTTGGCTCCCCCTTCTCCATTCCCAAGGCAGGTCTCGTGCTTGCCGGCTTCGGATCGCCAGGAGTATCAGGCAATCCCGGCTCCATATCCCTACAGCAGCAACTGGAGGCTTTTGGCTCGGGCATTGAGTTGACGCTTCTCTCGGCCATCCCCGCCGGCAGCGGACTCGGCACGAGCAGCATCCTGGCTGCCACGGTGCTGGGCGCACTCAACGATTTCTGCGGCCTGGGATGGGACAAGAACGAGATAGGTCATCGCACACTGATGCTGGAGCAGATGCTTACTACGGGCGGGGGCTGGCAGGACCAGTTCGGCGGTGTGCTGGGGGGCGTCAAACTTCTGCAGACAGGACGCGGCTTTGAACAGACACCGCTGGTGAGATGGCTGCCCAACGACTTGTGGACACAGCCAGAGTATCGCCCTTGTCACCTATTATATTATACAGGCATCACCCGGACGGCCAAGCAGATACTGGCAGAGATTGTCCGCAGGATGTTCCTCAACGACAATGCTGAGTTGCGCCTGCTTCGGGAGATGAAGGCCCACACGATGGAGATGTACGAGGCCATCCAGCAGAATGACTTCCGAAGGATGGGCCTGCTGATGCGTAAGACCTGGCAGCAGAATCAGGCTCTCGACAGTGGTACGAACCCCGCCGCTGTGGCTAAACAGACAGCCCTTATTGATGACCTCTGCTTAGGTTATAAGCTGCCCGGTGCGGGCGGTGGCGGCTATCTCTATATGATAGCCAAGGACCCGGAGGCTGCGGCGCGCATCAAGCAGATACTGACTGAGAATAAGATAAACCGGAATGCTCGTTTCGTGGACATGACCCTCTCTACGACGGGCCTTCAGATCAGCAGGAGTTGATAAGCCGGAGAGGTAAAAAGTGAAGAGTAGTTGTCACAGTATGGAGTTCAGGACGATTGTAGACATTGCTGACCCTGGGTTCAGGATAGAACCCTGCGAGCAGATGCTCTTTGTGGGCTCGTGCTTTGCCGACAGCTTCGGGATGCGTTTCCGTGAAGTGGGCTTCCCCGTCACCGTCAATCCCTATGGCACCATGTACAATCCTGCCAGTATCGTCCATACGATCGAGAGACTGTTGGCCCGGCCCGAAGGGGCATCTCCCTCAGAAAGAACCGCAACCTATTCAACGGCCTTCCTTACCCTCGGCACGAACCATGTGTATCGTCTGAAAGAGACGGGCGAGATCGTCGATAACTGCCAGAAGCGGCCTGCAGCGCTGTTTCAGGAGGAAGCACTCTCCGTCGATGCCTGTGCCGCCTGTCTGGTGAAGGCCGTCACGCTCCTACGTCAGGCAAACCCAGACATCCGCATCGTCCTTACCGTCAGCCCCATCCGCTACCGTAAGTACGGCTATCACGGCTCGCAACTCTCCAAGGCGACACTGTTGCTGGCAGTGGATCGTCTCTTAGCCGGGAGGCAGGCGGAGGAAACTGGTCAGGCTGGTCATTCAAGCAACACCGGTCATGCCAGCCAGATGGCTTATTTCCCAGCCTATGAGATTCTGAACGACGAACTTCGCGACTACCGCTTCTATGCCCCCGACATGCTGCATCCCTCGGGCCAGGCTGTCGATTACATCTGGGAGCGGCTCGTAGATTCTTATTTCTCTGCTGAAGCCAAGGGCTTCCTCGACGAGTGGCGTCCGGTGAAGCAGGCTCTTGGGCACACCCCCTTCCATCCCGACTCGCCAGAGTATATCCGCTTCCTGGATAACACCCGCAGCCGTCTCCGTGCCCTTCAGGAAAAATATCCTAAAATAATGTTACCATATGAAAAGTTATTCGATTGAAAAGATCACAACACTCATCGGGGCGCGACGTATCGGTAGCGCCGATGCCCAGATAGGATGGCTGCTCACAGACAGCCGCTCCCTTTGTTTTCCAGAGGAGACCTTGTTCTTCGCCCTGACGTCTGCCAGGAACAACGGTCACCGCTATATCACCGACTTGTATCGTCGAGGGGTTCGTAACTTCGTCGTCGATGCCAAGGGAATCCTCGAGAACATCCCTTCTGGTGTCGAGACGATGCCCGATGCCAACTTCCTCGTGGTGCCCTCGCCGCTGGCCGCCCTGCAGCGACTGGCCGAGCGCCATCGCGATGAGTTCGATATCCCCATCATCGGCATCACGGGCTCCAACGGTAAGACGATGGTTAAGGAGTGGCTCTACCAGCTGCTCTTGCCGTCGCAGAAGATTGTGCGCTCACCCCGTAGTTACAACTCGCAGATCGGCGTGCCCCTCTCCGTATGGCTGCTGAACGAGCAGACCGAGGTGGGAATCTTCGAGGCTGGCATCAGTCAGCCCGGTGAGATGTATGCCCTGCGTGACATCATCCAGCCTACCATCGGCGTGCTCACGTCCTTAGGCTCCGCCCATCAGGAGAACTTCCGATCGATGGAGGAGAAGTGCATGGAGAAGTTGGAACTGATGCACGACACCGAGGCGATGGTCTACTGTTCCGACAACGACATCGTGAGCCGTTGCATCCGGAGGATGCAGTACAAGGGGGAGAAAATCGCCTGGTCGCAGTGTGACGAGAACGTGGCCTTCTTCGTCAAGAGTACAGCCTCCGTTCCGCCCTCGACGAGGATTACCTATGTCTGGCAGGACGAGGAGAACTGCTATTCGATACCCTTTATCGACGAAGCCAGCATCGAGAACTCCATCACCTGTGCGGCTGTGGCCCTGCACCTAGGGCTGACGCCGGCACAACTGGCAGAGCGGATGCCCCGCCTCGAACCCGTCGCCATGCGACTCGAGGTGAAGCAGGGCCAGCGCGGCTGCATCCTCATCAACGACTCTTACAACAGCGACATCAACTCCCTCGACATCGCCCTCGACTTCATGCAGCGGCGCGAGGATTCGTCGGTAAGGAAGGGCCTGGACAAGACGCTTGTGCTCAGCGACATCTTTCAGACAGGCACCTCTCCGGAGGCGCTCTATGCCCAGGTGTCCGACCTCTGCCTGAAGCGAGGTATCAGCAAGTTCATCGGCATCGGCCCGGAACTCACGGCCCAGGCCGACAGGATCAAGGTCGCTGACAAGCAGTTCTACGCCGACGTCGACCATTTCCTCGCCTCGAAAGCCATTGCCAACCTCCGCAACGAACTGATACTCCTCAAGGGAGCCCGTCCGTTCGGCTTCGACCGCATCACAGAACAGTTGGAACAGAAGGTCCACGAGACCATCCTCGAGGTGAACCTCAATGCCGTCGTGGAGAACCTGAACTACTACCGCTCTTTCTTGAAACCCGAGACCAAGATGGTGTGCATGATCAAGGCCGACGCCTATGGGGCAGGGGCCGTGGAGATCGCCAAGACGCTTCAGGACCACCGCGTAGACTACCTTGCCGTGGCCGTGGCCGATGAGGGGGTCACGCTCCGCAAGGCCGGCATCACCGCCAATATCATGATCATGAATCCCGAGATGACGGCGTTCAAGACGATGTTCGACTACGACCTCGAGCCCGAGGTCTACTCCTTCCGTCTGATGGATGCCCTCATCAAGGCTGCCCGCAAGGAAGGCATCACCGGCTGGCCCGTTCACATCAAACTCGATACGGGCATGCACCGTCTGGGCTTCGACCCCATCCACGACATCGATGAGGTCATCGACCGCCTAAAGCACCAGAACGCCATCATCCCGCGGTCCGTGTTCAGCCACTTCGTAGGCTCCGACAGCGACGACTTCGATGCCTTCTCGGCCCGGCAGTTCGAACTCTTCGAGCAGGGAAGCCAGAAACTCCAGTCGGCCTACAGCCATAAGATCCTGCGCCACATGGACAACTCGGCCGGCATCGAGCACTTCCCTGAGCGCCAGATGGACATGTGTCGCCTCGGACTTGGCCTCTACGGCGTCGATCCTCGTGACAACCGCATCCTCCACACCGTATCCACGCTGAAGACGACGATCCTACAACTGCGCCATGTACCCGCTGGCGACACCGTCGGTTACAGCCGTAAGGGCAAGATAGAGCGCGACTCCGTGATTGCTGCCATACCTATCGGTTACGCCGACGGCCTGAACCGTCACCTCGGAAACCGCCACGGCTACTGTCTGGTCCGTGGGCAGAAGGCGGAGTACGTGGGCAATATTTGCATGGATGTGGCAATGATCGACGTGACCGATGTCCCCTGCCAGGAGGGTGACTCGGTGGAGATTTTCGGCGAGCATCTACCCGTCACCGTGCTAAGCGACGAGATCGATACCATCCCCTACGAGGTGCTCACGGCCGTGAGCAACCGCGTCAAGCGGGTCTACTTCCAGGATTAGGACGTCTGGATGTTAGCTCGTCGCATAGGGACCGGCGGTATCGACTTTGTCGATACCGCCGGTTTCGTGTTGCGCTGATATTATGAAAATAGTTGAAAGCAGACTCCTTTACATCAAAAGCCATCCCCGCCACTCGCAGGGAGCAGCAGGGATGGATAGTGCGATCGGCCTTCAGGCTATCGACCGATAATGCGATAGTTGCCGCTGAGGTGCATGAAGGCAAAGAGGCGCAGCAGCCCGTCATAGTAGGCATCGAAGTAGCCGTCCTCGAAAGGCTCATGTCTGGCGTTCCAGAGGGCATCGACAAACTCCTTGCTCTTATCGTGGCTGCAGAGCATCGAGGCCGCGGCGGTGGTGGCAACGAGGCCGATGCTGTGGCGCAGTTTGCGGAAGCCGCCGGCCTGCAGTATCTCGTCGCCCTCGGGCAGCGTGCCGTCAGTACGGTACTGGTCTACGAAGGTGTCGATACCCTGCGAGTAGAAGAAGTTCTGGATGGTCTCGCCATACTGCCGCTGCCACTCTCCGTCGGCGCAACTCCACTCGTAGTCGAGGGTGATGTTCATAGGCACTCGCCAGGAGTCGTAGCGGAAGTTGTTGCTGCCGTTGCGGCGCGGGGCGCCCTGGGGGCGCTGCGGCATGCCGGGGAAGCGGGGTGCCTGCATCTCGCTGCCGTCATACTGGCTCATGTCGGGGTTTAGGCCCGTCTGCG